>ERZ860445.936-NODE-936-length-18766-cov-10.079312_pt1 | contig 18766 bp, 15 predicted proteins | sample MGYA00509977_ERZ860445 | MGnify/ENA primary metagenome ERZ860445 (study PRJEB30046, sample SAMN00715233) | human gut metagenome | study: EMG produced TPA metagenomics assembly of the A metagenome-wide association study of gut microbiota in type 2... | reverse complement strand
GGCATCGGCCACGACGGCCACATCGGCTTCAACGAGCCGGGCGAGGCCTTTGAGCTGGAGACCCACTGTGTGGACCTGACCCAGGAGACCATCGAGGCCAACAAGCGCTTCTTTGACGGCAACGTAGACCTGGTGCCCAAGCAGGCCTACACCATGGGCATCAAGACCATCATGCAGGCCCGTAAGGTGCTGATGGTGGTCAACGGCACCGGCAAGGCCGAGATCGTGAAGAAAGCTTTCTTCGGCCCGGTCACCCCGGAAGTGCCCGCCAGCATCCTGCAGATGCACCCCGACTTCATCCTCGTGGGCGACGAAGAGGCCCTGAGCCTGATCTGATCGGTTCCCCAAAGCATGTTTCTGCCGCCGCACGGCCCTGCCACCGTGCGGCGGTTTTTTTCTGAGCAGGGGAATTGTAACGCGGCAAAAAATACAGTATACTGGAACAAAAACCACCACGAGGGAGGGGCGGCCGATGTTCAGCGAAGAGATGATCTGCAGCCTGAATGATCTGGAGCTGGAAGTTTATAAGTATGTTGTGCGGAACGCGGACAAGGTGTGCTATATGCGCATCCGGGAGTTTGCGGATGCCGCCCATGTGTCTACCTCCACCATCCTCCGGTTCTGCAAAAAGGCGGGCTGCGACGGCTACGCGGAGTTCAAGATCCGGCTGCGCCAGCATCTGGAACAGGCAAAGCAGCCGCCGGTCAAGGACGATGTGTCGGAGGTCATCGACTTTTTGAAAAAGACCTGCTCGGCGGAGTTTGAGCAGAAGCTGGACATGCTGACCAGGGTCATTTTTCAGGCCCGGCACATCTTTTTTGTAGGCAGCGGTATGTCCGGCATCGTGGCCAAGTACGGGGCACGCTATTTTTCCAGCATGGGCAAGTTCTGCCTGTACATCGACGAGCCCCATTACCCCACCGAGAGCCGATTCGTGGAAAATTCGCTGGTGATCGTGTTTTCGGTGTCCGGCGAGTCCCGCGACACCATCGGCCATGTGATGCGCTTCAAGGAGCAGAACTGCCAGATCCTCAGCGTGACCAACACGGAAAACTGCACCATCGCAAAACTCTCGGACTATAATCTGGCCTATTATGTCACCTACGAGCGGCTGGGAGTCTACGATGTGACGACCCAACTCCCGGCCATGAGCATCGTGGAACGGCTGGGCAAAAAGCTCTACCGTTACACTTCCGAGGGCCCGGCGGCCATCTGAAAAAAGTCCAAAATAAAAAACAGGGTGTTACCTGGAAAAAACAAGTGCGAAAAAACGGCACTTGTTTTTTTATGCCCGGAAACTGCTGACAAACCACCTGCCTGCGTCTATAATGGACGCATCAGAAGTACTTCGACCGGAAATTGGATGACTTGAAAAGGTAAAGGAGAAACAATCATGGCAAAAGATTATGCTGCGATCTCCAAAAAGATCGTGGAGAACATCGGCGGTGTGGAGAACATTGCCAGCGTGACCCACTGCATGACCCGCCTTCGCTTCGTGGTGAAGGACGAGGGCAAGATCAACGACGCAGCCGTCAAGGCGACCGACGGCGTGATGGGCGTCGTGAACCAGGGTGGCCAGTACCAGATCATCATTGGCAACCATGTGGAAGAGGCCTACAACGAGGTGCTCAAGATGGGCGACTTCGGCGAGGCAAGCCAGGTGGCCCGCGGCGAGAAGAAGGAGCCCCTGACCCTGAAGAAGGTGGGCAACAACATTCTGGATGCCATCGTGGGCACCATGTCCCCGCTGATCCCCGCCATCATCGGCGGTTCCATGGTCAAGCTGCTGGTCATGCTGCTGGGCATGGCAGGCGTGTTGTCGGCCGACGGTGAGACCTACAAGATCCTGAACACCATCGGTGACGCAGCCTTCTACTTCCTGCCGGTGATGGTGGCCGCTTCTGCTTCCAAGAAGTTCAACACCAATATGTTCATCGCCATTGCCATTGCAGGCCTGATGCTGCACCCGGATTTCCGCACCATGATGGAAGCTGTCACGGTCGGCGATACCGCCGCACACTTCCTGGGCATCCCGGTGGTGGGCGTCAAGTACACCTACACCGTCATCCCGGCCCTGTGCATGACCTGGATCCTGTCTTACATTGAGCGTGCCATCGACAAAATCACCCCGGCTGTCACCAAGAACTTCCTCAAGCCCATGCTGATCTTCCTCATTGCTGCTCCCATTGCGATCATCGTGGTCGGCCCGGTCGGCATCATGATCGGCGAGGGCATCTCCGCATTCGTCTACTTCGTGCAGGCTAAGCTGGGCTTCCTGGCTGTGGGCATCATGGGCGCCCTCTGGCCCCTGCTGGTCATCACCGGCATGCACCGCGTGTTCACCCCCACCATCCTGCAGACCATCTCCGAGACCGGCATGGAGGGCACCGTTATGCCCTCTGAGATCGGTGCAAACCTGTCTCTGGGCGGCGTGTCCTTGGCCGTTGCCTTCAAGACCAAGAACAGCGAGCTGCGCCAGACCGCTCTGGCCGCTGCTTCCTCTGCTCTGATCGCCGGCACCACCGAGCCCGCCCTGTACGGCGTGGCCGTGCGCCTGAAGCGCCCCCTGATCGCTTCCCTGATCACCGGCTTTGTCTGCGGCTGCCTGGCCGGCATGGCAGGTCTGGCCAGCCGTTCCATGGTGTCGCCCAGCGTGCTCACCGGCGTGCAGTTCATCGACCCGGCCAACCCCGGTGTGAGCATCGCCTGGATCGCCGGCATCTCGGTGCTGTCCATCGTGCTGTCCTTTGTGCTGACGCTGGTGATCGGCTTTGAGGATCTCCTGGAAGAGGAGTGATTCCCATGTCTGATTACAAACTGCCCGAAAATTTCCTCTGGGGTGCTGCCATTGCGGCCAATCAGGCCGAAGGCGCTTACAACGAGGGCGGCCGCGGCCTGAGCAACATCGACATGATGCCCCACGGTGTCCACCGCATGGAGGTCAAGCTGGGCGGCACGCCCCACCCGACGCTGCAGGCAGGGGAGTATTACCCCAGCCACACCGGCGTGGACTTCTACCACCATTACAAAGAGGACATCGCCCTGATGGCAGAGCTGGGGCTGAAGGTGTTCCGCACCTCCATCTCCTGGTCCCGCCTGTACCCCCACGGCGATGAACGGACCCCCAACCCGGAGGGCGTGGCCTTTTACCGCAATGTGTTCCAGGAGTGCCGGAAGTACGGCATTGAGCCGCTGGTCACCCTGTGCCACTTTGATATCCCCATGGGTCTGGTGGAGCAGTACGGCTCCTGGCGCAGCCGCAAAACGCTGGAATGCTTTGCCCGCTACGCCGAGACCTGCTTCAAAGAATACTCCGGCCTTGTGCACTACTGGCTTACCTTCAACGAGATCAACATCCTGCTGCACAGCCCCTTCTCCGGGGCAGGCATCGCCTTCCAGGAGGGCGAGAACCGCAGTCAGGTGATCTATCAGGCGGCCCACCATGTGCTGCTGGCCAGCGCCACGGCCACCCGCCTGGCCCACCAGTACGACCCCGCCAATCAGGTGGGCTGCATGCTGGCCGGCGGCAGCTTCTACCCCTACTCCTGCAACCCGGAGGACGTCTGGGAGTCGGTGCAGAAGGAGCAGGAAAACCTGCTCTTCATCGACGTGCAGGTGCGGGGCCGCTACCCCGGCTACGCCCGCAAGCTGTTTGCGGAAAAGCAGGTGCAGCTGCACACCGAGCCCGGCGATGACGCCCTGCTGCGGGAGAACACCGTGGACTTCATCTCCTTCAGCTACTACGCCAGCCGCTGTGTGGCGGCCAGCCTGGAGGGCAAGGCCGTGAACGACGGCAATGTGGTGCGCTCGGTGAAGAACCCCTATCTGCAGACCAGCCAGTGGGGCTGGGCCATCGACCCGCTGGGCCTGCGCATCACCATAAACCAGCTGTACGACCGCTACCAGAAACCGCTGTTCCTGGTGGAAAACGGTCTGGGTGCCCACGACACGGTGGAGCCCGACGGCAGTGTCCACGATGACTACCGCATCGACTACCTGCGCCGTCACATCGAGGCAGTCAAGCAGGCCGTGTCCGACGGCGTGGAGCTGATGGGTTACATCGCCTGGAGCGGCATCGACCTAGTGTCTGCTTCCACCGGCGAGATGAGCAAGCGGTACGGCTTCGTCTATGTGGACAAGCAGGACGACGGCACCGGTACGCTGGCCCGCAGCAAAAAAGATTCTTTCGATTGGTATCAGAAGGTCATCCGCTCCAACGGCGCAGACCTCTGAGCGTTTTCCTCCATTTCATAAATGCGAAAAGCCGCCCCGCAGGCACCGGAAGTTCCGGCCTGCGGGCAGTGCCAACATGTGCTCCTATGTGGCCGGTCAGCATGGCCGCAACAAGCCGTTTTATCAGGATTACTCCTTCCGCAAGGAGTACATGAGCGTGGGGAATCTGGTGCACAAGCACGCGTACCTGGATGCGGAAGCATAAGCCGAACACAACACGAAAGGGCCTCCCCGGAATGGGGAGGCCCTTTCTATGCGTTTACGACTTGACGTGGATCGCGTTAGGCGTGGGAAGCATCAGTGCTTCTCTTTGTACTTGAGGCTGGTGAATGCGCCTGCGATGGTCAGCAGCATGCCGCTGAATGCCATGCCCAGAGCGGCCATCCAGTTCACGCCGGTCTGCGGCAGTGCATCCTGCACAGCGGGCAGGACCGCGTCAGACGGCAGGACCGGAGCGTCCGGGGTGGCGTCCTGCACGGGCGGCAGCTCGGGGGCCTCCGGGGTCACGACTTCGTCCGGGATCTCATCCTCCACAGGGCCGTCCGGGGTATCGGGATCCACCGGCGGGACGATAACGGTCTCTTCACCGGAGACGGTCACCTTCCGGGTCTCAATGGAGGTATAGTTGTAGTCCACATGGGCGTCGGTGGTGGTCACGGTCTCCTTGGACACTGGCGTGGTGTTCACCTTGTCCGTGGTGCGGTGGGTGTAGGAGACGCTGCCCTCGTCGTGCTCCTTGCTGCCGGAGCCGGAGAAGATCTTCTTCAGCACTTCGGTAAAGGTGGTGTAGTGGCCTTTGCCGGTACCGGATCCTTCGACCGTTTCGCTCTTCTTCTGCGTATAGGCACCGTCGAAGTCGCCGGAAGTATTTTCGCCGTAAGCCGTAGCACCCTCACCAGTTTTATGGGTGGTGGTGGTCTGCTTGTTCAGCTCCAGAAGGCGGTTGGCGAAGTCCTGAGAGCTGCGGATGCTCAGCGGGGCGGTGATGGTCTTGATGGTGGATTCCGTCTGGCCGATGACCTTGCCCTCGCTCACCTGGGTCAGCTTGGAGATCATCAGGTCGTAGCCGCCGACGTAACCCCAGGTGCCGTCCTGCCGCTTATAGGTGCTGTTGATGCAGGTGTTGGCGTCGCGGGACATATAGCCGTAGGCGGTCAGCTCGGAGGTCTTGCGATAGACCTGATAGCCGCTCTCACCGGTGCTGTTGGTGCCGGTGGTTCCAATCTTCACAACGTAGGTGCCGACGATGGCATTGCGCTCTTTCGTGGTCAAGTCCCTATAGGTCTTGCTGCTGCCGGTTGCCTTCAGGTAAGCGTTAATGGCCTCATCCTCTGCGCTGATGCCGGGGTTCCAATAGTCGCCCCACTGACCCTGATACAGCTTGATGCTGCCGTTCTCCTTGATGGGGTCGTAGGCAACGGTGCCGGTCAGCTTGTAGTAGGCGCTCTTGTCGGGGTTGTTGTTCCTATTGCCGCGGTCATACTCGTAATGGCCGCTGCCCTCGCCGCCTTCATCATCCCAGCTGATCTTGCTGTCCAGGCCGACCGTCTGGTTGTCCTTACCGTTGACCAGTTTTCCGGCATCGTAGTTCCACTCCAGCTTCAGATCCTTGCTTACCAGTACACAGTCGGTCTGGTTGACCTTGCCGTCCTCATCCGGCAGCAGATCCAGCTTGGAGCCGGAAGCGAGGTCGAGGTGGCCGATGTCGTCGCGCTGCTCTTCGGAGTGCACAGTGTTACTATGAACACGAACTTCCTGGCCGTTAGCGTCTGTATAGTAATAATAGCCGCCCCACCAAGTCCATTTCCAATAGACCTCAATTTTGGAATCATCCGGTGCCTTGCTGAAGTATTTGAATTCATCCGTCTTTTCACCGGAGTAGTAGTTCTTCTTGGTCTCTTCGTAATCAGAACCCTTGTTGGCAACGTAAGTGGAGTTCTTGGCGATCCGCTCCTGCTCCTGCAGAGCCTTGATCAGCTCATCTTTGCTCATGTTATCGGGCGAGATGGCCTTGGTGAAATACTTGATGATATCTTCCTTTTTGGTGGTGGAATCGATCTTCGTTTCACCGATCCGGAGTTCCTCGCCGGGCTGAAGTTTGCTCTGGATCTCCTGGATCTGCTTCCACAGCTCGTCGTATGCCTTCTCAAGATCCTTATCGTCCTTGATGATGCCGGTGACACTGGAGGAGGTGTGTACATCCTTCCGGACGGTGAGGGTCTCGCTCAGGGTGCTGTAATCCACGGTGATGGTTTCGTCACCCTTCGTGAAGGTCGCGGTCTTGCCGTCGGCGTTCAGTCGGATGCTGTCAGCGGAGACACTGTATTGGCCTGCCAGTGCGGTCTGAATCTCTTCAGGGGTCAGCGGAGCACCGGCCTGTTTGGTGAAGGTGTAGGTGGTCTTTACGCCGTTTTTGTCCTCGACCGTGCAGGTGTAGCCGTCATCGGTTTTGGTCACATTGCGGTAGATGTTTCCGTCCACCGTAATGGTGCCGGCGTTTTCGTCGATCGACCAGTTCTTGCCGCCGGGGATCACCAGCTTGTCGTTAAGATCCTTGGTGTCCGTCTTTGTGGATTCAGAAAGTGTGTCGATCGTCCATTCCACGCGCTTGATGCCGGAAAAGTCCATGCTGCCGATATCAATGCTGTAACCTTCCTGAAGCAGGGTAGCTTTGTCCCTGCCGGTCTTGTTCTGCAGCTCTTTCCAGGCGATCTCTTCCTTCTCCGTATCGGTGAGGGAAGCGGACGATTCCGTGATCGTGCAGGTACGGGTGATCTTGGTGCTGGTGCCGTCGGGCGAGGTCACGGTTTCTTCTTTTTTGTAGGTCGTGGTGCCCTTCTCCGGGTCTTTGCTGGCGATCGTCCAACCATCGAGAGAGGGAAGTTCACCGCTGCCGGGCTTGACGTAGGTGCCGTTGAGGGAACCGCTTTCGGTCCACGTATTCGAGCCGGTCACATAAGCGGTGCCGGTGATGACGTTGTCCGTAACATCCTTACGGGTCTCGGTGTCCTTGCTCGGATCAGAGCTGCCCGGCTGAGGCGCAGAAACCGTTGCACCGTCATAGCGGAGGGTGACAGTATGAACATTGCCGTCTACATCGGTATAGCTGAGATTGAGCTGGCCTTTGCCGGTGGGATCGATCGTATTCAGCTGGTTCTTGAAATCCTCGCTGTCCACATTGATGCCGGTTTTCTTGGCGGCATCCGTCAGAGCGGCCTTGATGGCTTCCAGCTTGGCAGTTTCCTCGGCACTCTTGATGCTTTCCTGACCGCCTTCGACCTGGCCGGGGGTCTTGGTGACCTCGGTGACCTCCACGGTGTAACTCAAAGTCTTGCGGACGGCTTCCATCTGGTCAAGGTTCAGCTTTTCGCCCTTGTAGTAAACGCCGTTGTCATCGGCGGTAAAGCCATCGCCCAGACGATCGGCCAGCTGCTCGTTGGTGAGCAGGGTGCCTTGGTCAGTGCTTTCGGTGATGGTGTAGAGATACGTCTTTCCGTTTGCTTCCTTCTCAATCTTATAGGTGCCATCCTCGCCCGGTTTTTGATCCTTGAGCAGATCGTTCAGTTGCTTGGCAGAGAGGATCTCCTTGCCGCTTTCGTCCTTGATGGAAGGCAGCTCGACCTTGGTGGTCAGGTCCTTCTCATCAACATCAACGGTGCCCTTTTCTACCTTGAGCACCAGCGTGGTCTCAGTGGTGGTCGTGACCGTGTTGCCGTTGACCTTGTAGTAGGTGACGCGGGTGACGGTGTTGCCGTTCTCGTCGGTGGAGGTCTCTTCCTTTTTCAGGATATAGGTGGTTTTGCCCTCGTCGTCGGTCTTTTTCTCCACGCCGTCCTCGGGGACATCCAGCAGCTTGGCAACGTCCTCAGCGGACATTTCCTTCGTTTCGGGCTCGCTGGTCTTTTTCAGGGTCAGGGTCTTGGAGTTGCCGTCCTTGGCGGGCTCGACCTTGTCCACGGTGTAACCGCCCAGCTTGGCATCCTTATCGGTTTTCCAGTCCGGACGCACTTCGCCAAGCTCCTTGTTCAGGTCGATCTCTTCGCCCTTCTTGGTGTCGGTGATGGTGGTGGAGGAATCGGCCTTGCCGGTGCCGGTGGTGGTCGTAGTCTCGGTGCCGGTGGTCTCGGTGGGGGTGGTGATGGTGGTGTTGCCGTCCTCGTCCTTGCCCACCACGGGGTCGCCCTTCTTCACCTCGGCGTCAGGGTCCACAACGGTGGTGCTGGAAGAGCTGTCGGGGGTCTCTTCCTTGGTGGCCTCGCCGATCTTGCCGTCCTCGCCGGTGGCTTCGTCCTTCTTGCTGTTGTCGATCACGTCACCCTTCACATAGGTGCCGTCGGGGTTCTCAGTCTCGTCCGTCTCGCCGGAGCCCTCAGAGCCGTCGGCTTCACCGTCCTCACCGGATTTGCCGGGCTCTTCCGGCTTCTCAGCAGGTTTATAGTCGATGGTGATGTCATCGGTCTTGGTGCCGGGGCCGAACGCGGGGGCCTGATCATCTTTCTTGGCCTCTTCGTTTATCCGGGGGGGTAAACTCCTCCTGCTCTCCGGCTTCCTCCTGCTTTTCCCCTTCCTCAGCGACGGGGGCGGGCGTGGAACTCTCGGCTACAGGTTCGGCCTGCGGGGCAGCGTTATCCTCGACAGAGTCGGGGCCTTCCACAGCATGGGCAGCCATGGGCTGTGCAGCGACACAGGCGGTCAGGGCTACGGACATGGCAGCGAGTTTCAGCTTTTTATTCGTCATGATTGATGGCTCCTTTCAAATGGTGTCAAGTCTTTTACGCATTACCACTGTCCCATATAATGGACATGTTTCGAGGCTTGCTATCCTGCTTCCTTTATACCATTTTCTGGTGCAGGTTGTCAAGAAAAAATGTGTAGAAACGCATGATTTGTGAAAATATTCCAAAGTCTGAATTGGATATTTTGCACAAATCACAAGAATTTGTTGCAGAAAAAAGAGAAACTGTTGCGGATGTGAAATGATGCGGTTGCGGTACTGGTGCAGAGTGTGCGGATTGTTGCGGAAACCCACTTTTTGAGGGACGGAATTTCTGGCAAAGAACCGGCTGGAATTTCTCCTGCCGCTCTGCTGCAGACGAAAAAGGCCCCCGGAAACCTGCGTCTCCGGGGGCCTTGCCCTCTTACCTTATATAGGGCAGTCGGCGATCACTGCTTCTGCTTCAGCCGGGCCATGTAGCTGTCGGCGGCCACGGCGGCAGCGGTGAAGCTGTTGTTCTTCCACCAGTTGATGAGGGCGGCCACGGTGGTGATGCCAGCGGTGACCAGCTGCTCCACGGTGGCGCTCTCGATGGGCAGCACGGGCTTGCCCATTGCGCTCAGCACCTGATTGGTCAGGGCCAGCAGGAGCACAGCGGTGCGGGCGATGGTACCGGCGGAGATCTTGTTGCTCAGTTCCATAAATCAGTTCCTCTCTTTCATTCGTTCATGGTTCTCAAGGTCGGCGATGCGGTGGTTGGCCACCTTCATCTGCTCTTCCAGAATGGGCACGCGGCGGGCGAAATTGTTGTGCTCGCGCACCTCGCGGGTCAGCTCTTCCAGCTTGGTGTCGGTCACGGCCTGACTGCGGCTGTTGGCGATCAGCACCCCGATCAGGGTCACGGCACCGGCGATCAGGGCGGACAGGATGCTTTCCATTGGGTTCACCTCCTTCTTAACCTGTCCAGCGGCTTTTGGCGGGGCGGGTGTCCACATGGACCCAGCCCACAGCCCGTCCGGCCCGGGGCGGGTACCGGCCGATGCCGCCGGTGCCGGGCAGGCAGGTCTCTGCATAGGCGGCCAGCTGCTCCACCGGGATGCCCTGCACCCGGATGTCGGCAGCGCGCCCATACAGATGCTGGCTGTAGGCGGCCCCGCCCACGGATTTGTTGTGAGCGGCGGTGCGGTAGCCGCTGGTGATGACTACGGGGCGGCCGAAGTGGTCGCGGATCTTCTGCAGCAGGGCGGCAAGGCTGCTGTCCACGAACACAGGGTCCGAGCCATCTTTGCAGGCAAACTCGGCCACGGTGAAGTTTGCGCTCAGCTTCCGGGTGCCGTCCCGCGTGCGGGACCAGGCTTCAAGCATCGGCTTCCACCTCCGCCAGCAGGGCTTCCACGGTGCTGCGCAGACGGGCGGGCACCTCGTCCAGCGTCTTGATACCCTTGCGGATCAGGGCTGCATAAATTTTCGCCATCAATTTTCCTCCTTTTCTTCGTACAGCTCGCACAGGGCCACCTGAAGATCGGTGACACTGCTCTCCACGGCGGTCACCTGCGTCAGCAGGTCGGCAAGGGTGGGGTAGTGGTAGCCGTCAATCCAGAGTTCCAAAGGGAACACTGTTTTGTATGGAGAAACAACATGAAGGATGCCGTTTGTTTGGAATGTGATTGTAAAATTGATGTCACAGTCATAAGTTGTCGTGCCACCGCGTGCAATGCTTTTTTCAGTGTTATTACCGTAGCTGTTGTACTTGCCTTTGGTAATGCATATCTTATCAACATTGCCTGGAATCTGAACATCCCAAGTTGTGAATTTGTTAGGAGACGTCACATGGGTGTTCCACACCAGTCGCGCCTCCGACTTGACCGCCACGGCGGCAGCGATCTTATCATTGAGGGTCTTGCCGCTGATGGTGCCGTCCTCGTCCACGTCCAGATAGTCGCCCACCTTGACGCCGCCCAGCTGGTCCGCCGCAGCGGGCGGCAGGGTGTACGGCGTGCCGAACTTGGCGTCGGCCTCCAGCCGGGTATAGTAGGCGGTCAGGTCGGCACCCAGCGTGTGCAGGGCGGCCGTCTTTTCCGCACCGGTCCACCCGGCGGCAGTGCTGGCGGTGGTGAGCGCTTTTTTCACGCCGTAGGGCAGCAGGGCCGGGGTGAGCGGCGCAAAGCCGTCGGTCATGCTGTCCAGCTGTTCGGCGGAGGCAGGCACAAGGGTCAGGGTGGCGTCCTCCCGCACAGCCACGCCGTATTGCGGGTCGATGCGCACCGGGCCGGGGGTCTTTGCGTCCGGCAGGGTGCTGCTGCGCACATAGGGCGTCAGGTCGGGCGGGGGCGTAGTGTCGGTGAGCAGGGCACCGGTGTCGGGGTTCACGCTCAGAACCCGCAGCAGGGAGCCGGCTGCCGGCTGCGCAGGCCGGGGCAGGGCACCCACGTCCTGCGCACGCAGGACCACTACACCGCTTTTGCCGTTCACGCTCAGTACCTGACCGTCTGCCGGGGCCAGCTCTTCGGCGCGGGCGGCAGCAGCCTCGGCCCGGGATGCACACCCGGCCGCCGCGGTGCTGCTGGTGCTGGCCTGCCGGGCAGCAGTCTGTGCCTGTGCGGCACTGGAAGTGCAGCGTTCGGCGCTGGCCGAGGCGCTCTGGGCCGCCGTGGCGGCTGTGCTGGCACTTTCCAGCACGCGGGCCACGAACTGCTCGTACAGGGTGGGCGGCAGGTCCTCGGAGCCGCCGTCGGTGGGCAGGGTGGCATAGGTGTCGTACCGGCCGGGGCGGGTGTAGGCGGTGTAGCCGGAGCCGCTCACGGCGGCCAGCATCCACTGCCCACCGGTGCAGCCGGTGAGGCGGCGGTCCACCGTCACGCAGGCATCGCCGTCCAGCGGCACCGGGGCCAGCTGGGTGCCGTCGCTGCGGCGCAGGTACAGGGCAATGGCGCAGTCGGCCCAGCTTTCGGGCAGCTGGAACTGCAGCCGGTCCACGCCTTCCGCATTCTGTGCGCCCAGGTGCAGGCGGCTGGGCTGCGGCAGGAATTCGGTGCCGCCGCAGGCTCGTTGAATGATCTGGATCTTCATGGTTTTGACCTTCCTTTCCGGTTTTTTATTTGATTGTACGCCGGGGCGCGCGGCAGCAGAAGTGTGTTCTTTTTCTCCGCAGATTTCTGGGCTTCGGCATTTTGCCGGGGGGGTGTTTTTGGGGGTAATTCGGGGGCAATTCCGGGTGCGGAAAATGCCCGGCGGCGGGCCTGGTTTTGTGCAGAAAACTGCGGTATTTGGCCGCTTGTTTCCGTGCGGGAGGGCCAGAAACGGGTCGTTCCGGGGCATCCGGGATGGATACAAATGTTAAAAATTCATGAACAGAACGTAGACGAAAAAAGGCGAAAAATCCGGAGGAAATAACTTAAAAAACAATATTTTGCAGGAAACACTGTTAAAATTGCACAAAAAAGAATGTCAAGCATCTAACAAAGTGGAGGCGCCCGATTTGACAAATCGGCTCCGGTCTGGTAAGATAATACCGCGCAACGGAGCAACGGACGTTGCAGCGTTTAAATTTTATCTGGATGAAGTGAAATGCCGTCTGAGCGGACGGTACGGTGCAGGCAATGGGGGCCTGTGCCGGGGGACGGAGCAATGTCCCGTTGGAACGGATTCCGACGCAATACGATGCTTGGCTTCCACAGCCGGAAAAGCATCGTATTTGATTGTGGAGCCCTTGGTGCTCCGCAGTCCCGGCGGCCGGGGTGCAATGCAGCATCCGCGGCCGCACCAAAAACAAGAAGAGAGGAGTTGTCTCGTATCGCTTCCGTAAACTTGAAAAAAGCATCCTCGGGCTGCAGATCTGCAGTCTCTTCCCGCGTGCTGGCGTTTTGTGTCATGGTCGTGTGCCTTGTGGCTACCCTTGGTGTGACCGCTGCGAATCTGCGGCTGACCTACGTCACCGACTCCAATGGGGCCAAGCAGGTGATCCTCACCTCTGCCACCGACCCCGCTAAGGTCATGAGCCTCTCCGGCATCCAGTCCGAAGAGGGCGACCAGGTCTATTACACGGCGTTCAGCGGCAACCTTGCCACCCTGAACATTGAGCGCGCATTCTCGGTGAACATCCAGGCCGACGGCCAGACCTACCCGGTGAAGATGGTGTACGGCACTGTGGCCGATGCCTTGCAGCGCGCCGGCATCACCCTGGAGGGCGATGACTACACCGAGCCTGCCCTGGACCGCCTGGTGACCGCAGGCACCCCGATCGTGGTGCACCGCGTGGACTATCAGGACCGCGTGGAAACGCAGGCCATCCCCTATGATACCGAGTATGTCTATACCAGCCTGTACTTCCGCAACACCGGGCGCACCACCACCGTGCAGCACGGTGCCGAGGGCCAGCAGACCGTGACCACCCGCGACCGCTATGTGGACGGTGAGCTGGAGAACAGCATCGTGGTGGATTCCACCACCACCGTGCAGCCCACGAACCATGTCATCAAGACCTACGGCGCGGGCGCACCCGTCTCGCCCCTGACCGGCCCGGACGGCACCACCAATGCCCCTGCTTCCTACAGCAAGGTGCTCACCGGCAAGGCCACCGGTTATTATTCTAAAACCGGCAAGGGCTCTTCCGGCCTTGGCCTTGGCTACGGCACCGTGGCCGTGGACCCGGATGTGATCCCCTACGGCACCAAGCTGTACATCACTTCTACGGACGGAAAATTCGTGTACGGCTACGCGGTGGCCACCGACACCGGCATCGCGGTGCAGAAGGGCCAGATCCTGGTGGACCTGTTCTATGAGACCTACGCCGAGAGCGTGATCAACGGTGCCATTCAGGTGAATGTGTATGTGGTGGGCTGACCGGTCCGCCGCATGACCCCCATAACAGAAAAGGACCCCGCAGAGCGGAGCATTTGTACGTTTCTCCCAAAAGAGAGAGGTGCAGAGGCTCCGCTTTTTTCATTGCATTGGTAAGATTCACGATAAATTTTGCAAAAAATTGGCGGGTGTGTATATAAGGGAGAAATATTGAAGAAAAGATTATGGGTATTTTTCCAGAAAAGGCCTTGAAAAACCGGTCGGAATTCTTTAATATAAAAGAGTAAAAAGCTACAGGTGCGCGTATGCGGATCTGTACGGGGAGGAGCAGTCTATGAAACCGACCGAAGAAAAGATTCAGGGCAATGCATCGGATCTGCCGGTGTATCTGTTCAAGCAGGGCAACAACTGCGAGGCCTATCGTTACTTCGGCGCACATCTGGAAACACGCGCAGGCGAGCCCGGCGTCGTGTTCCGCGTATGGGCACCGCACGCTGTGGCCATCAGCGTGGTAGGCGACTTCAACAGCTGGAAGCCCGGCAGCCACCCCATGCACAAGGTGGATGGGGATTCTGTGTGGGAATTGTTTATTCCTGGCATGAAGGAATTCGACGTTTACAAATACTGCGTGACTACGCGTGCAGGCGACCTTGTCTACAAGGCCGACCCCTATGCGTTCCACGCCGAGACCCGGCCGTCCAACGGCAGCAAGGTCTATGATATCTCCGGCTTTGCCTGGCACGATGAGGCCTGGCAGGCCGCCCAGAAGAAGGCCGATGTGATCAACGGCCCCATGAACATCTACGAGATGCACGTCGGCAGCTGGAAGATGAAGGAGGGCAACAAGCCCTACAACTACGCAGAGCTGGCCGACCAGCTGATCCCCTACATCACCGAGATGGGTTATACCCATGTGGAGCTGCTGCCCGTGATGGAATATCCCTTCGACGGCAGCTGGGGTTATCAGGTCACCGGCTATTTTGCCCCCACCAGCCGCTACGGCACCCCCAAGGACTTCATGACCTTTGTGGATAAGCTGCACGCAGCCGGCATTGGCGTGATCATGGACTGGGTGCCTGCCCACTTCCCCAAGGACCAGTTCGGCCTGTACAACTTTGATGGTGAGCCCTGTTATGAGGACCCCAATCCCAAGCGCGGTGAGCACAAGGAGTGGGGCACCATGGTGTTCGACTTCGGCCGCAACGAGGTGCAGAGCTTCCTGATCTCCAGTGCCCTGTACTGGCTGGAGCAGTACCACATCGACGGCCTGCGGGTGGACGCTGTGGCTTCCATGCTGTATCTGGATTACAACCGCAAGCAGGGCGAGTGGGAGCCCAACAAGGACGGCGGCAAGGAGAACCTGGAGGCCGTGGCCTTCCTGCGCAAGCTCAACAACACCGTGCTGGGCCGTCACCCCCACAAGTACATGATCGCGGAGGAGTCCACCGCATGGCCTATGGTCACAAAGCCCGCTTCGGACGGCGGCCTGGGCTTCAACTTCAAGTGGAACATGGGCTGGATGAACGACATGCTCAGCTACATGAAGACCGATCCGCTCTTCCGCGCAGGCAACCACAACAAGGTTACCTTCAGCTTCTTCTATGCGTTCAGCGAGAACTTTGTGCTGCCCATCAGCCACGACGAAGTGGTGCACGGCAAGGGCAGCCTGATCAACAAGATGCCCGGCGAGTATGAGGCAAAGTTTGCCAACCTGCGCACCTTCTTTGGCTACATGATGGCGCACCCGGGCAAGAAGCTGCTGTTCATGGGTCAGGAGTTCGGCCAGTTTGCCGAGTGGAACGAGGCCAAGCAGCTGGATTGGATGCTGCTGGGCTACGACAAGCACACTGAGCTGAAGAACTATGCCAAGACCCTCAACGCTTTCTACAAGGACCACCCCGCTTTCTGGCAGGTGGACTACAGCTGGGAGGGCTTCCAGTGGATCGTGCCGGACGACTCCCAGCAGAGCGTCATCGCCTTCCTGCGCAAGGACACTGCCGGCAAGCAGATCCTGGTGGTGTGCAACTTCAACCCCGTTCTGCGCGAGGGCTACACCCTGGGCGCACCGGTGGCCGGCACCTACAAGGAAGTGCTGAACAGCGATGACGCTGCCTTTGGCGGCTCCGGTGCTGTCCACAACAAGCCCGTGCGGACCCACAAAAAGCCCATGCACGGTTTTGAGCAGAGCATCGCCATCACCCTGCCCCCCATGAGCACCCTGTACTTTGAGGTGCCTACAAAGCGCACCGCCAAAACTGCAGCGGACAAGGCGAAAAAGCCCGGCAAAAAGACCGCCGCCAAAAAGACCACCAAGGCAGCCCCGGCAGAAAAGGCCGTGAAAAAGCCTGGCCGCAAACCCAAGGCTGCCCCGGAGGCCCCCACGGAAAAGGATGCAAAAAAGCCCGGCCGCAAGCCCAAGGCCGCCGAAGCTCCGGCCGAAAAGCCGGTGAAGAAACCCACCCGGAAGGCAAAGGCTGAGCCGGAACCGGCAGCAGAGGAAGCGCCCAAAAAGCGCGGCCGCAAACCCAAGGCAGCCAAAGAGTAACCCATCCGTTCTACACGATCATTTGTTGACGCTCATTTCCGAACAACGGAAATGTTAATGTTAAAGGGGAGAATAAAGCTATGGCAAAAGAAATTGTGGCAATGATCCTTGCCGGCGGACGTGGCTCGCGCTTGTACGCGCTGACACAGAAAACGGCAAAACCTGCGGTGTCCTTCGGCGGTAAGTACCGCATCGTGGACTTCCCGCTGTCCAACTGCGTGAACTCCAACATTGATACCGTTGGCATTGCGACCCAGTATCAGCCCCAGAAGCTGAACGAATACATCGGCAACGGCCAGCCCTGGGATCTGGACCGTCTGCACGGCGGCGTGCACACCCTGCCCCCTTACGAGCAGGCTAAGGGCACCGACTGGTACAAGGGCACGGCAAACGCGATCTATCAGAACATCGGCTTCATCGACAGCTATGATCCCGAGTATGTGATCATCCTGTCCGGTGACCAGATCTGCAAGCAGGACTACGCAGACTTCCTGCGCTTCCACAAGGAGAAGGGCGCCGAGTTCTCTGTGGCCGTCATGGAAGTGGACTGGAAGGAAGCCTCCCGCTTCGGCCTGATGGTCGCTGACGAGAACGACCGCATCACCGAGTTCCAGGAGAAGCCCCCGGTACCCAAGTCCAACCTGGCTTCCATGGGCATTTACATCTTCAACTGGGATGTCCTGAAGAAGTATCTGGAAGAGGACGAGGCAGACCCCAACTCCAAGAACGACTTCGGCATGAACATCATCCCCGCCCTGCTGCGCGACGGCCGCAAGATGTACGCTTACCGCTTTGCCGGTTACTGGCGTGACGTGGGCACCATCGACAGCCTGTGGGAAGCCAACATGGAAGTGCTGGATCCCGAGAACTCCGGCATCGACATCTTCGACAAGACCTGGAAGATCTACAGCCGCAACCCCGTGCTGCCGGCTCAGAAGATCGGCCCCCGCGCCGTCGTGCAGGACTCTCTGGTCACCGAGGGCTGCAAGATCTACGGCACCGTCAAGCACTCTGTGCTGAGCGCAGGCGTCGTGGTGGAAGAGGGTGCTACCGTTGAGGACGCTGTCCTGATGGACGGCGTGGTCGTCAAGGCAGGTGCCGTGGTCAAGCGCTGCATCCTGGCAGAGGACGTTGTGGTCGGTGCCGGTGCAAAGGTCGGCGGCGACGGCCCCATCGCACATGTGGGCACCGGTCTGACGGTCGGTGCAGGCGCCACCGTCAAGGAGGGCGCAAAAGTGTTTGAATCCGTCAAGGAGGGCGTGGAAGTATGCTGAGACAGAACACCAATGCGTTGGGCATCATTTTCCCCAACAGCTATGACAATACCGTTCCGGAGCTGGTGACCGAGCGTGCAATGGCTTCGATCCCCTTTGCAGGCCGTTACCGCATGGTGGACTTTGTGCTGTCCAGCATGGCCAACTGCGGCATCTCCAACGTGTCCATCGTGGTGCGTAAGAACTACCACTCCCTGATGGATCACCTGGGCACCGGCCGTGAATGGGATATGGCCCGCCGTCACGGCGGCCTGAACATCGTGCCTCCCTTTGCAGAAAAGGGCGTGCGCATTTACTCCGGCCGTGTGGAGGCTCTGGGCTCCATCCTGAACTTCCTGGAGAATCAGAAGGAAAAGTATGTGGTCATGAGCGATGCCAACATCGCCATCAACTACGACTTCAACGCTCTGCTGGCTGCCCATCAGGCAAGCGGTGCCGATGTGACCGTCGCTTACCAGAAGACCGAGATCCCCGAGGGCCGCAAGAACGACAACTACACCCTGACCGTCGATGCCGACGGCCATGTGACCGAGCTGCTGTTCAATGACTACCGCCCCGGCGTGCAGAACCTGGACCTGAACATCTATGTGCTGGAGCGCGAGACCCTGATCAAGCTGGTCAAGGACGCAACTTCCCGCGGCCTGATCTACTTCGAGCGCGATATCCTGGCACACAATGTCAACATCCTGAACATCCATGCGCTGGAGTACACCGGCTATGTGGCTCATGTCTGCGACATGAAGAGCTACTTTGACGAGAACCTGAAGCTCATCGACGAGAAGAACCTGGATGCCCTGTTCCCGAAGAGCAGCCCGGTCTACACGAAGATCCGTGACGACAACCCCACCCGTTATGTCACCGGCTCCAAGGTGGAAAACTCCATCCTGGCCGACGGCTGCCTCATTGAGGGCACCGTGGAGAACTGTGTGCTGTTCCGCGGCGTCAAGATCAAGAAGGGTGCTGTGGTCAAGAACTGCGTGCTCATGCAGGATACCGTGGTGGAGCCCAACGTGGAGCTGGATTGTGTGGTCACCGACAAGAACGTGAAGATCACCGCCGGCAAAAAGCTGTCCGGCACCGAGAGCTTCCCGGTGTATGTGCAGAAGAAGCACACCGTCTGATCCTTGCAATATCCATAGGGGCGGCTTCCTCCCCGGTAGCCCCTCTTGAGAGGGGCGGGGGCACTTGTGTGCCCCCGCC
>ERZ860445.935-NODE-935-length-18774-cov-12.350232_pt1 | contig 18774 bp, 6 predicted proteins | sample MGYA00509977_ERZ860445 | MGnify/ENA primary metagenome ERZ860445 (study PRJEB30046, sample SAMN00715233) | human gut metagenome | study: EMG produced TPA metagenomics assembly of the A metagenome-wide association study of gut microbiota in type 2... | reverse complement strand
GCTAAAAGTTTATTCCTCAATCGGTTAAGTCTAACCGATGAAAATCTAAAATATATTTATTAACTAAAACCCAAAGTTATGCAGATCAAACTACGTTATTTGCCTATTCTGCTTGCCTCGACAATGAGCGTGAGCGGAACTGCAACAGCGCAGGAACTTACTGCTGATGGCTTTGTGAAGGGCGTGGTACGCGTGAAACTTCAACCCGAAGTGGCATCGCGACTGAGCAACGCAGTGTTGCCGGCAAGCAAGGCCGGTGTGCTGACAACCGGTATCCGACCGCTCGACCGTGCCGCAAAGCAAGTCAAAGCCGTGAGTATGCGACGCATGATTCCTTATTCGCCCAAATTCGAGGCGCGACATAAGGCAGCTGGGCTCGACTTGTGGTATGTCATCGAATACGATGCGTCCATCCAGCCCGCTGAAGTGCGTAACATTTACAAGTCGGTGGCAGGCGTTCAGCTTGTTGAAAACGTGAAGCCGATGAAACTTATCGGTGGCGAAAAATTCCGCCGCATTACGGTTTCAGACCTGAATACCAATGCTACGACGGCTATGCCTTTCGACGACCCCATGTTGCCGAGCCAATGGCACTACAACAACGACGGCTCTATTCCCGGAACTGTGGTTGGTGCCGACGCTAATGTGTTCAAAGGATGGGAAATCGAAACGGGTAAGAAAGATGTACTTGTGGCTATCGTCGATGGCGGTTTCCAGGTAGATCACCCCGATTTGGCACAGAATGTGTATGTAAACGAAGCAGAAAAGAACGGTAAACCCGGTGTCGATGACGACGGCAACGGTTATACCGACGACGTATATGGTTACAACTTTGTGATCAATTCGGCCGATGTCAACGCTCACAGCCACGGTACGCACGTGGCCGGTACGGTGGGCGCAGTCAACGGTAACGGATTGGGTGTAGCAGGTGTGGCCGGTGGTAGCGGCGAAGGCGGCGTGAAAATGTTGGTTTGCCAAATCTTCGATGAACGCGCCAGCGCATCGATGGGGGGCGATCAGGCTGCAGCCCTTGTGTATGCTGCCGATATGGGTGCCAGCATTGCTCAGTGTTCGTGGGGTTGGGCTGAAGATGGCTACTACGAACAGGCTGTGCTCGACGCTGTGAAGTATTTCACCAAAAACGGTGGTGGAAAGAAAATGCGCGGTGGTCTGTGTATCTTTGCCAACGGTAACACCAGCAGCGAAGGTACGTTCTATCCTGCTGCCATGGACGAAGTGGTGGCAGTGGCTTCAATGACTGCCGAAAAGAAAGGCGCTTACTATAGCTCACGCGGTCCTTGGTGCGACGTGGCTGCTCCCGGTGGTTTGCTCGATAAGGACAAAAAATACGGTGTGCTCAGTACGTTGCCCAATGGTGAGTATGGTTACAACGAAGGTACCTCAATGGCTTGTCCGCACGTGTCGGGTATTGCCGCTTTGGTGCTTTCAAAATATGGTAACCCCAACTTCTCGAACGAAACGTTGCGCACGCAGCTTGTATCGTCGGTTAATGACCTCTATGCTTCTGACCCCTCAATTAAGGGACTCTTTGGTAGTGGCTACATCGATGCTTACAAGGCACTGCAAATCAGTCAGGGCGAAGCTCCCGCGGCTGTGTCGACCTTTAAAATCACTCCCTCGCAGGACAATGTGCTGATGGAGTGGAATGTGCCTGATTCAAAGGATAAAATGGTTGACCACCACGTGGTTTACTATTCAACGAAGCCCTTTACGGCCGAAACGCTGAATGAGGCTGATAAGGTAAACGTGGATACCAAGTACCTGAACTCGGGCGATGCTGTAACTTACGAACTTCAGGGTTTGACCCCGCTGACTACTTATTACATCGCTATCCAGGCTTTCAGCCGTTGGGGCGACGGTTCAGCTCTCTCTGAAGTGAAAAAGGCTACAACCAATGCCGGACCGAAAGTGCAGCTCGACAAAACCAGTCTGGAATTGGCTGTCGATGCTACCAAGGGTAAGGTGGCACAGGGCGACTTCACCATCGCTAACAATGGCGAAGGTTTGCTGAAGTATAGCTTAGCTGCTGCTACGGTAAAGGTAAGTGCCTCGACTTATGCCCTTTCAGCTCCGAAACCCGGACTCGTTGTGCCTTACAATGGCAGAATGGGTGTGGAAAAGGCTGTGAACCACCGCTTGGTGGCTGCCGACTTCCAAGCTGATGCCTGGCCTCAGGAAATGCGCTGGACCAACGATATTTATGCTTACTTGGGCGATACTGACCCGAAGAAGTCGAATGCACTGGCGCAGTACTTCTACGTAGCCAAGGATTCCTTCCCCGAAGGATTCAACCTGACGGCTCTCCGCTTCGGTGGTTTCAATGGTCAGAATCCTGTCATCGAAATTTACGATGGCTCAGTGGCTATTTCTAAGGCTTCGCTCCTTAAAACTGTAACTTACGACCACTTTGCTTACGGTACCGACTTGAACCTCGACGAACAACTCCACTTTGCTCCGGGCAGCAGCTTCTGGGTAGTGGCTAAGTTCCCCGCCGGACAGAAGTATCCGCTCGGCTCGGGTGTGTCGACCAAGGAAAACAGCAAGCAATATACTTTCTTCAGTAACGATAACGGTGTGACCTGGATGCAGCTCAGCGAAGCGTTGAAGGGTGGCGGTTACGAAAATATGGCTGAACAGCTCGTTTGGGACGTAGCAGCTATTTCGAAGAACCCCGACTGGAGCGTTGTGATGCAGCCCACTCCGGCTGAAGGCACCGTGCGTCCGGGCGAAAGCCAGAAGGTTACGGTGAAGAACGACGGACAAACTTTGGTTAACGGCACTTATACCTTTAACCTCAAAGTGAAGTCGAACGAAACCCCCAATCCGAACCACAAAGTACAGGTGAGCCTGAAGGTTACGGGTAATAAGCCCGCACTGAAGAGCGCACAACTCGTTGACTTCGGTTCGCTCATCGTGGGTCAGGAAAAGACGCTCACCGTACAGCTCGTGAACAACGGCTTCGGTCCGTTTGCCGGCGCATACGGTGACCTTTATCCCGACAACTTGAACTGCACTTCAGATCAGTTTGAATTGCCCGACGTGGTAAATTCGATTGCTGCTCGCTCTAAGTCGACGATTGATGTAACTTACCGTCCGACTAAAGCCGGCGACGTTACGGCCAACGTAACCCTGACCGACAAGAACGGTATCAAGCACAGCTTCGTGGTGCGCGGTGTGGCTTCAGAACCTGCTAAGTTTGCTACGGAAACGCCCGAAGTTGACTTTGGCAACCTCGACGTAACCGGTGACGACATCACCAAGCAGCTTGTTATCAAGAACGAAGGTAAATATCCCTTGGAATTTGCTTTCCCGAAGTATAGCGACAAGCAGATTGCCGGTGCAGAGTCATCACACAAGTTTGGCTACACCTATGTTTCGAACATGGGCGACAGCCAGGACGCTAGCTATGACGGCAACCCCGAACTCAAGGGCGAGGTTGACATTACGAAGCAGTTTAGCGACCAGGCTTGGCAGTCAGAACCCGTGAAGATTGGCTTTAAGTTCCCCTTCTACGGCACTGAATACGAACAGATTTACGTTTCGTCGCATGGTGGTTTGACCTTCAAGAAGGCCGACGGTAACATTTCTTGTATGATACCTACCGCCGATTGCGTTGAAGGCTTAGGCTACATTTCCGCTTACACCAACTCAGGTCACCTGAGCATGAGCGCGAACAGTAAGGTAACTTACGGTCATCAGAATGGTAAGTTCACCGTGAAGTTTAAGGATGTGCTCACTGCCGGTTCAAACGGTGGTGGTGAAATCACACCCATCAGCTTCCACATTTCGTTGAGCCCCGACGGCACCATCGAACTGTTCTACGACGATTATACTCCCTCGAAGGTATGGGGTAACGGTTCACACCTGTTTGCAGGTATCAGCGATATCCAGTGTCTTGATGTATTCCCCATCACGGACTACAACATGATTATTGCTGATATGAACAACACCCTTTATCAGCAAATCGGCAACGGCACCGCCATTAAGATTATGGCTCCTGCCAAGTCGATGATTAAGAAGATTTCAAGCCACGACGGCGTTGTAGGTATTGGCGAAAGCAAGACTATCGATGTAACTGTTTCGGGTAAGGAAAACAATCTTTACGCCGGTGAACTCGAAAACTTGCTCACCATGGTTACCAACGACCCCAAGCAACCGAGCTTCAACTTCGTACTCAAGGCTAACGTAACCGGCGACCTCCACGCCGAAGCACAAACCGACTCAACCGAAATTCGTTTCGGTAAGGTGTTCCGCACCTCAACTGCCAAGCGCAGCGTACTCCTCAGCAACGGAGGCCGCAATGCACTCAATGTTACGTCGGTTAAGATGAAGAACGGCAAGTTCACCCTCGCTGAGGATGCAACGAAGCCTTTCAGCGTACCTGCCGGTCAGATCCGCGACATTGCCCTGACGCTCCCCACCGCAACCGAAGGAGCCGTGAGCGACGAAATGGTTATTGCTTATGCTGACGGCAAGCAAACGGTTATCCCCGTGAGCGGTACCGTAATCGGCACTCCCACGTGGACGCTTGCTCCCGAACGCCTTGACATCACCACTCCCTACGGTGTGAATGTCGACAAGCAATTCACCGTTGAGAACAAGGGTAACGAACCCCTTGAATTCACTATTCAGCCCGAATACTGGTTCAACATCAAGGACCTCACTGCCGACAAAGAATCACGCGTTGATTATATTTACGAGGCTAAGAGCGACGGTATGGATGTGCCCTACGCATGGGAAGACATCACCACCAACTACGACTCGCACCAGCCTTTGGCATACTATAACAACTTGCGCGACACCGTTGGCGTAGATCTGCCCTTCGAGTTCCCGTTCTATGGTAAGAAGTACAACCGCATGTATGTTTACAACACCGGTTTCGTACAGTTTACCAAGCCCGATACCGACTACAAGCAGTTCCCCGAGCCTCCTACAGCGCTTCCTACGACCGAAACTTTCTACCACAACATCATCGCACCCTTCTGGGGTAACCACAGCATGGGTTCAGCCTGGGCTGACGGTACCTATGTCAAGGCCTACGAAGATCGCGTAGTGGTTTCGTTCATGAACTATGGTAACAGTGCCATGGCCGGTATGAACTTCCAGGTAATCATCTTCAAGGACGGTACCTTCAAGTTCCAGTACGACATGAGCCCCGAAGGCATCATGATGGGTGTCTACGGTCTGTGCGGTATTCAGGACGAAACCGGTACTCGCGGTTTGAACCCCGCCGACTCTTACATCAATCCCGGCAATGCCATGCTCTTCCGTCCCGTTAAGAGCTACACCGTAGCTCCGAACGCCAAGAAGAACGTAGATGTAGAATTCATGGCTACCGAAATGGCCGACCTCTACGAACGCAACATTCAAATGACGACCAACGTGCCCGCCAAGGAAAGCGTGAAGTTGCCCGTTGCGCTCAACATCACAGGCGAAGTGAAGCCCGAATTCCCCAAGGAACTCACCATCAATGCGCCTGCCGATCTCAACTACATACCGCAACCCTACGAGTTTACCATCTCCAACAAGGGCGACAAAGCCTTTACCATCACCGGCATCCAGTCGAATTTGATGGAAATGGATATGGAAACCTACATGACCGAAGGTGCGCTCATGGTATATGCCAAGTCGCAGAACGGTGGTGGCGAAGTAGGTCCCGGTCCGGTTGCAGCATCCGACGAAAACATGCAATGGATACAGTACACTGACGCACTGCCCATTACCGTTGGTCGCGAACCCGTGAAGTTCCAGTTCTATCACATGAATGTGGCCACGCCGCACGATTTGAACGAAAAGATTACCTTCACGACCGAAGGCCTTGCCACAGCAACGACCGAACTGCCCGTTCACATCACCGTGACCGAAGCACCCGCTCTCAGCTTCAGCAAGGACGAAATTGTTATCAACAATGCTAAGCCCGGCTATGTTGGAGAAGAAAGCATGTGGATTAAGAATAAGGAAGGCAAATACAAGCTCACCTATTCACTCCACCTCGATTCATCAGGTCGTGACGCAGAAACCGAACAAGGCGGTGGTGGCGGCATTGCCCCCACTCAGTTCAATGTAATGGCACAGATTGACTCTGCAGCAGCCCTCTTCAGCCGTTACAACATTGTACAGCCCTTCGCCCTCGACAAGCAGCCTAAGGCCGACGACTACATGTGGGACGTACCCCAGGATGGCAATTACACCAACCTGATTTACTACCCCGTAGCCATCCCCTTGACTCACCCCGTCATTATGGGTACCGGTTCAGACCTCACCAGCAACTTCCGCGCCGCAACCCGCTTCGTAGCTCCTGCCGAAGGCTTCAACCTTTCGCAGATTTACTTTGCAGGTACGATTGGTAATCTTGAAAACGTCGACATCGAAGCCTACGTCATTGCAGGTTCCGACGTAACGTCTGAAAAGATTATTACCAAGGGCTCGATTCGTGTTGAGAAAGAAGAACCCGCCGAAACGGGTCAGTACAGCGGTGATGCCCGAACCATCACGTTCGAGAAGCCCGTTTACTTCAACCCCACCGACACTTTCTACGTAGTAGTGAAATATCCCGCCGGTTACGGACACTCTGCCGTACTCGCCGGACGTAAGGGTGAAATGGAAATGAACCGCTCAATGGCATACGTTGAAAGCATGGGCGGATGGTTCGACATTGAAGAAGCACTCGACGCCAACTACGGTTACGGCGCTATGGGCTACTTCATGACAGCCGTTGAAACCGAAAAGGGTCAGCCCTGGATCAAGTTGCTCGATTCTGCCACAGAAGGCACCATCGAAGTTGGCGACTCTGCACAGGTTAAGTTCCACATCGAAGCTGCACGCGCCTACAGCGATCAGAGCCGTGCAACCCTCGTTGTCAAGAGCAACGACCCGATGCAGCGCGTAGTCAACTACCACATTACCCTGAACAAGAACCAGGCTCCTGCAGCCCAGTTCGAAGCAGGCACCCCCACTGTTGCCGAAGGCGACAGCATCGAGGTGAATGTAATTGTAGCCGATCCCGAAGGCGACGCATTCAGCGTAAATGTAGTGGACGAAAACGGCATCGCAACTATCAGCAAGGCCGTTCTTTCTGACAAGACCGAAGTAACCCCCGTTGAAGGCAAGGTAGAAGTGCCTGCCAAGAAGTCGTTGACTCTGACTATGCAGCTTGCTCCCGACTACGGCACAGCAGGTTTGCGTCACTTCATTGTCAACACTACCGACGCATTAGGCAATACCGCAGTCAACAAGGCCTACTTCAACGTTGAATTCACGAACCGCGCTCCCGAGTACATTGGTGAAGCAGAATTTGAAATGCAAGCCAACACCACCTCGCCCTCGTTCAGTTACGAATCGCTCTTCAAAGACCCCGAAGGCGATGAAATGACATTCAGTGTCAAGGCTCTCAACAGCGCATTGCTCCGTCTTTACACCGATCCTACCGGATTTGTAATTCAGGCCATGCGTCAAGGTTCTACCACGCTTACCATCACCGCCACCGACTCTGTCGGCAACACCACCGAGGCCAAGATGAAGGTAAGAGCCGTGAAGCCCAGTGGCATTGCTGGTGTAACCACCGATGCCAACTTCGACTTGAAGGTCGACGGTAACGAACTCCGCGTAACCATCGGACGTGATGCCACGAATGCCGTGTTCCGCATCTTCGATGCAGCCGGCCGCGTAGCACAAACGCTCAACGCTTCGCAAGTAAGCGCTGGCGATGTTCGCACGTTCAACCTCACCAACCTGCCCACCGGCGTCTACAGCTTCTCGGCTACGTTCGACGGACAGGAAATTACCCGAAAGTTTACCAAGTAAACTGTTTTAAACGGTAATACCTCTCACTCCTTCTGCCCCCTCGTTCATCGAACGGGGCAGAAGTGACAGATACTACTTTTATAAAATGGAGATAACCTGCGCAAGCATTTGCGTAAGTTATCTCCTTTTTTTGTGCCAAAAATCCGCTGAGGCTCCGCTGAAACAATCACAATCACGTACGAAAAACACCCCGGCATGTCCAATCATCATACAAGCCAATCAGCCTTCCCCCTAAAAAACTCAATCATAGCAAAAAAACAGTCGGTAGGAAACCCAAACTGATGCTTCCTACCGACAGATAAAATAAGGTATGACTACGGGCAACTACTCGCCACCCTATACCTAAAAAAAGCCTACTTTTTCTCGCCAAAGTCAGCCTGTTGCTGTTCCACCTCCTTCAGTCGGCGGTCGTTTTCAGCCTTCCGCTTCCATTCAGCTTCAAGGTCAGCAGCCGATTTCCCCTTAATTTCTTTCCCCTCAGCCTCGCTCCGGCAGTTCAGCAGTTTCCCCTCGTTAGGGTCGAAAATCAAAGGATGCACAGCCGGTTTACTCTCCAGTTCCAGCACCGCACTCACAGGCGTCTGCGCCCCCTCGAATGCCACACTCGCCGTCACCCTTATTTTCCCCGGCGTTAGTGTCGACTGAATCAGCACCGGAGCCGTACCCCATTTCACGTTTGCCGGGTTAGCCCCGATGTCCGCATTGCCGATGATGCGCCCCTCGCCCTCAATATGAAAGCGAATACACTGGTTATTCAGTCGTTTGATGTTGCCCTGTTTGTCGGCCACCGCCGCCACCAGCGTCATCACGTCCGACCCATCGGCCCTCAAGTCCATTCCCTCATGGTCAGCCCACAGCAGCAACTGCTCCGGGCGGCGTGCCGGTCGCACCTCGTGCGTAGCCACCACCTTGCCCCCAATCAGTCCCTCAGCCCGCAAAAACACCTCGTGCTGCTTGTGTTCGTTCATCGACATGTATTTGTCAATCATGAAATCATACACACGCTCAAACGTAATAATGGGCGAAGGCATTCCCTCCTTTTTCACAGGGCGAGTGTAAGTAAACTGCTTGCCATTTTTGTTGTACGTCAGACGCACCTCGTCGCAGTTCGAGTACACCGTTACATCCGCAGGCGAAAAAGGCGTCATTTCGTGTGCAATGTACACCATGGGACCCGTCGTAAACGGCCGTTCCAATTTTTCCGTTGGGCGTTGCGACTGAAACATGTAGTAAGCATACTTAGGCTGTCTGAAAGCATCCATGATGCCCCCATAGAAAGGGTCGGGATGATAGCCCCGCTGATGGTCGAACGCATGCCACAGGCAGCCCCCTACATGCTGTCGCGGCGTGCGCCACAAAGCATCGTAGCTGGTGTAAGGATAAGCCGGGCAAGCATAGTGCCGGGCCTGTACGAGCATAGCCTGTTCACCCCATTGGCGAGCCACCCGGCTCGGCGAGTTGTGCGAGTTCCAATCGTCCACATTGTCGCCCCATTCGCGCGTAAAGTAGGTCACGTTCGGGTTAGCCTGTTTCAAAGCCCAGTTCTTGTCAGCATTTGCCGGGTGTGCAAACTGCACCGGGTAAATTTCATGGCCGCGCGCCTCGCTGTCGCAGCCCGAATAACAGTAGGCAAAGGGATATTCCTCGCTCACCGTACGCAAAGCCTGCTGGGCAAAATCGGCCGGATACCACGTTTCGTTCAAAATCGGTTCCCACAGCCACACACACGGGTGATTGCGGTCGCGGCGCACCATCTGCCGTATGTCGCTGTAAACGCGTTCGGCAAACACCGGCGCCTCGTTCCAAAACTGCCAGCCCGGTGTATTCACAATAACGAACAGCCCCAATTCGTCGCAAGCATCCATGAAAGCCGGATCCTGCGGACAATGCGCGTTTCGAATCACCTTCAGCCCCGCATCGCGCAGTTTTTTGGCATCGCGCCAATGCAGCGCATTCGGCACCGCGTTGCCCACGAGTGCATAATCCTGGTGTCGGTTAGCCCCGATAAGCGGCGCCTCGTAAGGTTTGCCGTTAAGCCAAAAGCCATCAGCCCCCTTGAACTCAATGCTTCGTATGCCCATGCGTCGGCGGTATCCGTCCACCACGTTCCCCTCCTTGTCGCGAATGCGCACCACAAGGTCGTAGAGCGTAGGCTCCTCCGGACTCCAAAGCAGCGGCTGCTTCAGCGTCAGTTTGTCCTTAACGGTTTGCGCATTTCCAGCCTTCACCCTCACCGTCGTGTTAATCAGGGCCGCCTGCTTTCCGTCAGGTTGCAGCAGTTCATATTCCACCACACCGTTAAACGTTTGCCGCCCGTCGTTTCGCAAGTGCAGCTGCAGGCAAATATCGGCCTGCGCATCGCTCACACGGTCGTAAGCCACGAAGAGTCCGCCCCCGGCAGTCACTTTTTCGTAGTTCGGGTCGGTAATGTACACCGCGCCGTGCGCCACCAGCCAGCAGTCGCGGTAAATGCCTCCAAAGTAGCAAAAGTCAAGCATGTCCTGCGGTTTTCCGGGCGGATAAGTCGGGTCGTTGCCATTGTCGGTCCACACCGCAATCACGTTGTCGGCCTCCCACTTCAGTGCCTGCGTCACATCCACCACCAGCGGCAGATAGCCCCCAAAGTGTTCGGCCAGCAGTTTGCCGTTGACGTAAACCCGGCTTTTGCCCATGATGGCCTCGAAATGCAGAAACAGCTTTTTGCCCTTCAGCTTGTTGTCAGGGGTAAAATGTTTGCGATACCAAGCCTCGCCCTGGTAATTGATGCCCCCGCTCGCTTCGGTCGGCAGGTATTCCAAACCATGTGGCAGCGACACCACGCCCCACTGTGCATCGTCGTAGTGCAGTGCCTCGGCACCCGGTGCAGCTCCCTTGTGAAACCGCCACGCCGGATTCATCGAACTCACCGTACGGCCGCTTTGTGCCAGTTCAAAAAATCCGGCTGTCGAAAATTCCGGTTGTTGCCCGGCATGAACCGCCACTGCCGATTGCAGCAGCATCAGTAAGCCCCAAAGAAAAATGCGCGTATACTTCATAGTTATATATATTGGATTAGAGTTTGTAAAATCACAAAAAACAGTTTGCACAGCTACAAATTTACGCCATTAAGCACGATGAACCACCGAAAAAGCAGAATTTTAAGAATTAAGCGGGAATTCCCTTGTCTTTAGGCAGGGGATGATAGCGCAGTATTGGAGGGGAGCTTTTCGGAGCGTTCTTTTGAAGAAACGATAGGGAAGAGATTGGAGAATGAAGAATTTTAGGTTTACTTGGTTGATTATCAATTGAATACTTGTATGTTTAGATAAATTATCGTATCTTTGAGTATTGAAAATCAAATGAATCCACCATGTTGAGAGCCTACAAATATAGAATCTATCCGACAGAAGAACAGAAGGTTTTGCTTGCAAAGACCTTCGGCTGCTGCCGCTTTGTCTATAACTGGGCACTCAACCTGAAGATTGAAGCTTACAGGCAGGAGAAGAAGACTATTGCTTACAAGGAAGTGCAGGACCGGATGGTGAACGAACTGAAGAAGGATAACCAATGGCTGACAGAGGTAAATTCACAAGCCCTCTTGAATACTATACGCAACCTTGATACTGCTTACAAGAACTTTTTCCGTGACACTCATGCGGTTGGATTTCCACGCTTCAAAAGCCGAAAAAATCGTCAGAGTTTTCAGTGTCCGCAGCATTGTAGCGTGGATTTCAAGAAGGGGACTCTTTCCATTCCCAAAGCCAAGAGAATCCCAGCCGTGCTGCACCGCAGGTTCAAGGGAATGGTAAAAACCGTCACCGTCAGCATGACACCTTCGGGCAAATACTTTGCTTCCGTATTGGTTGATACGGCCATCCAAGAACTTCCAGCATCAACGATACAGGGCAATACGACTTTAGGGATTGATTTAGGCATCAAATCGCTTGCCGTATGTTCTGACGGGCGCACGTTTGACAACCCGAAGAACCTGCAACGTAGCCTTGACCGCTTGAAACTGTTGCAAAAGCGGTTGAGTCGCAAACAGAAAGGTTCTGCCAACCGCAACAAGGCTCGCATCCTTGTAGCCCGGTTGCAGGAGCGTATTGCTAACTCCCGTAAGGATAACCTTCACAAAATCACCTATGCACTCACGCACGAGAGCCAAGTGCGCACCATCTGCATGGAGGATCTGAACGTGAAGGGGATGCAGCGCAACCATCATTTGGCGCAAGCCGTAGGGGATGCTTCCTTCGGAACATTCCTCACCCTGCTTGAATACAAGTGCCGTTGGTATGGCGTGAATCTTATCAAGATAGACCGCTTTGCCCCAAGCTCGAAGACCTGCGGCCAATGCGGCTATGTGTACAAAGGATTGAAACTGAGCGAGCGCAGTTGGATCTGCCCGGAATGTGGCACGCACCACGACCGGAACTTCAATGCAGCTTGCAATATCAAAGAATTTGGCTTGAAAGCCCTACCCACGGAGCGTGGGAAAGTCAAGCCTGTGGACTGTCCTCTTGTGGATGACCGACCTCGTGTCCTAAAAAGCAATGATAGGAAGAAGCAGGAAAAGAGAGGAGGTATTGGTATCTCCGAAGCTCATGCCTTTAGGCGTGAGTAGCTCACATCAAAAAAATGGCTCAGTGATGAATCGGGTGGGGAAGGCTCCTTGTAAATATGAACCGCATTTTTTGATATCCCCTTTCAACTACTCCCTAACGTGTAACCGCCAAACACTTAGGATGGGGCAGCACTTCGCTGCTAATTGTGCGCAGGGCAGATTTAATAAATAGGTGAATAAACGTAAAAATGAAACATACGCCCATATCTTCATCTCAAAGCAGCATTGGCGGGCTTAGTTCCGATTTTGTCGTTTTTCTGAAAACGCTGATTATCAGTAGTTCCGAGATTGTTTGCACTGGCTCGGAACTAATTCGAACAAGCTCGGAACTAATTTCAACAAGCTCGGAACTAATTCGGGCAATCGCGGAGCAAATTTTGACAATCGCTCAGCCCGTGGTTCAAACTACGGCATGCAGACGGAAAAACAAGCTGATTGTTTTAATGTAAATTCACTTACTTGACGGCTTGCTATTTAATATTTACGGCAAAGCTGAGGCCTAAAAATCAGCCATACAAAGCGTTGCGGAGCACCCAAAAAGGATAGGCTGAGCCAAGGTTTTTGTATCGCTCGTCGCAGCCTCACCCTAAGGTATGGTCCGCCTCGAAAAGCATGGCATTTTCGGTGCGCTGAATTGCATTTACGAAAAAAAATCAGCCCGAAGGCTGAAGAGCGGCGGAGCAGGGCGTACAACCGGCCAATATATTTCGGAAAGTAGTTCAGAAAGCATGCGCGCCAACGCAATGCAATGCTGAAATAATTTTGAGTACCTATTTAAAATTCGTACCTTTGCATGAGGTAGAAGCCGCATAGGCACTATCCACTCAAAACACAGTACGCAGATAGCATAACATTTCCTTATGGCAGAAAATACATCAAACCCGAATAATCCCAACGAAGAAAGCCTTGTGGTAGATGGCCGCAAACTTTCAATCGAGGAATATCTGAATCAGGACGAAAAGAAAGACTTGCTCCGTTTGCTCACGGCAGGTTCGGTTGACGATGGTAAATCCACCCTCATCGGCCGTTTGCTTTTCGACTCAAAAAAACTCTACGAAGACCAACTCTCGGCCCTCGAACGCGACTCGGCACGCGTAGGTAACGCCGGTGCCGGACAAATTGACTATGCACTGCTGTGCGACGGACTCAAGGCCGAACGTGAACAGGGCATTACCATCGACGTGGCTTACCGCTACTTCTCGACCAACAAACGCAAATTCATCATTGCCGACACGCCGGGACACGAGCAGTACACGCGTAACATGATTACCGGCGGTTCGACGGCCAACCTGGCCATCATCTTGGTCGATGCCCGCACGGGTGTCATTACGCAAACCCGTCGCCACACCTTCCTTTGCTCATTGCTGGGTATTAAGCACGTGGTGCTTGCGGTGAATAAAATGGACCTCGTTGACTTCGACCGTCAGGTGTTCGACAACATTGTCAGCGAATTTACCTCGTTCATTTCCACTTTCGAAATTCCCGATGTACGCTGCATCCCCTTGTCGGCCCTCGAAGGCGACAACGTGGTGGAACGCAGTGCGCGTACTCCCTGGTACGACGGTCCGGCACTCCTCGAATTCCTCGAAACCGTACACATTGGCAACGACCATAACCTCAGCGACTTCCGCTACCCCGTGCAGTATGTGCTTCGCCCCGACCTTGACTTCCGCGGCTTCAGTGCCAAAGTGGCCAGTGGCGTAGTGCGCCAAGGCGACGAGGTAATGGCACTCCCCTCGGGCAAGCGCAGCAAGGTAAAGCGCATCGTGACTTACGATGGCGACCTCGATCTTGCCTTCCCCCCGCAGTGTGTCACCTTGCAGCTCGAGGACGAAATCGACATTTCGCGCGGCGAAATGATTGTACATCCCGACAACTTGCCGCAGGTGGGCCGTCACTTCGAGGCCATGCTCGTTTGGATGGACGAACAGCCCATGGACGTGAACAAATCGTTCTACCTGAAGCACACCACCAACACCACGCGCTGCCGCATCGACCACTTCGACTATAAAATCGACGTCAATACGCTCGAAAAGAGCCAGGTTGATCATTTGGAACTCAACGAAATTGGTCGTGCCGTTATCGTCAGTTCCAAGGAACTCTTCTACGATGCCTACAAGCAGAACAAAGCTACGGGTGCGTTTATCCTTATCGACCCCATCACGAACAACACTTCGTGTGTCGGTATGATTATCGGTCCTGTGGCCGAAGACACGCTGCACACCGACGATGCGCTCCCCACGCTCGATTTGCCTGCCCTTGGCATTGCTCCCGAACACTACGAGGCCATTGACCGCGCCGTACGCGACTTGAGCCGTCAGGGTATTGAGGTAAAGGTTAAGAAGTAACAATTCCCTCTTTCTTATTACACACACATAGCGAAAAGCTCCATCAGTTCACTCTTACACAAGGAACTGATGGAGCTTTTGTTGGTATGTCATTGTTGGGCGGCAACCAATGGCTGAAATACTTCGATAGAATTATGTAAAATAATTATGTAAGTAGGTGTTCATAATTATTTTTACATTTGAATTGCGTTATTGTGCCGTAGTTGTTTGTTCTGTGCGAAGGAGCATAGCGGGCTATGTGACTGAGCGCAGAGCAAGCAAATGCGGTGCAAGAACGTAATGCAAAGTAAAAATACTTCGATAGAATTATATAAAATAATTTTGAACACCTACTTAACACCTACTTAAATCAAAATACCTATAAGTAAGTATTGCTGAAACAGAAAAGGAAATGTAAATTTGCACTGAAATACAAAGCTAAACATTACACTGACAAACTAACTTACTGAAGTTTCCCGTTTTTTTTACTGCGGAACTGGCGCGTTCCGTGCATTTATACATCTAAGAAATGAATGCGCGGAAACCTTCTTTAAACACGCATTATGAGAAAGCAACTGCTGACATTCTTGAAATTGCTTCTCCCACTGATATTTGTTTCGTATCTGTGCGGAATAGCCCTCTTTACCCACTCACACGTGGTAAATGGGGTTATCATCGTACACTCACACCCGTTTAAAGACGCCCATTCGCACACCCCGAAACAGTTTGAGACCATCATGTATCTCTCAAACTACCTGATGCCGGACGTCACGGTATCCGAGGAACTGGTTCAGTTCTTCCCCCTGTTTTTGGGTTTGCTGTGTTTTCCGTTAGTCATTTCCGGAAGCAAAAAGCGCGAAGTGCGCCTTGTCAGTTTGCGCGCACCGCCCATTTGTTCGGCACATGCATAGTGCCCCCATTTTCCCTTTTTTTTCATACTGAAGACAGACCCTTCGGCCGTCTTTCCCTTCGTAGCATTGCTTCGGAGTACCCCTTCTTGTACTTTTTTCAAAAAATCGGAAAAGCCGCAAGGAGCGATGGGGTGTATCCCTTCGTTACCTCAATCCAAGGTCAACACCCACGCCCCAACCTTTCGCTACCATGTCCTTTTTCCTTCGTTATCAATTCGTAAAATTCAATGAAATCTATAATATATCTACTCACAGCCGTATTCGCTTTATTGTTTGTGCAGCCCGTCTATGCCGGCCCGACCGACGATGTGGCCGACGAACTGAACAAATCCGATGCCAATGTCATTGGCCACGTTGTTGACAAAACCACGGGCGAACACCTGTCGTTCGTCACTGTGGCCCTCAAGGGAACCGTGCTCAACACCGTGACTGATAAGACCGGACATTATTTTCTGAAAAACCTGCCCGAGGGTGAGTTCACCCTTGAAGTGAGCATGCTCGGCTACGAAACCGAAAGCCGCCGCGTAACCCTTAAAAAAGGAGAGACGCTCGAGGAGAATTTCGAAATAGACAAAAGCGCCAGTCAACTCGACGGTGTGGTGGTTTCGGCCAACCGCAACGAAACGAAACGCCGCATGGCACCCACGCTCGTCAAGGTGCTCGATTCAAAAATCTTTGAAAACACCTGCTCGCAAAACCTTTCGCAAGGTTTGATTTTCCAACCCGGTGTGCGTGTCGAAAACAACTGTCAGAACTGCGGCTTTACGCAGGTGCGCATCAATGGTCTGGAAGGTAAGTACACGCAAATCCTCATTGACTCGCGTCCCATCTTTTCATCACTGGCCGGTGTGTATGGTTTGGAACAGATTCCTACCAACATGATTGACCGCGTCGAAGTGGTGCGCGGAGGCGGTTCGGCCCTTTTCGGTTCATCGGCCATTGCCGGAACCATTAACATCATCACCAAGGAACCCCGCACCAATAGCGGTTCGCTGGCTCATACGTTCACCAACATCAATGGTGCCGGAGCCTTCGACAACAACACGACGATGAACCTTTCGCTCGTATCGGCCGACAACCGCGCCGGAGCTTACGTCTACGGTCAGAACCGCATCCGCTCGGCCTGGGATGCCAACGGCGACGGATTTACCGAACTTTCAAAAATGAAGAACCAAATGGTGGGCATGAATGCCTATTACAAAATTGGCACTTACTCAAAGTTTGGTTTGGAATATCACCACATCGAGGAGTTTCGCCGCGGTGGCAACAGCCTCGACCTTCCGCCCCACATTGCCGAAAATCCCGAACTCAACGGAATGGGCGAACCGGGACTGGTGGAACAAACCCGCCACTCCATCAACACCGGAGGCATCAAGTTCCAAACCAACTCGCCCAACCAAAAGCACTTCATGAACCTCTATGCCTCGGCGCAGCACGTTGACCGCGAAAGCTATTACAGTGCCTACGGACGCACCAAAAATCTCACAGCCGTAGCCGGCGGACAGTACATCTACAAGTTCGACAAATGCCTGTTCATGCCGGCCGACCTGACTGCCGGTTTCGAATTTAACCACGACAACCTGAAAGACCGCGCCACCGACCTTGAAAAGTATCGCGATGCAGCACTCGAGGAAAACCCCAACGCTACGGGCGACGAATTGCAGCAGCTCATCGACAAATACACGCCCAATCCGCTGAACCAGATTATCAACATCTACAGCGTGTATGCCCAAAACGAATGGAAAAATCGCAAGTGGAGCTTCCTGATTGGTGCGCGTATGGACAAAAACAGCATCATGGATCACCCCATCTTCAGTCCGCGTGCCAACGTACGTTACAACCCGACTGACGACATCAACATCCGCTTGAGCTACGCTGAAGGTTTCCGCACACCGCAGGCCTTCGACGAGGACTTGCACATTAACCATGTAGGCGGCAAACTCATTTCCATTGCTCGCGACAAGAACCTGAAGGAAGAGCATTCGCGCAGCGTCAATGCCTCGGTCGACTGGTACCGCACCTTCGGCCAGTTCCAGGCCAATGTACTCGTTGAAGGTTTCTTCACCAGCCTCACCGATCCCTTTGTGCTGACATCGCCCGTAATGGACCCCAACGGCAGTGGCTACCTCATTCAAACCCGCGTCAACGGCCCCGGTGCCAAGGTATATGGTGGAACCCTCGAATTCCGCCTGGCCTATCGCGACAAAATGCAGTTGCAAGCTGGCATCACCGTGCAAAGCAGCCGCTACGACGAACCGATGGAGTGGAGTGCCGACGAAAAGAATCTGACCGACGAGCAGCGTTACAGCGACCGCATTCTGCGCACCCCCAGTGTCTACGGCTATTTCAGTGCCACCTACACCCCCATCAAGCCCTTGAGCATCGCCTTGAACGGCAATTACACAGGTAAGATGTATGTGCCCCACCTTTTCTCCGAAATCGACGGTTCGGCCGACGTATTGGTAAAAACCCCCAGTTTCTTTGAACTGGGTGCGAAGGTTGCCTACGACCTCGACATCAACAACGTATGTCTGCAATTCAATGCCGGCGTTCAAAACATTTTCAATGCCTATCAAAAGGACTTCGACCGCCACGCCACCCGCGACTCGGGTTACATCTACGGCCCCGGCATGCCCCGCACCTACTTTGCCGGCGTTAAAATCAGCATCTAATCCCCTCTCGCAGTTCAATAGCTCATTTATTCTTTTTCATAAAAGGGCGTGTCTCCAAAAATCCTGATTTTTTGTACACCCCTAAACCCAAACAACCGTAACAAGCCCGGAATCCACTTCCAAAGCTTCGTTACGGTTGTTTTTTTGTAGCTGTATGACCCTTAAAAATAGAGTGTCTGAACTTGGCTGTTGCAATCCAAATCGCTCACTCCTTACGATTTCAAGTCATGGCTCAGTAGCAAAAATGTGTGTGAGGGCAGTAACATTTTGGATGAGGCCAAACGCTGCTGCTTCGTACGTTTTGTGAATTGGCAAGAAATAAAATGTTATATCCTGATTCCATTTTTTTCGCGTGTGGAAAATGCGCGAGAAAGCCCATATATAGAAGTTGTCTAAACTTTTCTGATGAAGATTGAATTTCATAAAAGTTCAGACGACTT
>ERZ860445.927-NODE-927-length-18953-cov-3.544661_pt1 | contig 18953 bp, 13 predicted proteins | sample MGYA00509977_ERZ860445 | MGnify/ENA primary metagenome ERZ860445 (study PRJEB30046, sample SAMN00715233) | human gut metagenome | study: EMG produced TPA metagenomics assembly of the A metagenome-wide association study of gut microbiota in type 2... | reverse complement strand
TCGGAACGGATACCGATGACGGCAAATTGGAGAAAGAAGTAGTACGTCGTGTATATACGGAAGCCGGCGTACCGACTGAAGATTTACCGTACGGAGTGGTGAAGGAATGGCGTGACGGTTTTTACATCGCCTTGAATTATACGTCGGACATTCAGGAAATAGTCATTCCCGATGAGGCAGAAGTACTGATTGGCAGTGCACGCCTTGAACCTGCGGGAGTAGTGGTGTGGAAAGAAAAATCGGACAACAAGTATAAATAACCCAATAACAAGAAAAATGAAGATAAGAAATCTTATATCTTGCGCCCTTTGCGGGCTTACTCTCTTTGCCTGCTCACCATCCGGGGGAGGGAAAGATAGGGAAATGGACCGTTTCATTACCGACTTAATGGACCGGATGACTCTCCGTGAGAAACTCGGACAATTAAACCTGCCTTCGGGCGGTGATCTCGTGACAGGTTCGGTGATAAACGGTGAACTTAGCGATATGATTCGCAAACAGGAAATAGGCGGCTTCTTCAATGTCAAGGGGATCCAGAAAATTAATGCCCTGCAACACCTTGCGGTAGAAGAAAGCCGGTTGAAAATACCTCTACTTGTAGGTGCAGACGTTATCCACGGCTACGAAACTATTTTCCCGATCCCATTGGCACTTTCCTGTAGTTGGGATACGCTGGCCGTCGAACGTATGGCACGTATCTCCGCTATTGAGGCCAGCGCAGACGGTATTAACTGGACATTCAGCCCGATGGTCGATATTTGTCGTGACGCCCGTTGGGGACGTATCGCAGAAGGAAGTGGAGAAGATCCTTACCTGGGTTCTTTAATGGCAAAAGCGTATGTGCGTGGTTATCAGGGAAACAATATGCAAGGCAACGATGAGATTCTTGCCTGTGTGAAACATTTCGCACTTTATGGGGCGTCCGAATCGGGACGTGATTACAATACAGTGGATATGAGCCGACTACGTATGTATAACGAATATCTGGCTCCTTATAAAGCTGCCGTTGACGCCGGTGCAGGCAGTGTCATGAGCTCTTTTAATATCGTTGACGGTATTCCCGCCACAGCCAACAAATGGTTACTGACCGACCTGCTCCGGAATGAATGGGGCTTCGGAGGACTATTGGTAACAGATTACAATTCGATAGCCGAAATGTCCTCCCATGGTGTCGCCCCTCTGAAGGAAGCCTCCATTCGCGCTTTACAGGCAGGAACGGATATGGATATGGTTTCATGCGGGTTTCTCAATACATTGGAGGAATCCCTGAAAGAAGCGAAGGTAACGGAAGAGCAGATTAATATGGCTTGTCGCCGTGTATTGGAAGCCAAATATAAACTGGGACTGTTCTCCAATCCGTATAAATATTGCGATGCCCTGCGTGCCAAAGAAAAACCTTATACGCCTGAACACCGTTCTGCAGCACGTGCGATTGCGGCTGAAACATTTGTTCTATTAAAGAATGACAACAAGCTGCTTCCACTTGAGCAAAAAGGCAGGATTGCCCTGATCGGTCCGATGGCGGACGCACGTAATAATATGTGCGGTATGTGGAGCATGACATGTACGCCGTCTCGTCACAGAACATTGTTGGAAGGAATTCGTGCGGCAGCGGGTGACAAGGCTGAAATTCTATATGCGAAAGGCAGCAACATATATTATGATACGGAAACAGAAAAAGCTGCTACGGGTATTCGCCCGCTGGAACGTAGAGATAACCGACAACTGTTGGACGAGGCTTTACGCGTGGCTTCCCGTTCAGACGTCATTGTTGCCGCTTTGGGTGAATGTGCGGAAATGAGCGGTGAATCGGCTTCACGCACCAGTCTTGAGATACCCGATGCACAACAGGATTTATTGAAGGCTTTAGTGAAGACGGGCAAACCTGTCGTACTTCTTCTGTTCACGGGACGTCCTTTAGTCTTAAACTGGGAGGATGCGAATGTTCATTCCATATTGAATGTCTGGTTTGGCGGTAGCGAAACAGGAGACGCGGTTGCCGATGTATTGTTTGGCAAAGTCACTCCAAGCGGCAAACTGACAACTACCTTCCCACGTTCAGTGGGACAGCTGCCGCTATTCTACAATCATTTGAATACAGGTCGTCCTGATCCCGACAATCATGTGTTCAACCGTTATGCCGGCAATTATCTGGATGAGAGTAATGAACCTCTGTATCCGTTTGGATATGGTTTGAGTTATACGGACTTTGTTTATGGTGGATTGCAAATTAGCTCGGAAACCTTGCCTAAGAATGGTGAGTTGACTGTATCTGTCACTGTAACCAACAAAGGAAACTATGATGGTTATGAAACGGTACAACTGTACCTTCGTGATATTTACGCGGAGGTCGCCCGTCCAATGAAAGAGTTGAAAGGTTTTGAACGCATTTTCCTGAAAAGCGGGGAAAGTCGTGATGTTAAGTTTGTTATTACGAAAGATGACTTGAAATTCTATAATTCCGAATTACACTATGTTTACGAACCCGGAGAATTTGATGTTATGGTAGGGCCGAACTCCCGTGATGTACAAACTAAAAGTTTCCAAGCAGAATAAAGTAACACCTGATAAAAGTTGTATTGTAGGGAGTACTTATTATAATCGCACGAGCTTGCACTCATGACATAGTACAAGCCGAAGATATTGTTGCCGACACTATGATTTTGTTATGAGGAAAGTTCTGCAACTCGGAAGAAACCAGCGCGACGTTACCTTTAAATGAAATCAAGGTGTACCTTCTACTTTAATGAACAGATTAAATTATTCACTATTTAAAATAAAAAAAGATATGCATTATTTAAGAACACTGACTTATTTATGGAGTTTACTTACTCTTCTTTTAATGGTTGCTATCACAACAATCTGCTCCTGTGTCTCTACACCCCAAAGAAGCGGACAGTTGAAAGAACAAGATGAATATGATGTGGCAGCTTATATTTGGCCGTCGTGTCACAATGATCCGATGGGACGCGACACACTGTGGAGTGAAGGTACAGGCGAATGGGAAATTATCAAAAAAGGTAATCCCCGTTTCGAAGGACACTATCAGCCAAAGGTTCCTTTGTGGGGATACGAAATGGACGATGACACGCAGGTGATGGAGAAATGGATTGACGTGGCAACCGCTCACGGCATCAATACGTTTATCTTCGATTGGTACTGGTTCAACGGACAGCCTTTTTTAGAAAGCACCGTAAACAATGGATTTCTGAAAGCCAAGAATAATAAAAAAATGAAGTTTTACCTGATGTGGGCCAACCATAACGTGGCACACAACTATTGGAATGTACACCGTTACAAGGACAACAACTCGCGTCTGTGGACCGGTGTGGTAGACTGGGCCAACTTTAAAATCATTGTAGAACGAGTGATACGCCAATACTTTCACAAGCCCAACTATTACAAGATAGACAATTGTCCGGTATTTTCCATATTTGGTTTTCATGAACTGTTGGAAAGTTTCGGTAATGCAGACGGTGTGAAGAAGGCTATGGATTATTTCCGTAGCGAAGTGAAAAAGGCAGGATTCCCTGATTTGCACTTGCAACTCATCGGTGACGGGTCTCCCACCGACAAGTTTATAGAACTTGTTGTAAAGGCAGAAGTAAACAGTGTGACAAAATACAATTGGGGATGGCCATACGAAGAAGATTATCTGGCATGGGGTACAAAAGCCATGCAACGTCGCGATCAATGGACAGCGAAACTGGATTCATTGGGTGTGCCATTCTTCCCAAATGCATCAATAGGATGGGATGACACCCCGCGTTTCCCGAATAAAACAGCCAAAGAAGTGGTTCATTACAATGACTCGCCAGAAAGTTTTGCAGCTTTCTTGCAGAAGACGAAAGAATATGTAGACCAACGCCCCGACCGCCCCAAACTGATTACAATCAACTCGTGGAACGAATGGGTGGAAGGAAGTTATCTCTTGCCCGATATGAAGCATGGTTATGGTTACTTGAATGCCGTAAAACGGGTAATGAATGGTGAATATGATTACAAGCCCTAAAAATGCGAATTACTAAATAATGGAAAAATTGATGCTGTATAAAAAATGTCAGATAATAGTACTCATTCCTATTTTTCTATTCCATGTTGTCACATCATTTGCTCAACAACGTGATAGCCGTGTACGGGAGTATCTTTCTCCGATACGCATTGTTTGGCAACAGGAGAGTCAACTGATACAAGGAGCAGAATATTTACTCCGATCAGGGCATGGACAAGCAAATCTTGTGAATAATGAACTCTGTAAACTTTCGAGTACCGGGCAGCAACATCCTGCTATTCTTTTCGATTTCGGAAAGGAATTGCAAGGCGGCTTACAAATTGTCACCGGTATGCCAGCCTCACATGCTCCTGTTACTATTCGTGTTCGCTTAGGAGAGTCGGTAAGCGAAGCTATGTGTGACATAGACGAAGTGAATGGAGCGACAAACGATCATGCTATGCGTGATTTTGTTATTAGTGTACCTTGGCTTGGGGTCTTGGAAGTCGGGAATTCCGGTTTCCGGTTTGCCCGGATTGACCTTTTGGACGATTCTGCAGAATTGCACCTCAAAGAGATACGGGCTATTTCTATTTTTCAAGATATCCCTTACAAAGGTTCGTTCCGATGTAATGACGAACGCTTGAATCAGATATGGCAAACTGGAGCTTATACGGTGCATTTGAATATGCAAGATTATATCTGGGATGGGATAAAACGTGACCGCTTGGTTTGGATTAGAGACTTGCATCCCGAAGTGATGACAGTCAATACGGTTTTTGGGTATAATGAAGTGATCCTCAAAAGCCTCGACTTGATCCGTGACTCTACACCACTTCCCCAATGGATGACAATGTGTACGTATTCTCTTTGGTGGATATTGATTCAGAGAGACTGGTATCTTTATCAAGGCAACTTGGATTATTTGAAAGAACAAAAAGGCCATCTATGTGACTTGTTGCAACTTATAATGACGAGAATTGGAGAAGACGGACTTGAAAAATTCAATGATAATGAAGGTCGCTTTCTTGATTGGCCTTCATGTGAGAATCCACTTTATACAAAAAGTTTCCATTAGTAAACATAGAAAACACGTAATTTGCTATTATGATAATTATTAACAAAAGAAATCTGTTTTTCCTAATTTCCGTCTGGCTGTTGTCTACACTTCTGTCAGCGCAGAATGTCACCATATCTACTCCCCAGACACAGTTGCTCCTCTCGGTACCAAACGGCGGTACACCGGAACAACTGTATTACGGCTCACGCACCTCCGATGCGGATATCCGAAGCATTTGTGAAACAGCATGCAGAAGAAATGCTTATCCCGTCTATGGAATGGGGTATCCATGCGAAACGGCATTGTCTGTCCGCCATGCCGACGGCAACCTGACACTTCAAATGGCAGTCATAGGCGTAAAAGAAACACGCCTTACAAAAGAAAATGCCACTTTGACGGTGATAGAACTGAAAGACAAAGTGTATCCTTTCTTCGTCAACATCTGCTACAAAGCATGGCAGGATGCGGATGTCATCGAGACATGGACTGAAATCCGTCACGAAGAGAAGAAGCCTGTCCAACTTCAGCAGTTTGCTTCTGCCTACTTGCCTGTCCGCCGCGGCAATGTCTGGCTGTCACATCTTTCCGGTGCCTGGGCAAACGAAGGACAACTCTGCCAGGAAGCGTTGCAACCGGGTATGAAAGTCATCAAAAACACGGACGGGGTACGCAACTCCCAATCGGCACATGCAGAAGTGATGTTCTCGCTCGACGGCAAACCGCAGGAGAACACGGGACGCGTCATCGGCGCAGCGCTTTGCTACAGCGGCAACTACAAACTGCGTATTGACACGCAAGAAGACGACTGGCACCATTTCCTCGCCGGCATCAACGAAGAAAACTCCTGGTACAACCTGAAAAAAGAAGAAGTGTTCCGCACCCCCGCATTGGCACTAACCTACAGCGATGAAGGGATGAGCGGATGCAGCCGGAAATTCCACCAATGGGCACGCCTGCATAAACTCGCCAACGGGAACACTCCCCGCAAAATTCTGCTGAACAGTTGGGAAGGCGTCTATTTCGACATCAACGAACAAGGCATGGACCAGATGATGGGTGATATCGCTGCCATGGGAGGCGAACTGTTTGTAATGGACGACGGTTGGTTCGGCGACAAATATCCGCGCAAAAACGACTCTTATGCCTTAGGCGACTGGACCGTAGACAAGACCAAACTCCCCGGCGGACTGCAATCATTACTTGACAACGCCCGGAAACACGGCATACGGTTCGGCATCTGGCTGGAACCGGAAATGGCTAATACCAAAAGCGAACTGTACGAAAAGCACCCCGAATGGATTATCAAGGCACCCGAACGGGAAGTGGTATGCGCCCGCGGCGGCACACAAGTCGTGCTCGACCTCTCCAACCCGCAAGTGCAGGATTTTATCGTACAGACGGTGGACGAACTGATGAATTCCTATCCCGACATTGATTATATCAAGTGGGACGCCAATATGTCCATCATCACCCAAGGTTCGCAATACCTGACCAAAGACAATCAAAGCCACCTGAACATCGAATACCACCGGGGTTTTGAGAACGTGTGCCGACGCATTCGCGCCAGCTATCCGCAACTGACGATACAAGCTTGCGCCAGCGGCGGCGGACGTGTCAACTACGGCGTACTTCCCTACTTCGACGAATTCTGGACAAGCGACAATACGGATGCACTTCAGCGTATCTACATCCAATGGGGAACTTCCTATTTCTTCCCCGCCATCGGCATGGGGGCGCATATCAGCGCAAGCCCCAACCATCAGACATCGCGTTCCGTTCCATTGAAGTTCCGTATTGATGTAGCGATGAGCGGGCGCTTAGGTATGGAAATACAGCCCAAGGATATGACGGAAGCGGAAAAGGCATTGTGCAGAAACGCCATTACCGAATACAAAACGATACGTCCCGTCGTACAGTTCGGAGATATTTACCGTTTACTTTCTCCGTATGACAAACAGGGCGCAGCTTCGCTGATGTATGTATCGCCGGAAAAGGACAAAGCCGTATTCTACTGGTGGAAAACGGAACATTTCTGCAACCGGCACTTGCCACGGGTGAAGATGGCAGGACTTGCTCCAGACAAATATTATAAGGTGCATGAGCTGAACCGCATCGACACTGAACCTTTGAAATTTGAAGGTAAAAGTTTCAGCGGTGCATATCTGAATGACAACGGACTGGAAATTCCCTCTACCCACAGAGTGGAATCTTCGAAACAAAACGAATATGCCAGCCGCGTGCTTTATCTGGAAGAAGTAACTCCCTCATTTTCCGACAACCGGATAGAACAACGCCCTCCGTTACGTGTTCTTTGCTTAGGCAACTCTATCACCCGCCACGAATATAAAGCGGACATCGAATGGTTCTCCGAATGGGGCATGGCAGCATCCAAAGAAGAAAACGACTATTGCCATCAATTGGAGAAGATGCTCTCGCAAAACCGTCCCGGCACAGTGGTTACCCCGCTGAACATCGCTTATTGGGAACGTAACCTGAATTGCAATATCGACTCGCTGATTGGCACTCATGTTACGGACAAGGATGTGATTGTTATCCGCTTGGGAGAAAACGTACAAGATAAGGAAGCATTCAAATCAGGTATCCTCCGATTGGTGGAATATTGCAAGCGGAAAGCAGACAAAGTAGTCATCACCGGTTGTTTCTGGAAGGATGAGGAAAAAGAACGTGCCATCATCAACGCTGCGCATATGCATGGACTCACTTTCATTCCGATTGACTGGATAGACCGCTTGTATGATTCACGTCCGAAAGTCGGAGACACTCTTTATGACATACACGGAAAGCCATATACTGTAACCAAGGATTTCATCATCGCACATCCCGACGACGAAGGCATGAAGAAGATAGCGGAAGCAATATATAGGGTTCTCTAATGCCCCCGGTGCTTCATTCTTCCATTATTTACAACTGTATAGTTTCCAATTAATGAGAAACTACAGTTGTATGAATAAAGAATTTCAGTTTAAACCCAAAATGGAGAGAACGCCTTGGCTTACCTCCAGAAGAGTCATGGAAAAACGTTCTGGAAAAACCCGCTCCTCTCCCCATGGAAAAAGGAGTATATGTGACTTATGAAGGAATACCTGAAATGTGGAAAAAATAGTCAGTTGCCCGTCATTGATAAACCTCACATCAATGGCGGGTTTCCTTTCAAAGAAACAGTATGCAGCGATAGCCGACAAGGAATTTGCAATAAAAAAGGAGAAAAGACTTACCAAGTCTTAGAATTCCTTTTACCGATATTCTTGAGGAGAAACAAAGATATGGAACTTTAGACAAATAAACTACACCATCAAAGAGCATAAAACACCAGTGCGACAAACAAATTTCTATTGTTTATCGCACTGATATTTAACTATTTAGCTTATCTGTGGATGTTAGTACTCCTCCTCGTTGAAGAAATCGTTTCATTCTTATTTTCAATAAGTTATCTAAATTATATTGTAGTTTAGACAAATAAATCACGCTATCAAAGACCATCAAAGGCGATTGATTGAATTAATAGACAAACAAATTACAATCATACTTTATTTTATATAGAAATATTTGACAGCCATATTAATTCCCTATTTTGATTATATACCTCAAATTTGAAAAGCAATTTTAACTATAAACACAAATATAATACTATTTTGCATGTTTTCGTATTGCAGAAACAATACTTTCTGTATTCCAATGAACAATCTCTATAGCTCTATTCTTAACAATAGCAGATATCCTTTCTTGGCCTCTTGGAATTACTCCTATAACAGGAATCCCCTTTTCTATAGCTTTATCTAGCTCCCACCTCATCCATTCACTATATGAAGCATACACTCCAGCAATGCCTAGAACTACATCTGAAGCCTCAATCCTTTCCGAAATTCTTTTCCTTATATAATATGTATTTATTGAATCTATAGAGTCTGTTGGTGGAAATTCTGTAAACTCTACATTAAAGTACCCTCTTGACTCAAGAAGATTTCTTAACAGTTTCAAATCATCCACATGTGCCCATGAATGACTAATAAAAATTTTATATATTCTAGCCATATCAATCAAATTCCATATTTAATAATTGTTTCAATTCCTCTTTCTGCAATTCGTATGTATTTATCTCCCATTGTTCTGCCATTTCCCTAAAAATAGTTTCATACTTCTTTCCATCTTCAATTTTTCCTAATGCATAACAACATATTGAGAAAGTCGCAGACATCCATTTAACATTAGGAATGCCTTTAACATCTTCCAATTCTATTTTAGAAGATAATATTTTAAATAATTGTTCTCGTATCTTTTTTGCTTGAACTCGACAATATATTTTCTCTTCATCATTATCATTCAAAAGCGAAGATTTTTTATCAAAGCAAAAAGCCAAATTTTCCCCTGTGTAAAAATCATAATTAATCATATAACCCTTTTCATAGTTTTCAATAGCCCTATCCAAATAACCAATGTTATCATTATTAATTTTTGATAATCGTTTGTAAATAGCCCCTTTTAAGCCAAATGTTTCTGGGTCATTTGAATCTGTTAACTTATCAAGAATTCTTAATGCATCATTGAGATACATTTCTTGTTCTTCATCCTTTACCTTTTGCTTATAAGTACATAATGCTAATTGTTGAATATAATATGACTCTTTGGGATTTTTCTCGGATGCTTTTTCCCAATATTTTATTGCTTCGCTAAACTTATTATCACTCATTAATAATTTAGCATTTTCAACCAAAGCAAAAATACAGTCGTTCTTCTTTGCTAAAGCACCTACAATAGCCTTATATTCTTCAATATCCATATGAGGTTCTTGTAATGTGCTCAGATATTCATAAACCGGACTGTCTTTTATAGGTGACTTTGCTATATTTAACATTTTCTCCTTTAATAAAGCCTGCATTCGTTTAGCTTCATCTACGCCAATATCTTCACCTAAATGCTTATATGTGAAAACCCTTGTATGATCAATATCAAATGGAATTTTTGATGTTGATTCAGCCTTGATAATAATAGTTGACAATGGTTTAGACGCATGGCGCACTCCTAATTCATATATTGCATTAGGGTTTAATGTTGATATATCAGCTATTACTAAATCCGCTCGTAAAATTAATGCATACATACTTCTATCTATAAGCCCTGTATCTTGAACTTCATCAGCTCTTACACATTTGTATCCGCAGTCTTGTACGCTTGGTTTAATTATGTTATAATATGTCTTATCTAAATCAAAAGTATTACCTGAAGCTAAATCGGTTTTTTTCCCGAATCCCATAATAACGAAACATAACTTTTCTTCCATAACTTATAAATTTATTTTGGTCTAACGATCACTTCATCAGCTATAGGCTGAGTCCGTTTATTAAATGCTTGCTCTATATAATTGTTAGGATTCTTCTTAAAATCATCCCACTTGACTAATACACAGAATCTATCTTCTTCATAATATGCACATTTTCCATGATTATTCAAATAATAGTTTCTACTAAATTCTTTGATAACAGTTGTATCATTTAGAACGACAGTATTGTGATTTTCTCCACAAGAAAGACATGTGTACTGTCCCCTATATATTGAATTATACATTGAAGGTAAAACAACACCTAAAATTCCATTTCTAGTATTACCTTCACCATTATACAAAGAAGCCTGTAATTCTCTTTTAATAAATCGCTGTTCTTCCCATCCTAAGTTTTCAGCACTATATGAACCTATTAAAAAAATTGTAACTGTTGAATCAGATAAATAATCTTCTCTTATTTTTCGCATAATGTAATCTTCGTCCTCAGAATTTATAGGAGTATTCAAAGACTTATCTATCATATCAACTTTATCACTATCTTTCCATTTCTGTATTTCTTCTTTATAACCAATATCTTCTGTTTTAAAAGATATGTAACAATTATGTCCCATATGCATATTCTTATATGTTTATTACAAAAGTAATAAAAGAAACCAAAACCATCAATATAATTCGCTATATTTGCATAATATAATTGCATCTAAAAATGAAATTAAATAGAATAAAGGTCGTTTTATCGGAAAAAGGGATTTCACAAACGTGGTTAGCGAAAAGACTTGATAAGAGTTTTAGCATGGTCAATGCGTATGCTTGTAACAGAATCCAGCCCAACCTAGAAACCTTACAACAAATTGCTGAAATTCTTCAAGTTGACCTGAAAGATTTGATAACAGACAAAGATGAACGCCAATAGTTCATTCATTGTAGATGTTGTTTTTCTAGCATACAACTTCCGATAATATAAAAATATAGGAATATATGACACCAGAAGAAAAAGCGAGGCAAAAAATAGATCAGTGGTTTACTGATGCTGGTTGGAAAGTAGTTGATAGAGACAACTACGAACCAAACTGTACTGCTGTAGCCATAAGGGAAGGACTTTTAAAAGGTAACCTTGAGGCTGATTATTTCCTTTTCATTAACGGAAAGGCTATTGGTGTGCTTGAAGCTAAAAGAGAAGAGATAGATTCTTTTTCCAATAATGTTTGCGAACAGGCTGTTTTATATGCCCGGAATGTTCCTAATATCTATCAAGTATACCAAAAGCCTTTGCCTTTCATATTTACTTCAAATGGAAAAGACTTATACTTCTGTGACTTTCGTAAACAGAATTCTTGTTTCAAGCAAATTATGACGATTCCAACTCCTCATGAATTGGTTAAACTGTTGGGAATAAATGATTATTTTGCCGGACTTCCAACTTTGCGAAAAAAAGGATTACGTGATTGTCAGTATGAGGCAGTTACTGAACTGGAAAAAAGTTTCAGGAGTGGGCAAAATCGCGCCTTGATGGTATTGGCAACAGGTGCAGGTAAGACATATACCGCATGCCTTGCTGCATATCGTTTTCTTTCATATACCCCAATGAGAAGAGTGTTATTTCTTGTGGACAGAAATAACCTTGGGAAACAGGCAGAGGGAGAATTTGGAACTTTTCGGCTGACAGAAAATGGAGATGCATTCAATACAATATTTACAGTGAATCGTCTTCGTTCCTCTTCTATACCATCTGATAGCAATGTCGTTATTTCAACAATACAGCGTCTTTTTTCGTTTCTGAAAGGAGATTCTATTGAGGATAATGACAACGATGATGATAATGAACCTACAGAAGAAGTTGTATTGCCTCCTAATCCCAATTTACCACATGATTACTTTGATCTGATCATCATAGATGAGTGTCACCGCTCCATTTATGGGAATTGGCGTAAGGTATTGGAATATTTTGATACAGCCAGACTTGTAGGATTGACAGCCACACCAATTCCAGAAACAATGGCATTCTTTAACAATAATCGCATAGTTAACTACACATTGGAGAAAAGTATCGTTGATGGTGTAAATGTAGATTGCCGTGTATATCGAATCAAAACTCAAGTTACAGAAAATGGCGGTGCTATATTAGAAGGAGAAAAAATCAAAGAAGAAACACGTTATACCGGAGATGTAAAAACTATTTCCAATAAAGAAACGAAAACATATACCAATAAAGAGCTAAACAGAAGTGTCATTAATCCTGCGCAAATAAAACTTATTCTGTCTACTTATCGTGATGTAGTCTATACGGAGTTATTTAATGATCCACAGCGGGATGCCAATTTTGACTATCTGCCAAAGACTTTGATATTTGCTCTAAATGAGACTCATGCCAGCAATATCGTACAGATAGCTAAAGAGGTATTTGGACGTACGGATGACCGTTTTGTGCAAAAAATAACTTATTCTGCGGGCGATAGTAATGAATTGATACGTCAGTTCCGGAATGATAAGGATTTCAGAATTGCCGTAACTTGTACATTGGTAGCAACTGGTACAGATGTTAAGCCTCTTGAAGTATTGATTTTCATGCGTGATGTAGAATCTTTACCGCTCTATATACAGATGAAAGGACGTGGTGTACGCACAATTGGAGATGAGCAGTTACGGAATGTTACCCCAAATGCGTTCAGCAAAGATTGTTTTTATTTGATTGATGCCGTAGGTGTTACTGAACATGAAAAAACAATACCTACGATAACAGATGAGCCGACTACAAAGATTATTACTCTTAAAGAGCTGTTGGAACAAATTACCCATGGTTACCTTCCTGATGAGCATCTGAAACGTCTTGCTGCAACACTTTCCAGGATATACAACAAAGCTGATAATTCACAACGAAATGAGTTCGTACGTTTAGCGAATGACGACATGAAAGAACTTGCTTCAAGGATTTATGAAGCATTTGAAAACAATATCCTGCCGCCATTCATAAGTACCAAGGAGCCGAATAACGAACGGAAAGGTTTAGTAGCTCCGCTTGCAAATCACGCAGATGCGCGCAGGTATCTGCTTATTCTTGCAGCCGGGTTTGTCAACACACTGATGCCTGGTGAGGACACGCTTATATCTAAAGGTTTTTCAATAGAAGAAGCTAAAAGTACAACTGAAGCCTTTGAAGATTTCTGTAAAGAACATAGCGATGAAATAGAGGCTCTACGTATAATTTATAATAATGAAGGCGAGCCAATTACCTATTTAATGCTAAAAGATTTGGAAAATAAACTCAAGATGGCTAACAATCATTTTACGCCCAAACAATTGTGGAATTCATACGCCATTCTGAATCCAAATAGCGTTCGACGTTCTTCTACGAAAGAAGAGAGTGATGCTTTAACTAATATCATACAGCTTGTACGTTTTGCTTTACACCAAATAGAACGGTTAGATAGTGTAGTTTCTACCTCTAAACAGTATTTTAATCTATGGTTAGGGCAAAATCAACGCGAAATAACAGATAAACAACGTGAAGTTATCAGTCATATTGTAGATTATATTGCTTCAAACGGAGCTTGTACGGTCAAAGAGATTCGTGAAGATGATGCAACTCAGGCAGCACAAATGATTCGTGCCTTTGGCAATATGCAGAAAGCCAACGAAGCTTTACAGTCTCTATACACATTTGTGGTTTTAAGAAAATCAGCATAAATTTATGGCAACAAATAATACAACAGAGCAATCGCTCACCAAAAAAGTTTGGAATCTGGCAACAACCCTTGCCGGGCAAGGTATCGGTTTTACAGATTATATTACACAGCTCACCTATCTTCTATTTTTAAAGATGGACGCAGAGAATGTAGAAATGTTTGGAGAAGAATCAGCAATACCATCTGGTTATCAATGGAGTGATTTAATATCTCTTGACGGTCTAGATTTAGTAAAGCAATACGAAGATACTCTGAAACAGCTGAGTGAACAGGAAAACCTTATCGGCACAATTTATACAAAAGCACAAAACAAGATTGACAAGCCAGTCTATTTGAAAAAAGTCATTACCATGATTGATGAGGAACAATGGCTGATCATGGATGGAGACGTGAAAGGTGCTATCTACGAAAGCATCCTTGAGAAGAATGGACAGGACAAAAAAAGTGGTGCCGGTCAGTACTTTACTCCACGCCCGCTCATCAAAGCAATGGTAGATTGCATAGCCCCACAAATTGGAGAAACGGTTTGTGACCCGGCCTGTGGCACCGGAGGTTTTCTCTTGACTGCATATGATTACATGAAAGAACAGTCTGCCAGTAAGGAAAAACGTGATTTCTTGCGTAACAAGGCACTGCATGGCGTAGATAACACACCATTGGTCGTAACGCTTGCTTCCATGAACCTATATTTGCATGGTGTGGGAACAGACCGGAGTCCGATTGTTTGCGAGGATTCTTTGGAGAAAGAACCATCCACCCTTGTAGATGTAATACTTGCCAATCCTCCTTTCGGCACTAGACCGGCAGGTTCTGTGGATATTAACCGTCCGGATTTCTATGTAGAAACGAAGAACAATCAGTTGAACTTTCTTCAACACATGATGCTGATGCTCAAAACCGGTGGTCGTGCAGCCGTAGTATTACCAGACAATGTTCTTTTTGAAGGTGGTGCTGGAGAAACAATTCGGAAGAAGTTACTCTCAGACTTCAATTTACATACGATACTCCGTTTGCCTACAGGTATTTTCTATGCACAAGGTGTAAAAGCAAATGTATTGTTCTTTTCCAAAGGTCAACCGACAAAAGAGATTTGGTTCTATGATTATCGTACTGATATCAAACATACGCTTGCTACTAATAAATTAGAGAGACATCATTTGGATGATTTTGTCACATGCTATAATGCAGGAAATTTAGAAGGACGCAAAGAGACATATGATGCAGACAATAATCCTCAAGGGCGTTGGCGTAAATATCCGATAGATGATATTCTCACTCGTGATAAGACAAGCCTTGATATAACCTGGATAAAACAAGGAGGAGAGTCCGATGACCGCTCTTTGGCTGAATTGGTGGCTGACATAAAAGAGAAAAGTAAAACTATTAGCTCAGCAGTTGCAGAACTTGAGAAGCTGCTTGCAAATATAAATGAAGATTAAGCGTATGAAGAATAACGACATCGCAATATCAATAGAACAACAATTCGGAGAAATCATAGATATTATTCTCCAACATAAAAGTAATGCTTCAAGAGCCGTCAATGAAGAGTTACTACTCACAGCATGGTATGTAGGCGGATATGTATCTACTAAATTGAAGAGCAAAGAATGGGGAAGTAAGGTTGTTTCCCAATTGTCCGAATACATACGTTCGCAACATCCTGACATCAAAGGATATAGCAAAAGAAACATATACAATATGGTAATGTTTTATGATGAGTATTCATCAGAAACGTTTATAGCAACAATAAGACAATATTTGAATACTGAATTTGTGCAGCCAAAAACTGCACAAATTGAAGCGAGCGACCATAAACAGGAGATACCTGTAATTGTGCAGCCAAAAACTGCACAATTTGTCCAGTCAACAGTTGGACAAATGCCTAAGATATTGGAGTTAACGACCTTGACTAATCACATAGAAATATTATGCCGATGTAAAAACAACGAAGAACGTTTGTTTTATATACTCTATGCCAATAAAGAGCATTTAGTAAAACGAGAACTTCAGCGTTGTATTTCTAATCAGACTTATTCAGGATTATTAGGAAGCAAGGACAATATGTCAAAAGGATTACTTGAAAGATATCCTAATGCGCCAGTCATGTTCAAAGACACCCTGTTCATAGATTTTCTCAACCTGCCGAAAAAGCATAGCGAAACAAAACTAAGGAACGGCCTAATAGAACACATGAAACAGTTTATCCTTGAACTGGGAAAAGACTTTATATTCATGGATCAAGAATATCGCCTTAATATTGGTGCATCTACATTCAAGGCTGATTTACTATTTTTTCATCGCGGCTTACAAGCATTGGTCGCTGTAGAATTAAAAAAAACAAAGTTTCATCCTCGCGACCTTGGACAGTTGGAATTTTATCTGGAAGCACTCGACCGCGATGTAAAACGCTCCAACGAAAATCCGTCTATCGGTATCATTCTTTGTCCTGAAGCAGACCGGGTAGTAGTAGAGTACGCTATGAGCAGAAGTATGAGTCCTACGATGATTGCTGAATACAAGCGTATTCTCATTTCACAGGAACGCATGCAGCAGCAACTGAATGAGTTTTGCAATCTATTCTTAAACAAAGACTAACCCAAATGGATACAAAGAAATTACGTCAAAAAATACTAGACCTGGCCATTCGTGGTAAACTTGTTCCTCAGGATCCGAATGACGAACCTGCATCCGTATTACTTGAACGCATTAAAGCAGAGAAAGAACGTTTAATAAAAGAGGGAAAAATAAAGCGTAGTAAAAAAACAGCTAAAACTTCTGATACACCCCATTATCCCTACTTATTGCCGAATGGGTGGAAATGGTGTAAGTTAGAAGACCTTGTATGTGAATTAAAGTATGGGACCTCTGAGAAGTCTTCAAGCGTAGGTAAAATAGCAGTTCTACGAATGGGGAATATTACTAATTGGGGTACAATTGATTATTCTGGTTTAGTATACTCTTCAAATGATGAAGATATTAAACAATATTCTCTTAAAAAAAACGATTTACTTTTTAATCGAACAAATAGTAGCGAATGGGTAGGAAAAACAGCCGTCTCTAAAGAAGAAAGACCTGCTATATATGCAGGCTATCTTATTCGTGTTAGACCAATATTGATTTCTTCTGACTATCTTAATTATGTAATGAATAGCAGCTATTATCGCAATTGGTGCTATAATGTAAAAACGGATGCAGTTAACCAGTCCAATATCAATGCCCAAAAGCTCTCTCAATTAATGATACCTGTTCCTCCATTAAAAGAACAAGAAAGAATTATTATAGAGATAGATAAATGGATTTCTTTGATTGATACTATAAAAAATAGTAAAGAGAAATTGCAGGTAATTATCAAGCAAGCCAAAAGTAAGATATTAGACCTGGCCATTCATGGTAAATTGGTACCGCAAGACCCGAACGAAGAACCAGCATCCGAGTTGCTAAAACGCATCAATTCGAAGACTGAGATTACTTGTGATAACGCGCATTATACGAACTTGCCAGCAGGATGGGCTATGTGCAAGTTGTCTGATTTGTGTAAAATTGAGAATGGTTTTGCTTTCAGCAGCGATGATTATAAGTCACATGGAATACCACTAGTCCGTATATCAAATATCACTCATAATACAATAGATATAACCGACTGTGCTTATATTGAAGGTATTACAGACGATAAATTTAAGGTCTCAAAAGGAGACTTGCTTATTGCCATGTCTGGCGCAACAACAGGAAAAATGGGGGTATATCCGTTTGATGAAACAGCATACTTAAATCAACGTGTAGGAAATATTAAAATCTTAAACAAGTCCTCATTATATCCTAATTATCGAAATACTTATATGCAATCAAAGGTTGATGAAATACTAAAAATTGCATATGGAGGAGCACAACCTAATATAAGTGCTTCTATTATTGGTAATTTTGATTTCCCTTTACCACCATATAAAGAACAGATACGGATTGTAGAAACAGTTCAAAGAATTTTTGATCAATTAGATGTAATCACGGAGAGCCTATAAACTTTCCGTGATTACATCCAATTGCTTAAAAGCAGAATTTACTGCCTCTACAATTCTTTTTTGCTCATTATAAGGAGGTATTGGCACTTCTATTGCTTTGAATAGTTTTTTATTCAAGTGTGGAATAGCAGAGCCAACTTTATTTTCTCGTAATATCTTTCTGTGCAAGTTTATGACTTGTAACAAATATTCAGTGCTTATATTTTCGTTGATAATCAACCGTTTGAAAGTACTACCTTGATAACCTTCAACTGGAGTTCTGAACACCTCACCAGAGTTCTCTCCATCAACTAAAATTAAAAGAGAATTTGCAGGTATAAATTTGCCTGAAGTCAAAGTTTTCGGATCTCGTTCACCACGCAAATATTTGACATCAAGATTTATTCGTTCTATATCATTTTGTTTATTACCATCAATCAAAGAACATAGTATTTGCATGTGTGCGACTGACCATCCTTTAGGTAACTGCGTATAATGCGCGATACGTTCTTTTATATTATTATCATATTCATTCTAAATTAATGCAATATGGTAACAAAATTCAAAAATCATTTAGTAAGAACTAATCTTGCCAGAAACACTGTTAACTCGTATGCGTGGACAGTAGAGTATTTTCTTAACCATTATGGGGAAGTGAACAAGAAGAACCTTTTAGCATATAAGGGGTATTTAGTCGAGAACTTTAAGCCGCAAACTGTAAATCTACGTTTACAAGGAATCAACAAGTATCTGGAGTTTACAAAGCAAGAAAAGTTAAAAGTGAAGTTCGTAAAGGTACAACAGAAGAATTTTTTGGAAAACGTAATCAGCGATGCTGATTATAAATTTTTCAAATCCAGACTCAAGGCTGATGGTTATGATGAATGGTATTTCATTGTATGGTTTATGGCTGCTACCGGAGCAC
>ERZ860445.919-NODE-919-length-19036-cov-2.493915_pt1 | contig 19036 bp, 18 predicted proteins | sample MGYA00509977_ERZ860445 | MGnify/ENA primary metagenome ERZ860445 (study PRJEB30046, sample SAMN00715233) | human gut metagenome | study: EMG produced TPA metagenomics assembly of the A metagenome-wide association study of gut microbiota in type 2... | reverse complement strand
GCGGGAGCTGTTGGAGCAGTACGTCACAAAGGACGGCAACTTTCCCGAGCAGCGGGCGCAGCTCCTTGAGGACTTCAGGGCCGGAAAGGAACTGACCGGGCCGAAGGGACTGCGCCGGAAGCTCGGAGCCTTCGATCTTGAATACTTCGGGCGGGCCTATCTCGCGCACTACTTCGTCCGCCCGTCGCCCAAGTTCCACGGCGAGCTGGACAGGATATGGCGGGAGGGCGTGCTGAAGGGGATGAACCCGGAGGTGGACGCCAAGCGGATCAGCCGCGCGGATGGGTGCCGCCGTGCGATCGAAGCGCCTCGTGGCCATGCCAAGAGCACGACCTTCACCTTCAAGGACGACTTGCACGCCGCCGTCTACGGCTACAAGCACTACATCATCATCCTCTCTGACAGCTCGGAACAGGCCGAGGGCTTCCTCGTCGACATCAAGACGGAGCTGGAGGAGAACGCTGCCCTGAAGGAAGACTTCGGCGAGCTGGAAGGCAAGGTCTGGAAGTCCTCTGTCATCCTGCTGGCCAACGGCGTCAAGATTGAGGCAATCGGCTCGGGCAAGAAGATCCGTGGTCGACGTCACAAGCAGTGGCGTCCCGACCTTATCGTCTGCGACGATCTGGAGAACGACGAGAACGTCAACACGCCGGAGCAACGCAAGAAGCTCCGCGACTGGTTCTATAAGGCGGTCTCCAAGGCGGGCGACACCTACACCGACATCGTTTACATCGGCACGCTGCTCCACTTCGATGCGCTGCTGGCCAACGTAGCGAAGAACCCGAGCTATAAGTCGGTACGCTATCAGGGCGTCATCAGCTTCGCCACCAACGGCGAGCTGTGGGACGCATGGGAATCCATCTTCACCGATCTCTCCAACGACAACCGACAGGAGGATGCACTGGAGTTCTTCCAAGCGAACCGCGAGGCGATGCTGGAGGGCACGGCGGTCCTATGGGAGGAGAAGCTCTCCTACTACGACCTCATGGTCATCCGCATCTCCGAGGGTGAGGCGTCCTTCAACAGCGAGATCCAGAATGACCCCATCGACCCGGAGAACTGCACTTTCCAAGAAGAGTGGTTTGACTTTTGGGACGACGAGGGCAAGGCGCAGCCAGACTTCTCCGACCCGAAGTTTCTCTTCATCGGCGCGAACGACCCATCGCTGGGCAAGAACAAGAAGTCGGACACCAGCTCCATCATCGCACTGGCGAAGGACACGCAGACGGGCTACCTCTATGTCGTGATCGCGGACATTGCCAAGCGCAAGCCGGATCAGATCATTGAGGACGCCCTCGACGCGAGCCGACGCCTCCAGCGGGAGTACAAGCGGCCCTACTACAAGTTCGGTGTGGAGACGGTGCAGTTCCAGTATTACTTCGCCGAGATCATGCGGCAGCGTGCGGCAGCGGTCGGCGAGTATCTCCCTATCGAGGAGATCAACAGCACGCAGAACAAGGATGCACGCATCCAGTCCCTGCAGCCGTTCGTGAAGAATGGCTACATCAAATTCAGCAAGAAACACAAGACACTGCTAAAGCAGATGACCGAGTACCCGATGGGCAAGAACGACGACGCGCCGGACGGCCTCCAGATGGCGGTCAAGCTGGCGCTTGACGTCAAAATCGGGCGCAGGGTCGACTACAGAAGCGTCATCGCCCGCGCCCTCGACTTCCGGCGCGGAGCCTACTAAGGAGGTGAGGCGCATGATTATCCAAGAGAACACAATCATCCACGGCGACAGCCTCACCGTGCTCCGTCAGATGGAGCCGGAGAGTGTCGACGCAATCATCACAGACCCGCCCTACGGCATCAACTATGTCTCTCAGACGGGGGCGTCCATCAAGAACGACAAGAGCCCCTTCATCTGGTTCCTCTACGACGCCTTCCGCGTACTCAAGTCCGGCAAGGCTGGACGCGGTGGCCTGATCTGCTTCACCCGTTGGGATGTGGAGCAGACCTTCATCGACGCGATGAAGATCGCGGGCTTCAACGTCAAGAGTGAGGTCATTTGGGATAAGGTCTACCACGGCATGGGTGACACCAAGGCAGCGTTTGCACCGTCGCATGAGAACATAGTCTTCGCGGTTAAGGGCAAATACAGTTTCCCCGGCAGCCGCCCAAAAGACCTCGTCACATTCCCGAAGATCAACAGCTCCAAGATGGTGCACCCCACCGAGAAGCCTGTTGGTCTGCTGGCTAATCTCATCTCCTCGGTCACGAAACCGGGCGACCTCATCCTCGACCCGTTCGCCGGAAGCGGCTCCACGCTGGTCGCGGCGAAGAAGACGGGGCGTCGTTTCATTGGCATCGAGCTGGATGACGATTACTTCGTCACGGCCCAGCGGCGCATCGAGGAGGTGCGGGAATGAGCCGACTCAAGCAGCTCGTCACCCGGCTTAGACGCCCGGATATGCGGGAGGTCGCCGTGGCGCAGGTCTCCGACAAGTACAGCGAGTATCCCAGCAATGGCCTGACGCCTGTCAAGCTGGCTGAGATCCTCCGAGAGGCCGACGCGGGCGATGTTCTTCGGCAGATGGAGCTCTTTGAGGAAATGGAGGAGAAAGACCCTCACCTATTCAGTCAGCTCCAGACGCGCAAGAACGCCGTCACGGGCCTTGACTTCGAGGTGATCCCCTTCGGCGACGAACCGCTGGACAAGGAGATCGCCGACTTCATCGAAGAGCAGCTCAACCGCATCGAGAGCTTCGAGGATGTGGAGAATGACCTGCTCGACGCAATCGGCAAGGGCTTCGCCGTATCCGAGATCCTGTGGGGCTATGACGAAGGGCACGTCGTGGTGCAGGACATCAAGACGCGACATCAGAAACGCTTCTTTTGGGACACGCTGGACGATTCGTTCAAGGTGCGAACGAAGGACGTGCCGGAGGGCATCCTGCTCCCGGCGAACAAGTTCATCGTTCACAAGTACAAGGCTCGCAGCGGTCACACCTCTCGGGCTGGCATCCTCCGAGTTGTGGCGTGGATGTACCTCTTCAAGAACTACGACCTGAAGGACTGGGTCAGCTTCGCTGAGATCTACGGTCTGCCGCTCCGGCTGGGAAAGTACGCGCCGGGAGCGAGCGACAGCGACAAGGCGGCGCTCATGCGAGCCCTCATCCAGATTGGCTCCGACGCGGCGGGCATCATCCCGGATGGCACGAGCATTGACTTCATTACCACGGAGAAGACCTCCAGCTCCGACCTCTATGAACGGCTGGCTCGTTACTGCGATGAACAGATCTCCAAGGCAATCCTCGGCCAGACGCTGACTTCCGACTCGGGCGGCGGCAGTTACGCACAGAGCAAGACGCACAACGATGTCCGGCACGATCTCACCGTCGCTGACTGCAAGGCGCTGGCGTCCACCCTCCGGCGCGACCTCATCCGCCCGCTGTGCATCTTCAACTTCGGTGAGGACAAGCGCATCCCCTACATCCGCTTCGACTGCGAAGAGTCCGAGGACTTGACACAGACGGCGACAATCCTCGGCACGCTCATCGAAAAGGTCGGGCTTCGGATACTCCTGGCGCTCATTATGGTTTGCTCCCTCCTCGCCGGCTGCGGTGATAAGGGTACGACCGACGACTCGTCCAACAACGCAAACACCGACGAAAACCCCACCGTTGCCATCACGTTCTGCAACATGCTGGCGACCGACCATCCCCAGAGCATTGCCGCAACGGAAGTTCTCGCTCCCGAGATCTCTGAAAAGACCGGCGGCAAGTTCACGATTGACGTTCAGGTGAACGGCGCGCTCGGCTCCGACGCCGAGGCCACTGAGGCCACGATCATGGGCACCATGAATTCCTGCGGCCCGGCCTGCGCCACTCTTGCTTCTTTCGACCCCAACTGGTACATTCTCGACGTGCCCTACGTCTTCAAGTCCAAGGAGCACGCCCGCGCAGCGCTTGACGGTGAGCTCGGCGAGTTCCTGTCCAACAGTCTGGAAGAGAGCAGTGGCCTGATCGTTCTCGGCTTTGGCGAGTCCGGCATGCGCAACCTCTCCAACAACTCCAAGGAGGTCACCTCCCCCGCCGATATGAGCGGCATGAAGATCCGCACGCTTGAAAACAAGTATCACCTTGCCACTTTCTCCGCTCTCGGCGCCAACCCCACCCCGATGTCCTTCTCCGAGGTCTACACCGCTCTGAGCACCAAGCAGATCGACGGTCAGGATAACCCCATCACCATCACCTGCACCAACAAGTTCTACGAGGTCCAGAAGTTCTACACCCTCACCGAGCACATGTTCTGCGGTAACTGCGTCGTCGTCAACGCCGCCTGGTTCCACAGCCTGCCCGAGGACTATCAGACCGCTCTGCGCGAGGCTGTTAAGGACATGATCGCCGAGCAGCGCCGTCTGGTTGATGAGAGCGAATCTGCAGACATTCAGGAAATGACCGACAACGGCTGCACCGTCACCACGCTCACCGACGAGCAGAAGCAGGCGTTTGTGGATGCCACCCAGTCCGTCCGCGATGATTTCGTCAAGGAATTCGGCGAGGCCGGCCAGACGATGCTCGATCTCGCTGCCAAGTACGAGTAAGTCTTTTTACCCAATGCCAACGAGAGTCCTGTAGTTTACTTGCACGCTGCAGGCCGCAAAACGATACCGCCCCTCTGCCGGGGGCGGTATCGAAAATAAATCCGGATGAGGCGGGCAACGCGTCTCATCGACAAAACCGAACGATATAAGGGGAAATTATGAAAAAGGTTTTTATGTTGCTCGACAAGCACTTGGAAGAAATTCTTCTGGTGTTTGGAACTATGGTCATGATCCTTCTAATCTTCTATCAAGTCGTGATGCGCCGCTGCTTCAACTCTTCCATCGCCTGGTCTGAAGAGCTTGCCCGTTACATTTTTATCTGGCAGGTCTGGCTGGCCGTTCCGTACACCGTCACCAAAGGCCGCCACATCCGTCTTGAAGTTTTGCTTGACGTCGTCAAACCCAAGGGCCGTTTCGTCCTTGATATGATCTTCTTCCTGGTCAGCGCATTCTTCTTTGGCTATATCGGCTATCTGTCCATCGGCATCGTCGGCAACGTGATCAAGATGGGACAGCTCACACCGGCGCTGATGATCCCGAAATGGCTTTGCTATCTTGCCCTTCCTGTAGGCACGATCCTCGGCTCGCTGCGTTTCCTGCAGTATGGCTACAAACGCATCATTCGCTTCAAAAAGGATCCGACTGACACCAGAACGATCGTTGTTGAAGGAGAAGAGGAGGTTTAAGTATGGATTTTGCTATTTTATTTGGTTGCCTCTTTGGCCTTCTGATCCTCGGTGTGCCCATCGGTGTCTGCCTTGGCTGCGGCACGCTCGCGGTCATGATCTTCACGACCGATCTTTCTCCCGTGCTTCTGGCACAGTCCTGCTTCACCGGCCTTGACTCTTTTACGCTTCTTGCTATCCCGTTCTTCGTTGTGGCCGGCAGCTTCATGATGTATGGCGGCATCTCCCGCCGTCTGCTCAACCTCTTCAACAAGCTGGTCGGCCATGTCACCGGCGGTCTTGCCGACGTGACGACGATCGCCTGCATGTTCTTTGCGGCGATCTCCGGCTCCGGTCCGGCGACCGTTTCGGCGATCGGTTCTTTCATGATCCCCGAGGTGACCGAAAAGAAGTATGATACCTCCTTCGCCGCCGCGCTCTCTGCCTGCGCCGGTGCGATTGGTGTCATCATCCCGCCCAGCATTCCCTTTATCCTGTACGCTGTCGCCGTTGGCTGCTCTGTAAGCGACCTCTTTATCGCCGGTGTTGTCCCCGGCATTCTGATCGGCGTTCTGCTGATGCTTGTCAGCTATTATCAGGCCAAGAAGCACGGCTGGCACGGCAATGCCACCAAGGCCACCGCGCGTGAAGTCTGGGTCGCGTTCAAGGAGTCCTTCCTGGCGCTGCTCTCCCCCGTTATCATTCTCGGCAGCATCTATGCCGGTATCTGCTCCCCCACCGAGGCCGCCGTCGTCGGCGTTGTCTACTCCTTCATCGTCGGCACACTGGTCTATCATGAGCTGAAGTGGAAGGATATCGTCCAGTCCATGATCGACGCCGTGCTCATCAGCGGCTCCACGCTGTTCATGGTCGGCATCACGACCTCCCTTGGCCGCGTTCTGACCCTCAAGCAGATCCCCAGCCGTCTGTGCACGATGCTCACGAGCGTTTCCGACAGTCCCATCGTTATCCTCGGCCTCATCACCATTCTCCTTTTGATCGTCGGCTGCTTCATGGATAACATCTCTGCCACCATCATCCTCGCCCCCATGCTGCTGCCCACCGTTCTGGAATGCGGTCTTTCCACCGTGCAGTTCGGCGTCGTGATGACGATGCTGCTCGCCATCGGTTTTATCACCCCGCCGTATGGCATCAACCTGTTCGTCGCAAGCCAGATCAGCCATGAGCCGCTGATGAAGATCGCTAAAAAAGCGGTTCCTCTGATGCTCTCCATGCTCATTGCCGCCATCTTTACGATGGCCTGGAGCGGCCTGACCGATGGCATTGTTCACCTGTTTACCTGACGCAGGATCGACGGGAGGCCGGCTGCAAGCCGGGCCTCCCGTCTTTTTTTATAAGAGGTTGCTATGAACTTGAAAACATATTACATTCCCTATTCCCATTCGCTGCTGCCGCTGGAGTTGCCTGAGCATCGCGTGGTCTTCGAAGCGGACCTCCCCGCGCTCGAGCCCATGCACGATTGGAAAGAGCGCCTCGTGCAAAAGCTGGATGCACCCACTGCCGGTGCGCCGCTGTGCTCGTTGCTCTCTCCGAAGCAGCACATCGTTCTTCTGGTCGAGGACAACACCCGTCACACGCCGGTCAAGGAGATCCTGCCCATCTTGTGCGATTATCTCTGCGCGCACGGCTGTGCGCTCTCCCAGATAGAAATTCTCATCGCCCCCGGCACACACCGCGTCATGACCGAGGATGAGCTTTGGGAAAAGCTCGGTCCTTTTGCCATGGAGCATTTAAAAATCAGTCAGCACGACTATCGCGATGCTTCCTCCCTCGTCACGCTCGAGAGCGTCTCCGTCAGCGGTATCGAGATCCCGGTCAGCGTGAACCGGACTGCGGTGGAGGCTGATCTTCTTATCGGCCTTGGCAACATCATCCCGCATCCCAACGCCGGGTACTCCGGCGGCGCCAAGATCCTTGATCCCGGCTGCTGCGGCAAGGAGACGGTCTCTGCCACGCATATTTCCGCGGCGCTGATGGGTTATCTTCCGCTCGGCCAGATGGAAAACCAGTGCCGCGACGGGCTTGAGCAGGTCGCGCGCCGCGTGGGCCTCGACTTTATCATCAATGTGGTGCTCGACGCGGAAAACCGCGTTGTCGACCTGGTGACCGGCGACTTTGTGCAGGCGCACCGCGCCGGCGCACAAAGCGCGAAAAAAGCCTTCGGCGTCCCACTCCCCTGTCAAGCGGATATCCTCATCAGCTGCTCCTATCCCTATGATATCGACTACTGGCAGTGCGAAAAGGCACTGATTTCGGGATACTTCGCCGTCAAGAAGGGCGGCATTATCATCCTCGCCGCCCCCTGCCTCGAGGGTCTCGCCCACAACCATGATGATCTTCTCTCCTGGCTCGGGATGAGCAGTGAGGACGCCAAAGCCCGCCTGCGCTATTTCTGGTCAAGTAAGGAGCCCGGTGATCTTGTATCCGCCTCCATCGCCATCGGCGCTGTCACCGTACGCGAGCGCGCCCAGATCTTTATTTACAGTCAAGGGCTGACAGACAGCGAGATCAGCACTATGGGCTATCGCGGTTTTTCCTCGCTCCAAGCGGCTGTTGATGCCGCTCTTGATGAAAAGCCGGACGGCGTAATTGGAATTCTCAAACGCGGCGGCGACTGCCTGCCGCTCCTTCCGTCCTCCGAAGAGAGGTGAGCTGATATGAACATTATCGGCACCTCTCGTCCGATCCACGACGCTGAGGGAAAAGCCCGCGGACAGGCCAACTATGCGGGCGACATGCGCCTCAAGGGCATGGTCTATGCCGCGCTGATCACCAGCACGGTCGCAAACGGCTATGTGCGCTCCATAGATCTTTCGGAAGCGGAAAAGGCAGAGGGCTACCTCGGCAGCCTCACCTGCCTTGAAGATCACGGCAAGCCCTATTGCCGCTACCGCTCCTTAAAAGGGCAAAATACCGCCGATCAGGAATACGTCTTCAACCGCCGCGTCCGCCTTGTCGGCGATCGGATCGGCTGCGTCCTCGCCGATTCCCTTGAAAGCGCCCGCAAGGCTGCCCGGCGCGTAAAGGTCGACTACGAGGTCTACCCCGCGGCATTCACCGCACAGGAGGCCCTTTCCGGCATCGCAGGAACCATCCACGAAGAAGGCAACACCAGCGAGGAGATCTGCGTCGAGGAGGGTAAGCTGCCCGCCGGAGAGTTTATCTCTGTCGAAACGCAGATGCATCTCTCCCGCGTCAACCACATGACCATGGAGCCGCACGTCTGCACGGCGGACTATGATCCCGCCAGCAAGCAGCTCACCATTTACAGCCCCAACCAGACCGTACACGGCGTCCGCACCGTGATCGCCGACATTTTCTCGCTCCCGTACGGAAACGTCCGCGTTGTCAAATCCACCATGGGTGGCTCGTTCGGCGCCAAGCAGGAGTGGGTCGCCGAGCCGGTGGCCACGGCTCTATCGAAAAGGGCCGGTGCAGCTCGTGCTCTCCCGCGAGGAGGTCTTCACCTCCACCATCTGCCGCGCGCCGATGGATATTCAGGTCAAGGGGCTCTACACCCCTGACGGCCAGCTGATGAGCATGCAGGCTGACAACACACTCGACGCCGGGGCGTACCTCGGCAACTCCAAGGACTACTGCGGAGCCATGGCGAATAAGTTCTTCCGCTGCTACCACTATCCGCACATGAAATACACCGGCCGCGCCGTCATCACCAACACGCCCGTTTCCGGCGCATTTCGCGGCTGGACCAGCCCCGAGCTCGCGCTCTTTTTCGAGCACAACCTCAACATGGCCGCGCGCAGGCTTGGGATAGACCCGCTGGAGCTGCGGCTCAAAAATGTCGCCCATCCCGGCGACATCGATATCCGCATCAACGAACCCCTCGGCCCCATCCGCATTCAGGAATGCCTCGAAAAAGGGCGTGCGCTGTTCCATTGGGGCAAACGGCGGGCAGAAGACGCCGCCTTCAACGCTCCCCGCGGCCGTTACCGCCGCGGCTGCGCCGTCGCCTGCGGCGGACATCTGAACGGATACTATCCCCGTGTTATCGACTTTGCCTCTGCCGAGATGCGCATGGCAGAGGACGGCGGCGTCCTTGTCAACATGACCCTCCACGACCACGGCTGCGGCACGGTGGAGGCATTCCGCATGATGATCGCAGAGGCGCTGTCCTTACAGCCTGAGCAGATCTTCCTCGGCGAGGGTGACACGGCATTGACGCCCTTTGATCCCGGCTGCTTTTCCAGCCGCACGACTTTCGTTCTGGGACAAACCGCCCTGCTCTGCGCGCAGGGGCTCATCGAGAAACTGAAGGCCGCGGTCTGTGACCTCTACGATGTCAGCGCCGCTTCTCTTTCGGCAAAGGATGGTACGCTCACCGATGGAAAAAACAGCTGGAGCTATGCCCAGATCGTGCAGGACTGCCACCGTCAGCTCCAGCGTGAGGGGTTCGCCTCCTATCAATTCAAAAACACCACAAACCCCGGCGTGACCGGCGCGCACTTCGCCCACGTTGAGGTCGACGTGTACACCGGGAATGTCAAGATCCTCGATTATCTCGCCGTCCACGACATCGGCAGGACCATCAACCCCGAGATCTGCCGGGCACAGATCCAGGGGGCCGTTCAGATGGGTGCGGGCGCTGCGCTGAACGAGCAGATGACCATCGACAAGCGCGGCTGCGCCACCCATTCTCTCGGAAAGTATCACATTCTGAATGCCCCACAAGTGCCGTCCGTCCGGGTCGAATTCATTGAAGACGGCGGGACGAATGGGCCCTTCGGCTGCAAGTCGATCGGTGAAGTCTGCCACGTCCCCCCCGCCGCGGTGATCGTCGGCGCGGTGAACGAAGCCCTGCACGCAGACCTTGATACGATCCCGCTCAATCAGGATGCCATCTGCCGCTGGGTCGAATCGCACCAGGAGGAGGTCTTTTCATGACGGTCCACTTTTTTGTCAACAACAAGCCCATCCAACTGGAAACTGCCCCTGACCGCCGACTTCTGGACATTCTGCGGGAGGATCTTCTTCTGACCGGCACGAAAGAGGGCTGCTCCGAGGGAGAATGCGGTGCCTGCACCGTTCTTCTCGATAACGAGGCGGTGCACGCCTGCCTGATCCTCGCGATCCAGCTCGAGGGCTGTCACATCACGACGATCGAAGGCCTTGCCGCCAGCGGTGAACTGGATGCACTGCAAAAGGCCTTTATCGACGAGATCGCGATCCAGTGCGGCTTCTGCACACCCGGGATGATCCTCTCCGCCAAGGCGCTCTTAATGAAGAACCCGCACCCGAGCAGAGATGAGATCTGCCGTGCGCTGGCCGGGAACCTTTGCCGCTGCTCCGGCTACCAGCAGATCATCCGCGCCATCAACAAAGTCGCTGAGGAGGGGCTGTATGAAAAGCTATAACCCGCGAAGCCTTGATGAGTTCATCACCCTCCAAGCCTCCCTCCCGGCGCAGACGCAGATCCTATCCGGCGGGACCGACTGGATCATCGCCCATCGCCGCAAGGCCGAGGATCTTCCAGCTTTGCTTTGGATCGGCGGTATCCCCGATTTAAAGCGTATCGCGATCGACGATCAGGGACAGCTGCACATCGGTGCCTGCTGCACAATGGCGGCGCTTGAGCAGTCCGACCTGCTGCGCGGCGCTTTTCGCGTGATCGCAGAGGCGGCTGCCTCCGTCGGCTCCACGCAGATACGCAACCGCGCGACCATCGGCGGTAATATTGCCAACGCTTCTCCCGCCGCAGATCTGGCCGCGCCGCTCATCGCATTGAACGCCTCTGCGCACATTCTGCGCGAGGGTGCTGTCTTTGATCTCCCTGTGAGCGAGCTCATCACCGGCGCTGAAAAAGCGGTGCTCCGTCCGCTCGATATTCTGCTCGGCTTTACGCTCCCCGCCTTTCCCAAAGAGGCGGAAAGCCACTATTACAAGCTGGGATCGCGCGAGCAGCTGTCGATCTCCCGCTTTGGCGTCGCAATGGTCTTACGGCGCACACAGGGCCTTGTGGAGCAGGCCAACATCGCTATTGGTGCGATTGGTGCCAAAGCCGTCCGCATGCCGGAGCTGGAGCGCGCACTCATTGGCCGCCGTGTTGACACATCCTCTGCCGATGCGCTCAGCGATCTTCTTGCCGACTATATCCGCAATACCAGCCGCCGTCAGTACAAGGCGTGGGCATCGCGCGGCGTGATGGAGGACGCGCTGGCACTGTTCACGCAAGACAATTAAATTCGTTTCATTTTGGATCCGCAATCTCCAAAAATGATAAAAGAAACAGGAGGCGAGTTTCGCCTCCTGTTTCTTTTACAGAAGCAATAATTTTTCCTGATCCAGCGCAACGCGGACGGCTGCGCCCGCTTGCAGATCACTTTCGTGTCCGACGGCGATGCGCAGCATCGGCGCGCCTTCGGCACTGCCTTCCGGACGCAGGAGGAGGATGTTCTCTTCCACGCCGGGGATCATGCGGCAGACGGTGCAGGCCATTCCGCCGCTTTCACTCAGGGTGACGGCATTGTCAGGAATGCCAAGCATTGTAAAGGACTTTTCCATGCCAGCAAGCGGCAGCGCCACGTTCCACTCGGGCAGGTAGACTTTGCCGTCTTTCGCCTCGGCGGCAAAAAAGTTCTTGCAGCCCGCGAGGCGCGCCGCGCTGACGCTGCCCGGATGGCGGATCATTTCGTCCATCGGCGCGACCTCGCCGGTCCGTCCGTTTTCCATCACACAAACGCTGCGGCAGTTGCGGTAACACTCGTCGCGGTCGTGGCTGACCCAGAGGATGGGGCCGTTGAACGTTGCAAGCAGGTCGGCGAGCTCGATCTCAAGGTTCCACTTTAAGTAGCTATCCAGCGCGGAGAACGGCTCGTCGAGCAGGATCGCCTCCGGCTCAGAGCACAGGATGCGCGCGAGCGCCACACGCTGCTGCTGGCCGCCGGAGAGCTGTGCAGGATGCTCCTTCTCCAGTCCCTCGAGACGGAACATGCGGATCTTCTCCGCCAGCACGCGGCGCTTTTCCGCCTTGTCGCCGCTGCGGATGCCGCAGAGGATATTCTGCTCAACGCTCATGTTCGGGAACAGCGCGTACTGCTGGAAAAGATATCCGACCCTGCGCTGCTGCGGCGGCAGATTGATCTTCTTCTCGCTGTCAAACAGCACGCGGTCGCCGAGCACGATGCGCCCGCGGTCGGGCGTCACGATGCCCGCGATGCACTCCAGGGTCATGCTCTTGCCGCAGCCCGAGGCGCCGAGCAGCGCCATCGTCTCATCCGGCGCTTCAAACTTGGAATGCAGCGTGAACGCACCGAGCTTTTTTTCAATATCGACGGACAAACTCATTTTCTCGTCCTCCTCGCCTTGCTCGCATCCGTGAGGAAGTCACGCCGCTCGAGCATGTTGACCGCCAGCAGCACGACGGCGGAGATCGCAATATTGACCAAGACCCACTTCGTCGCCAGCACATCGTTGTTCGTCTGCCAGAGCTGATAGACCGTCGTGGAGATCGTCGCGGTCTTGCTGGGCGTATAGCCCGCGATCATGCTCGTCGCGCCGTATTCGCCAAGCGCTCTGGCAAAGGCCAGCACTGTGCCGGCCAGCACGCCCTGACGGCAGTACGGCATGCGGATACGCCAGAAAATGTAGGTATTCGACAGGCCCAGCGTCTGTCCAGAATAGGCCAGCGTCTCGTCAAAAGACTCGAACGCGCCGCGCACCGTGCGGTACATCAGCGGGAAGATGACGACCACCGTGGCAAAGATGGCCGACCACCAGGTCATGACCATCTTGACGCCGAACGTTTCGAGCACCCACGCGCCGATGACGCGCTTGGGGCCGAACACGCGCAGCAGCAGATAGCCCACGACCGTCGGCGGCAGCACGAGCGGCAGCGTCAGAAGCACATCGAGCACACCTTTGACCAGGCGCGGAAGCTTTGCGATATAATAGGCGGCAAAAATGCCGGCAAAGAAAATAACGACCGTGGAGATCGCCGCAATGCGCAGCGAGTTCCATAAAGGGTACCAATCCATAAGTGACCTCCGATTTTCTGGAGTTTGGGAGATTCAGGCGATCTCCACGCCGCCGCAAATGCGGCGGAAAGTTTGTGCCGCATCCTGCGGCAGGGAACGGGACAAAAGGGGATATCTCTTCCGGAAGAGATATCAAAAAGCGTCGCAGACTTTGCGCCGCGCACGGCGCAAATGATCTTGAAATTTTTTGCCGCGACATGTGCGTGGCAAAAAATACCTCTCACGCAGCGAGCGTCGAAGGCCGCTCACCGAAGTGAGCGGCCAAGGCGCAGAGCGTAGTGCAGCTCTTTAAAATGAAAGCCTTTTAGGCTTTCATTTTAGTAAACCGCGCTGAAGCCGACGCGCTCAAAGACGGTCATCGCGGCATCGGTCTCAAGATAGGCAAGGAATGCGCGCGCGGCCTCTTCCTTTTCGCCCTTCAGGATGGCGGCGGGATAGATGACCCGGCCGCACATCTCGGCGGTGGCACTGTCGACGACCGTGAGGCCGGCGGAGTAAGCGTCGGTGGCGTAGATGATGCCGCAGTCAGCGCTGGCCTCGCTCACCTGGGTGGTGACTTCCTTGACGTTGTTGCCGTAGGTCAGGCAGTCGGTCATGGCCGATTCGTCAAGGCCATAGTAGGCGAAGATCTTCTGGGTGTACTGGCCGACGGGCACGTCGCTGTTGCCGATGGCGAGCATAACGTCGCCGCTCTTGAGGAGCTCAGCGAGCTGGTCGAAGCTCTCGATGTCCTTGGGGTTGCCCTCGGGAACGGCGAGCGTCACCTTGTTTTCAAGAAGGTCAACGCGGCTGTCGGTCACGATGAGGTCGAGGCCGTCGGGATTCTTCTCTGCATCGTCCTTCAGGCTGCCGTCCATGGCGTTCATCTGCTTGGGGGCGGCGGAGATGAACAGGTCGCAGTCAGCACCCTCGCTGATCTGGGTGAGGAGCTTGCCCGAGGAGTCAAAGTTGTAGGTGATGTTGACGTTGGGGGCAACTTCCTTGTACATCTCGGCGATCTCATTGAGCGTTTCGGTCATGGAGGCAGCGGCGAAGACGATGAGATCAACGCTCTCAGTATTTTCACCGTTCTGGGCATCGCCGTCAGTGTTCGCGCCGTCGTTCTTGCTGCCGCAGGCAGTCAGGGCAAGCACGAGCGAAAGGGCAAGGAGCAGAGACAACGGTTTTTTCATATTAGGGTACTTCCTTTCAGAATTTGTTTTCGCTATTCTTCAAATAGATAGCGATGATCTAGAATGTCGCGCCCGCAGGCGCAAGATTTTATTTTCCAAACGGACACAGGGGATAGTGGCACGGCTTGCACCCAAGGCATAGCCCGCCTTCGCCGAGCGCCGCGAGATCCGCGCGTGTGACGGGCACATCCGCCGCGATCTTCGGCAGCACCAGATCAAAGACCGTCGCGCCCGCATACATCACGCAGCCGGGCAGGCCCATGACGGGCATACCGTCGTCAAAATAGCCGAGCAGGAACATAGCCCCCGGCAGAACCGGCGCGCCGTAGGCGATGATATTCGCGCCCGCGGCCTTGATGCCGCCCGGCGTGTTGTCGTCGGGGTCGACGCTCATGCCGCCGGTACAGAGGATCATGTCGGGCTTCTTTTCGCGCATCGCGAGCACCGCGTCGCGCACATTCTCCACCCCGTCGCCGGAGTAGACGACCTCGAGCGTTTCGATACCGTAGGTCTTGAGCTTGTCGATCACGACCGGCGTGAACGTATCCTTGATGAGGCCCTTTTTGACCTCACCGCCGGTGGCGACGATGCAGGCGGTCTTGCGCACATAGGGCTTGAGAGACAGCAGCGGCTTATCGCCCGCGGCCTGCTCGGCCTTTCGGAGCTTTTCTTCCTCGATGATGAGTGGGATGACGCGCATGCCCGCGAGCTTGTCGCCCTCGCGTACAGCCATGCCGCCCTTGCGCGTGGCGATCATCACCTCGTCCTGGCTATTCACGGCGACAAGGCGCGCGGAATCGACCAGAAACACGCCGTCACAGGCGGCCTTGAGCTCGATCTTGCCCTCTTTCACGCCGCTGCGGATCATATTCTCCTGCCCGCAGAGGGCCAGAAGCCGCTCCGCCGCGTCGTTTTCGTGCACCATGCCGGACGTCATTTCCCAGACATAGAGGTGCTCCTTGCCCATGCTGAGCAGCACGGGGATGTCCTCCTCCGTCACGACATGGCCCTTGCGGAAGCGCGCGTCCTTATACTGGTCTTTGATGATCTGCGTCATGTCGTGGCAGAGCACATGGCCCACCGCGTCCTCGGTTTTGATAAGTCTCATTTCTTCAGCACCTCGATCTCGTCTCCGGCCTGAATGCGGCCCTCTTTGATCACAATGGCAAAGATGCCTTCGGTCGGCATCACGCATTTGCCCGTCGTGCGCTTGATCTCGCAGTCGTTGTGGCACTGCTTGCCGATCTGCGTGACCTCAAGCTCCGTCTCGCCCACGCGCAGGCGCGTGCCGACGGGGAGCGTCTTGAGCTCGATGCCTCGGGTGTTGATGTTTTCGGCAAAGATACCCGCATCCAGCTCAAGCGGGCAAATAGCGCGCATCGTGTCCACGCTCTCGTCGGCCAGCAGGCTGATCTGGCGGTGCCAGTCACCCGCGTGGGCGTCGCCCACAATGCCATGGCGGTATTTTACGTCGATATAGGGCACCTCGTGCTTGCGCACGCCCTTTTTTTCGCTGATGTTCACAGCGGTCACCTGTGCCATTTTTCATTCCTCCGCTTCATAAACGCCGCTCTTGCCGCCCTCTTTATAGAGAAGGTGGATGCCGTCGATGCGCATATCGCGCTGCACGGCCTTGCACATATCGTACACCGTGAGCGCGGCGACGCTGACAGCTGTCAGCGCTTCCATTTCAACGCCCGTTTCGCCGTGGCAGCGGACCTCGCTGCGGATGTGCAGGGCGGTTTCTTCGATTTCAAATGAGATGTCCACCTTCGTGAGCAGCAGCGGGTGGCACATCGGGATCAGTTCACTGTTTTTCTTCGCGGCCATGATGCCCGCGACCTGCGCGACCGCCAACACATCGCCCTTGCCGATGGAGCCCTCTTTGATCTTGTCCATCGTCGCTTTTGCCATGCGGACCGTCGCGGCGGCGCGCGCCACGCGATAGGTCTGCGCCTTTTCGCTCACATCCACCATGCGGGCGCGGCCCTGTTCGTTAAAATGCGTCAGTTCCATCCTCAGCCTCCGATCGCAAACATGCCGCGGTGCGTCTCCGTGACGCCAGTCTCGTCCATGTGGTGGCGCTCCGGCTTCATCAGAATGCCGCGGCGGATGGCCTGCTCCAACTCCTCGCCGGATAAGCCCCGCAGCGTGATCTCTGCGTCCGAGTGCAGGCAGGGCTTTAATTTCCCGTCCGCCGTGATGCGGATGCGGCTGCACTCTGCGCAGAACGCATGACTCATCGGTGCGATGAGGCCGACGGTCCCCTTTGCATCCGGCAGACGATAGCACGCGGCCACGCCGTCATGCGAAATGGCCTCCAACTCCGGACAGCGGTCCAAAACCGCCTGCGAGGGGAGGTATGTGCCAAAATCCTTTCCGCAGCCCATCGGCATGCGCTCAATGAAGCGCACCTGCCACGGATGCTCGCGCGTCAAAGCGACAAAATCGGCGATCTCGTCGTCGTTGACGCCGCCGAGCAGCACGCAGTTGAGCTTGATCTTTGCAAAGCCCGCGCGCTCCGCCGCCTCGATACCGTCCAAGGTATCCTGCAGCGTGCCAAGGCGCGTGATGGCGCGAAAGCGCTCCTCGTTCAGCGTGTCGAGGCTGATGTTGAGGTGCGTGACGCCTGCGTCGCGCAGCGGTCGGGCAACTCCTTTGAGCAGGCTGCCATTCGTCGTGACGCAGAGCTCTTCAACGCCGGGAATTTCTGATAACATGCGGCAGAAGTCCACCGCACCGCGGCGCACGAGCGGCTCGCCACCGGTGACGCGGATCTTTTTGACGCCGCACCTGACCGCCGCGGCGGCCATGTCGCGCAGCCCTTCCAAAGAACAGATGTCCTCGTGCGCGCACTTTTCAATGCCGCCGTCCGGCATGCAGTAGCGGCAGCGATAATTGCAGCGGTCCGTGATGCTGATGCGCAGGTATGTAATTGATCTTGCAAAGCCGTCCAGCATCTGAAACGCCTCTTTCTTCCATGGTACAGCATGATATTTTAGCAAATATCACGCTCTTACGCAACACAGTCGTCCGATAATGTCGAACTATATTTTTATATTATCGTAATCTTGACTTTTTCCGCAGTATTTTTTAGAATACAAGCAACGATTTTTGACCGGGAGGGCCGATTTATGACTGACGGCAACACCATCCGCTCCGTGGCGAAGGCGATGGAGCTTTTGCAGCTCCTCAGCGACGCGGGCGAGGCGATGACGCTCACGGCCATCAGCGAGCGCGCAGGGCTGCCCAAGAGTACAGTGTTCGGCCTTTTGACCACCATGCGCGACTATGACGTCATCACACAGCACGCAGACGGCAAATACGCCCTTGGCCTGCGCCTTTTTGAATACGGCTGCCGCGCCAGCGCGTTCTGGAACATCTCGTCCCTCGCGCGGCCTTACCTCGAGCATCTGGCAGAAGCGACCGGCGCCTCCGCCATGCTCTCCACCTATGAAAACGGGCACATCGTCGCCCTCGACCAGGCCGAGGGACGCGACAGCCTTCGCATCGTCTCCGCGCCGGGGGCGCGGCTGCCGCTGCACTGCACCTCGCAGGGCAAGATCGTCCTCGCCTATATGAGCGAGAGCGAGGCGGCGACTCTCCTTGCCCGTGTGCCGCTCACGCCCTACACGCCCCACACGGAGACGGACGCAAACGCGCTGCTCGCATCGCTCCCCGCCTGCCGCGAGGTGGGCTTCGCCGTGGAAAACGGTGAGTATAAGATCGGTCTTCGCTCCATCTCCGCGCCGGTGTTCACCGGCGGCGGCGCGCTCAAGTACGTCGTCAGCGTACTGGGGATGTTCCGCTCCGTGCACTCGGACGAGTTCGCGCACGCCGAGCGCGCGGTCGTCGCCGCGGGGCAGATGCTTTCCGCCGCACTGGGCTATCCGGGAAAGTGAGACTTTTTTCCGCGCGGAAAAATCTACGCTTGACCCTACAATTGTTATAGAGTTTATGATGACTCCATGCTATACTGATAAGGAGTCCTTTCCGATGCAAAACGATCTCACCACCGGCAGCGTCTTTCGCAACGTTGTGTCCTTTTCGCTGCCGTATCTGCTCTCTTACTTTTTGCAGACGCTCTACGGCATGGCCGACCTCTTCATCATCGGCCAGTTTGAGGGCGTTGCCAGCACGACCGCCGTCTCCATCGGCTCGCAGGTGATGCACATGCTCACAGTCATGCTCGTCGGCCTTGCGATGGGCGCGACGGTCAGCATCGCGCAGGCCGCCGGCGGCGGCGACAAAAAGCGCACCGCCTCTGCCATCGGCAACACGGTCACGCTCTTCATGCTGCTGTCTCTTGCGCTGACGGCACTGCTGCTCGCGCTGCGCGGGGGTATCGTCTCCATCATGTCCACACCGGAGGAGGCCGTGCAGGACACGCTCACCTATCTCACGGCCTGCTTTATCGGTATTCCGTTCATCACGGCGTACAACATCATCGCCTCGATCTTTCGCGGCCTTGGCGACAGCAAGAGTCCCATGTACTTCATCGCCGTGGCCTGCGTCGTCAACATCGCGCTCGACTACTACTTCATGGGTACGCTGCACCTCGGCCCCGCGGGCGCGGCGCTCGGCACCACGCCGAGTCGCCCGCGCAGTACCGTCGCTTGATGCAGTTCATCCGCGAGG
>ERZ860445.916-NODE-916-length-19162-cov-10.606427_pt1 | contig 19162 bp, 12 predicted proteins | sample MGYA00509977_ERZ860445 | MGnify/ENA primary metagenome ERZ860445 (study PRJEB30046, sample SAMN00715233) | human gut metagenome | study: EMG produced TPA metagenomics assembly of the A metagenome-wide association study of gut microbiota in type 2... | reverse complement strand
GTCCGAAGTTATCAATGTCAGTTCCCCCTTCACCGATTCTGCGCTGCACAGCATCGGCAGCCACCCGTGCCTGTCCCGTAGTAGCCGACATGGTAGCAGCCCCCAGCCAATCGCCAGCAATACGCGTACCGGCTTTCGCCAACAGGTAACGTTTGGCTAATTGTTTGAGCTTTTCCTTGCCGTATTTTTTAACCGCCCACTGCATAGCCTTGCGCTGCGCAAACTTACCCACACCTGATGCCGGGTTGAGTGCCATTTCGAGCATAAACGGCAAAGCCTGAGCCGTTACCGTACCTGCCGTGTTTCCCCAACCCAAGTGTTCTTTGTTCTCGCCCTGAATATGGTTGTTGTACGCATAGAGGTCAAGCATTTTGCGCTGTTCAGGCGAAAGTGCCTCCACACCCCCTTTGTCCGCCTTGTCAACGGCATCAAATATAGCCAATCCACCGGCAAGGTCCGAAAAACCAAAGTCCCAGTTCGACAATTTCGAAGCCTGTCTTTTAAACGAACGCCCAGTAGCTGCTCCAAACGAAAGAACCCCTTTTCCGGCTCGCTCTATCCAGTTGCTGCTATCCGCAATCCATTGATCCGACGCCTTAGCATGTTCTGCCTCATCCAGCGTATCAAGTGCCTGATTCACCTTGTCAAGCTGCATCGTCAGTGCTTTGTACTTCGTGTCCTGCAACTTGTCGGTAAGTCTTGCAGCAGCCTGCGTCATAGCGTTACCGGCAACACCCGTCGCAAAGGAAGGAACCCTATCGGTCGCTCCTTCCAACTGCGAAGAACGTGCATTGAGTTCCTTCTCAATGCGCGCCTTCTGCTCCAGCAAGTAATTTTTAGGGTCATTGTGCTGCATGTTTGCCTCAGTCAGTGCTTCGCGCGCATGCTGCGCCCCCTTCTGCGCAAGTCTCGCTTCAGTTTCGCTCTCATATTCGCGCCCCAATGCGTCTATAAATGCTCCGTCTTGATTCTTCGGAGCTAAAGGCAATCCAAGGTTCGATTGCCCTTTGAACCCCAGTCGCGTAGCGTTCTTACCAAACTGACCGGCAGTCTGTTGCAAATAGCCATTCACATTTTGATGCTGACGTTGAGCAGCCTCGTTCTGCAGCCGCATATTCTCCACAAACGCATTCGCCTGGTTCACGTCAAACGGCTTAGTAGCTGCATCATCCTGAGTTGGCTCGTCCTTGACAGCCTGTTGTGCAACCTTTCCGCCCGGCTGCACAGCAGCCTTCGGATTAAATATCGTATCGCGCGCACTCTGAATCGTCGAAAGCGTGTCAATCTGCTGCGGCTGCTTCGGTGCGGCGGAAGCTGCTGTAGGCTTCGCAACCTGCATTCTCTGCATAAACTCCCCATACGTTGAACCGTAGTCTTCGCCATTTTCCGAAAGCAGATTGAACACTTTCTGTCGGTACGGATAATTCTCGTTCCCAAGAAACTTCGTACGGAAATTGTTGTAATCCTTTTTATAACCACCCTGCTTCAGCGTGTCATACAACTGCTTGAGTTTAGTATTATCTATTGGCATACTATTAGTCTTTTAATATATATATTAATCCAAACCTTCGTAACCCTTATTCTTAGGCTTAGGCTTAGGCACAAATTTCGGGTATCCACCAACCATAACCTTACGCGTAGTAGTTTTTGTGGTTGTTTCCGTTGTACCGCCAAGCCCGGGTTTATCGGTCTTATCAGTTTCCGTAATAGTTCTACTTTGGTCTTGCCATGTCCCGTTTTGTCGTGCAAATGATTCTGCAGCAGAACTTTTCGAGAAATAATGCGCATTTCCATCCTTGTCGTACGCCACAAATTCATTCGGATTACTTCTCCGGGCAGCATCCGCCAGCGAATTATTTTTGTGAACCTGCGAATCGTACACTTTGCCCTGTTTATTCAGATTGTTGAGTTTGGCTTCAGCAATCTTGTCAGCGTATCCAGCGTTCGTCTGTGCGGTTTTAGCATCAGCATCTGCTTGATCTGCCTTTCCCTTCTGCTCGCGAACTTTGTCAGGCTGCAGTTCCTCCAGCCATTTGTGCTGTTGCCATTCTCGCTGCGCCTTCTCATTAGCCAACTTCATGCGCTGCTTGAGTTCATCAGCAGTCATGTTGAACTTATCACGCTCCAGCTTCATATTGCCAAGTCGCTCCAGCATGGCCAGCCGTTCCTTGTCTTTAGTATCGCGCTTAGCTTCCGCCTCCTTAGCCTTTTTATCCACAACCTTGATCATCGAACTGTTCGGGTCATACATCGAAGGCGCACCCTTAGCCGTGAAAAACAAATTGCTCAGCGCGCGCAATCCGTCCGACACAGCCCCGATAACCTTCTTCGACCGCTCCATACGTTCGCGCTTCTTCCGCTGCTCCTCCGTCTCAGGCGCACGTCTGTCAATTTCCGCCTGAATTTGCCGAATACTCTCGTCAAAAGCAGTAGTCCGCGTAGGCTTATCGGCTGAATCGTCAGCCAATGGCACCACAGTCGGCTTAATCTGTTGTGGCTGCACCGTAGGCGTAGGCAGCGGTGTTGGTTGGTTCGCATGGGCCAGCGTGCCCTTTATCGGCTCATCCGCTGGTGCCGGTGCTTGTGTGGCATGGGCCAAAGTGCCCTTCACGGGTTCCGGCTCCGATGGTGCTGCCGTCTGCTGTGGCTCGTTCCCGGTCGTCTGCTGTGGCTCGTTCCCAGCAGGTATAAACGCCCCCTTCGGCTTATTCTCTTGTTCGTCCGTCATCGTCTAATCTGTTTTCAGTATTTGTAATATTAAAATGCCGACGCAATGTTAGCCCCAGCGCCAGCCACCCCTTGCACAGCCTTTCCCACTTCCGTAGCTTGCTGCATCTGCAAGTTCGCCATTTGGTCGTCCAATCGGTCCTTACGCTCGCGATACTGCTGCTCAATTTGGTCCTTTCGCGCATCCGCATTCGCCACAATTTGCGAAGTCGCATCCGCCAGCGCCTCATTATTTTGCTGCTTCGTAGCCGCCAGCGCCTCGTCCGTTCCACCCATCATAGCCGCCTGCCCCTGCGCCGCCTGGTTGCGATTCTTAATATTCTCCTGCAATCTCGTCAACATCCGTTGCGCATCAGCACGTTGCGTAGCATCTTCATTATACCGCCTATCAAACCAATTCTGATTATCCTGCTGCTTCGCCCGTATACGCTTCTTCTGCTTACGAATAGCCTGCGAAGCCTTCGCTCCGCCAAAGATGGAACCACCAAGGCCCAATACACCACCTGATATAATTCCTCCTAAACTCATGTGAATGATATTTCAATGTTAATAATGCTGCCAAAATTAACCAAGTACCTTTGCACCCATCGTATATCTTTTGTTTCATCTCATCAACCACCCATCACATCAATATGATGGCTAATACGTTGTCTTAACGTAGAATCCTTGTCTTAAGATAGAATCCTTGTCCCTTGCTTGCGCTGATGCCGCCGAAGAGGACGATTAAGCCAGTCTCTATTTCATCTACTTTTAGACCGACTCATTTTGTTTACTCATAGTTTTTTTTTAGGCTTCGACCTGTCCGTGAGGATGGGTCGTTTTTGTTTTCATGCTCTTCAATAAAAACCCCTATGGGGTTATTAAAAACGCGAAACAAAAACCCCTATGGGGTTATTTATAAAACCCCTTACCCGTTTTTGAAACTGCATGAAAATCAACCGTAAATAAACCCCTCAACAACTACATAAATTTCCACGTTATCAACGACTTAAAACAGAAAACTCTACTGAAACGAATTGTAGTGAACATGCTTAAACCCTAATGAACGACGACAAAAGGCGAAAAACTTAAAAAGCTGTTATCCGCTGATATTCAAGCCGTTGCAACGAATAAAAACCCCTATGGGGTTATTTTAGAAACCCCTTAGGGGTTTTTCAAAAGAAGAAAACTCGACACAAATAATATCCCCTATGGGGTTTTCCTCGCGCGCGCGTATAGATATAACGAATGTTATATAAACATAAAGGATAAAGGAATATAGATATATATTATACTCCTTACGTCGTATAATATACGACAACAACGACGACAAAAAGACTTCGAGTTTGAAGTTCTTTTTTTACTTTCTGAGATACTACAAATGAAAATGTCCGACCTTGCAATTGCAAAGCCGGACAAAAATTAAAAGCCCTTACCTTTGGTGCGTTCATACACCGCCTCACGTTCCGTGTCAACGTTTTTAATTCTGAATTGAACTGCACATCTTTCCGGGATGCTGTCCGGCAGCTTCGCCGCCAGCCGTGATATTATCTCGTCAATGTTGCTGAAGCCGATGTCGCTCACCTCGGCCAGTACCTCGCCACGGTAGTACGCCCTTGCATAAATCATGTACTTTGGCGCAATGCGGAACATCGTGTCCTTGCGTTCTTCCACATCGTGCGCCAAGCCCTGCTTGCTCTTTGCCGTGCTGAAGAAGATGAAGTCAATCACTTTTGCGTTCAGTTCCCATGCAGGGGAGAAGTCCAGCTTGATGTAGCCGCGCGTGATGGTGCGTCCGTGCGAGTGGTTCATGGCAAAAGCCACCTCGTCAATGGTCGCTCCGCAGTCGTTCTGTGCCACCGTTCCCCAAGTGTGGCGGAATGTGTACGCCCTGTATTGTTTTTCCTTGGGGATGCCCAGACTCCTGCAAATCTGCTTGATGCCGTTGTTCACACCTGCACAGAAAGAGTCGCTGTCGCAAAACCGCTTGTGGAAACGGAACAGGTAAGGGTCGTTAGGCTCTGCCAAGTATTTCTCCATCAACGGCTGTATCACCGGCTCAACCCTCATTTCGATGTACGCATCATCGGTGCGCGTCTTTTTCGTCTTGGCTCTGTTGTAGCACAAGCAGCCGTTTCGGTAGTTCTCTTTCTTCATCTCGAAGAGGTCAACCGTGTTGATACCTGCAAGGCAAAGTATCATCCTCGACACGTCACGCCCAATCTCGGGCAATGGATCAATCATTTTCGTCTCGGGCAATGGGGCAGCGAAGAACACGCGGCACTCCTCCGGGCTGATGGCAATCTTTGCCGTGCGGTCAGCCTGTGGTATCTTCACCTTGCCCCAAGGGTTCGTCTTGATGCGGATAACTCCGTTGTCGTAGTCGTTGTATTCCGCCACGGCAGCACGAAACACCTGCCTCATGCATACCGGGTACATCTCCTTTGCCCTGTGCGTCTGTTCCAACGACTGCACCCACAGGTTCACGAAAGTGGAAGTGAGTTGCCCGAACATCACCCTCGTTGTCCCTGCAAACCGCTCCATGTGCTGCAACGCCAGCTTGTAGTTCTTGGCGTTCCGCACCTGTCCATTGTCAATCATACGGTCTATGTGAAGTGCAGCATAGTCAGAGAAGCACAAGTCCTCGTCCTCCTTGGTCACATACTCGATTATCTGCTTGACCGTCCACTTTGAACTATCCACACGGTTGAGCAGTTCTGTGAAACGGAGTATGCGCCTCATGCAATACTCGTTCACGAAAGGGTCGGTGATGTCATTGTTCTTGTCGAGATAGTCTTTCGTGACAACCTTGTCGGTCTTGATGTATCCAGGCTTGCGGTTCTGCATCACCCGAATGTACACTTGGAAGAAACCGTCTTTGCGCGGTCTCCTGATTACTGGTTTAAACATTGCCATTGTCTCTGTATTTTTTGTTATTCAAAAATCATGTGTAAGCATTGGTAAGCGCATCATGCCGATTTGGTGTAAGTTTTGGTAAGCAAACCCTACACATTCTGCACGATAATCATGCAGAACGTGCAGACCTACCAAAAACAATTTAGGCGGCAAGTCTCTTTATTATCAGAGACTTACCGCCTAACTCGTTAGTTACGAGGGCTTATCTTATTATCCTTCTACAGCAGCTTGAGCCGCAGCTAATCTCGCGATAGGTACTCTAAATGGTGAGCAACTTACGTAATTTAAGCCCACTTTATGGCAGAACTTAACGCTTGAAGGTTCACCACCATGTTCACCACAAATACCACATTTCAGTTCCTTACGTACAGAACGTCCCTTATTTACAGCCATTTCAATAAGCTGACCTACACCATTGGTATCAAGAACCTGGAAGGGGTCTACCTTAAGAATCTTCTTGTCAAGGTAAACGGGAAGGAAACTTGCGATATCGTCACGTGAATAACCAAATGTCATCTGAGTCAAGTCGTTCGTACCAAAGCTAAAGTACTCTGCACGTGATGCAATACGGTCAGCAGTGAGTGCAGCACGAGGAATTTCAATCATCGTACCGACCTTGAATGGAATCTCTAATCCTTCTTCTGCAAACAATGCTGCAGCCTCATCACGGATTACCTTCTCCTGAGCTTCAAACTCATAAAGAATACCAGTCAGAGGAACCATGATTTCTGGATGAGGATCTAATCCTTCACGCTTCAAGTCAATGGCAGCTGAAAGAATGGCACGAGTTTGCATTTGCGTAATTTCAGGATATGTATTACCCAAACGGCAACCACGATGACCTAACATAGGATTATGCTCGCAAAGACTTTCTACGCGTTGCTTGATATATTCAACAGTTACACCCATTGCAGCAGCCATTTCTTCCTGACCCTTTGCATCATGGGGAACAAATTCGTGAAGAGGAGGATCCAAAAGACGAACATTCACAGGATATCCGTCCATTGCACGGAAAATACCCTTGAAGTCTTCCTTTTGATAGGGAAGGAGTTTTGCCAATGCTTTCTTACGACCTTCAACATTCTCAGAGAGAATCATTTCGCGCATAGCTACGATCTTTTCATTGTCGAAGAACATGTGTTCTGTTCTGCAAAGACCGATACCTACAGCTCCGAAATTACGGGCAACTTCAGCATCATGAGGCGTATCTGCATTAGTACGAACCTGCAAATGCGTATATTTAGCACAAAGATCCATCAAGGCAGCAAAATCACCTGATAATTCTGCAGCTTGGGTGGGTATTGCACCTTTATATACACAACCGTTTGTACCATTGAGTGAGATATAATCGCCTTCACGGAGAATTTCGCCATCAATTTCTACAATACGTTTTTTGTAGTCAACGTTGATAGCACCTGCTCCACTTACACAGCACTTACCCATACCACGAGCAACAACTGCTGCGTGTGAAGTCATACCACCACGAGCTGTCAGAATACCTTCTGCTACGGCCATACCTGCCAAATCCTCAGGAGATGTTTCGATACGAACCATCACTACCTTATGTCCATCTTCGTGCCATTTAGCAGCATCTTCAGCAAAGAATACAATCTGACCACATGCAGCACCAGGACTTGCAGGCAAACCGCGCGTTAATTCTTTAGCCTTACTAAGAGCTTCCTTGCTAAATACCGGATGGAGGAGTTCATCCAATTTCTGAGGCTCACAACGATTGATTGCAGTCTTTTCATCAATCATGCCCTGACGAAGAAGGTCCATTGCAATTTTTACCATTGCAGCACCAGTTCTCTTACCATTACGAGTTTGCAAGAACCAAAGTTTACCTTCTTGTACAGTAAACTCCATATCCTGCATATCATGGTAATGCTCTTCAAGTTTCGTTTGAATTGCATCCAACTGGCGATAAATTTCAGGCATTGCCTCTTCCATTGAAGGATACTTAGCCTTACGGTCCTCTTCGCTAATACCTTGAAGTTCAGCCCAACGACGTGAACCTTCCAAAGTAATCTGTTGAGGAGTACGAATACCCGCTACAACATCTTCGCCTTGAGCATTAACAAGCCACTCACCGTTAAATAAATCTTCACCAGTAGCTGCGTCACGGCTGAAGCATACACCAGTTGCAGATGTATCACCCATGTTACCGAACACCATAGCCATTACGGTTACAGCCGTTCCCCATTCAGCAGGAATACCTTCCATCTTTCTGTAGAGAATAGCACGTTCGTTCATCCATGAATCAAATACAGCACAGATTGCACCCCACAATTGTTCCATAGGATTTGTAGGGAATTCGCGGTGAGTTTGTTCAAAAATAGCTTTCTTAAAACGAACTACAAGTTCCTTGAGGTCTTCAACTTCAAGTTCATTGTCAAGTTCTACGCCCTTGGCTTTTTTAACATCCTCGATGATAGCCTCAAACGGATCGACATCCTCTTTGTTTACAGGCTTCATACCCAATACTACGTCACCATACATCTGTACGAAACGACGATATGCATCGTAAGCGAAACGAGGATTATTTGTTTTGCGAGCCAATCCCTCAACAACTTCATCATTCAAACCAAGGTTCAAGATAGTATCCATCATACCTGGCATTGAAGCGCGTGCACCAGAACGTACTGAAAGTAAAAGGGGATTTTCGATATCACCAAATTTACTATTCATCAGTTCCTCTACGAGGTGAAGGCTTTTTTCTACTTCTTCTTTTAATAATGCAACAACATTATCTTTGCCAATTTCGTAATATTCATTACAAACGTCCGTAGTAATTGTAAATCCCGGAGGTACGGGAACACCAATTAAATTCATCTCGGCAAGGTTGGCACCCTTACCACCAAGTTCGTTTCGCATATCGGCACGGCCTTCAGCCTTACCATTACCAAACGAATAAACTCTTTTCTGGTTTTTCATGGTTAATTAAATTATATAAATTGTCATTAATTCGAAATATATTTCTACACTCTCTTAACCGAATAAAATTCAGTATAGATGCAAAATTATAAATTTATTTTTAATATCGCAAACAAAAATGCCACATTTTACATGCCTCGTTTATCCAGTATTCAAATGCTAAAGTACAAATTAAATGCAAATCTCTTCTTATAAAAGTCTAAAATATATTCATAAGAATACGTCGCTCTTTAATTTTATTTACATCTAAAATTCTTTACTTTCTATTGGAATTAACTTTATGCTGATTTTTCATCCTAAAAACAAAGCAATGCTTAAATCCATTCAATGGGAGGGCACAAGTACCACAATCCAAACAGCCATTCCTACAACATCTCTATTAACTTTCTGAAAATACCTTTTATTTCTTGAACATAACTGGCTATAGCTTGTATAGCCAAATAAACATGTCGCATACATCAATGAGTCCCCCTACCCCACCAACAAGTTCCAAAGGATAGGACATTCATTACAATCATAATGGCAAATGCCATAGCAAGTTTTGTTTAATTTTTAACAGTGATAAAATTCACATTCCATCATGCTCTCATTGTTAAGATACATCCTAATGATTCTTGACATTTCAAGCATTCTTCTTTCATAATATATCGTTGATTATAACCCTAGCAAGGATATAAATATTGAGCCATACAAAAGAATTTCATACCCTCGGAATAAATGAAAAATAATAGCTTAGTCAAACTGTACCTACTAAATAAATAAGAATTCCCCTAATTCATGAACTGCTAAAACTTTCATGAATTAGGGAAAAAGGAAGCTCTCCATTACTACTTCGGACAACTAGCTTTTATTCATTATAGTATGCCTTGGGTAATGCTCTGCAGTTATAAGTTGAGGCCATGACTTCACCATAAGCACCGGCAGAACGAAAAGCAATAAAATCTCCTCGTTTGGTTAAAGGCAGACGTTCATTACTACTGAACACATCGCTGCTTTCACAAATAGGACCAACAACATCATAGGTTTCCATTGTACAATCTCCATTTACTGATATATTTTCAGTAAAATGATGTGAGCCATACATAGCAGGACGAATCAAATCAGTAAAACCAGCATCAACAATTAAAAAATTCTTGGTATGTCCCTGTTTCACATATAGTGTCCGGGCTATTAAGCTTCCACATTGAGCAACAATACTTCGGCCCAATTCGAAATGTAATTGTTGATGACTTCTAATTTGCAAATATTCCGAAAATATTTCGAAATAAGTTGAGAAATCTGCAATGGGGTTAACTTCTGGATTATCGTAATCAATACCTAACCCACCGCCAACATTGATACTCTGTGTTACAATGCCACATTCTTCAAGAGAATCTTGAATTTCATTGATTTTGTAGCATAGATTCTTGTACACTTCAAGGTCAAGAATTTGACTTCCGATATGAAAATGCAGCCCAATGTATTTCACGCCTTGCATTGAGTTTGCCATACGAATTGCAGGTATAACATCTGCAATATCAATGCCAAATTTATTTTCATTCAATCCGGTGGTAATTTTTGCATGCGTATGAGCATCAACATTGGGATTAACTCTGAAAGCTACATTAGCTACCGTATTCATATCCATAGCTATTTCGTTAATAGCTTCCAATTCTGGAATACTTTCAACATTAAAACTATGAATGCCAATAGTTAGTGCATTTCGTATTTCTTTGTCGCTTTTTCCAACTCCTGCAAACACTATTTGTGAAGGATTAAACCCATTTTCTGCAGCAACCTGTACTTCTCCTCCCGACACACAGTCTGCTCCAAAACCTGTTTGCGAAATAATCTGTAAGATTCGAGGATTCGCATTTGCCTTTACTGCATAGTGTACTACAAAATTAGGTTTATCTTTTACAATCTGCTTAATTGTATCCAATGTATTGCGTAAAAGCGCAAGATCGTAATAATAGAATGGAGTGTCAAGCGATTTGAATCGTTCTAAGGGATAAATCATAGGTAGATAATGCTTTGTTATAGAGATGTGAACTACTGCAAAACTAAAGATTTAGGGATTTTCAAATGCGATTTCATATAAAAAGAGAAGAGTATGCAACATGATGAACTCAAAAGCATCAGTTACATACAGTTCTCTTTATGATGAATAAGTGAAGCTATTTAGTTAAAAAGCTTATCACTCAAGGCGCACAGAGCTTCCTTTTTATCCGTATCTTTTACAAGGAAAGAGATGTTATGGTTACTGCCACCATATGAAATCATACGAACAGGGATTTGATTAAGAGCCTCGGTAACAAGAGTTTCAAAACCTACATTTCCCCAACGTAAATCACCTACCACGCAGATGATACACATATTTTCGTCAATTTCAACCGTACCATATTTCTTTAATTCCTCTGTAATATTGGCAAGGTGAGCATTATTGTCAATAGTTAAGGTAACCCCCACTTCACTGGTTGTAACCATATCCACCGGAGTTTGATTAGTTTCAAATATTTCAAACACTTTGCGTAAGAAGCCGGTAGCTAAAAGCATTCGAGATGAAACAATCTTAATTGAAGTGATATTATCCTTTGCAGCTACGGCTTTGATGGTTCCCTTTTGCATTTTGTTATTGATGATGGTTCCAGGCGCAGACGGATCCATTGTATTTAGCAGTTTTACAGGAACACCGGCATAGCGAGCAGGCTGAATGCAAGTGGGATGAAGAATTTTGGCACCAAAATAGGCCAATTCAGCAGCCTCTTCAAAGTTGAGCTGACGAACAGGTGTTGTGTTAGGCACAAAACGCGGGTCATTGTTGTGCATACCATCAATATCAGTCCATATTTGGATTTCTTCGGCAGCCAATACTGCACCAATGAGGCAGGCAGTATAGTCAGAGCCACCACGTTGCAGGTTATCAATATCACCTACTTTATTGCGACAGATAAAACCTTGAGTAATATAAAGTTCATAACCTGCATTATGTTTCATAATATCTGACAAGTGTTCCTTAATATAAGGCATGTCAGGTTCACCATTGTCATCAGTACGCATATAGTCCAAAGCAGGAATGAGGTTCACTTTAACTCCCAATTCCTTGAGGTAATTAGTAACCATATTCGTACTCATCAATTCACCCTGTGCAAGAATTTCCTTCTCAAGTTTTGCTGAATACTCTTCAGCAGTAAGGTGATGCAAGTGCATGAATATATTCAAAAGCAACTCGCGAGTTTCTTTAACAGTCGATTCCGAAGAGTATAATTCTTCGATATGCTGCAAATAAATGTTACGAAGCTTGTTAATAACATTATTGGCAGCCTCAGGATTGCGCTTTTGAATATAATCAGCAATTTCGACCAATGAATTCGTAGTGCCTGACATTGCTGAAAGAACTACTATTTTTTGTTGTCCGTCATTAATCAACTGACAAACTTCCTTCATTCGCTGTGGTGAACCAACTGAAGTTCCACCAAACTTAAGTATTTTCATAAAGATAAGATGTGTATGCAATATAATAGGGAGCACTGAAACTTCCGAACTTATTGACTGTCTATCCTTTAAATGTGATATTGAAAATAAGTACAGAAAGTACAAACCCCATTGATTTATAAATAATAATGCTGTAAACCGTCAATCAAGCTTGTGGGATGATTAGTTATAGTTTTGCGTAACGTCAACTATCTGTCCATCTTGACATTGGTAAACAATTCCCGGAAATTCGGTCAAAAGGTGAATGTTATGTGTAACCATAATTACGGCAGCACCCTGTTCACGGATATTTTGCAGAATATTCATAATTTGACGACTTGTGTCGGGATCAAGATTTCCAATGGGTTCATCTGCCAAAATAATTTTAGGACGATTGAGCAAAGCACGAGCTATGCAAATGCGCTGCTGTTCACCACCAGACAATTCGTGCGGAAAGTTATTGGCTTTATCTTGCAATCCAACAAGTTCAAGCACTTCATTGATTCTTTCAGCACGCTCTTTCTTTTTCCAACCAGTGGCTTTCAACACGAAATCAAGATTTTCCTGAATTGTACGTTCGTGAAGAAGCTGAAAGTCTTGAAAAATGATGCCCAACTGTTTACGTAATTGAGGTATATGCTTCTTTTTCAAGTTTAAAAGGTCGAAGTCAAGGATACGGGCTTGTCCTTTTTTAACAGGCAATTCGCCATATAAAGCCTTGAGTAACGAACTTTTTCCGCTCCCTACTTTACCGATAATGTACACGAAATCATTGTTGTCAATTTGGAAGTTCACATTGTTAAGGATAATCTTATCATCGTGTTGAAGTTCGATATTTTGAAGTTCAATGAGCATTGTAAGCTTGTTTTAGATGTTTTATTTGAGTGATAAAAAGACAACAAATGCAATCAGCTAATTGATACAATCAATAAGTAGCTATGTATTATTAGTCAAGTTTAAGAACAGCCAGGAATGCCTTTTGCGGAACCTGAACATTACCAATTTCTTTCATACGCTTTTTACCTCGCTTCTGCTTTTCCAACAGTTTACGTTTACGACTGATGTCACCACCATAACATTTGGCAGTAACGTCTTTTCGTACCTGTTTAACTGTTTCGCGAGCAATAATTTTCGCTCCAATGGCAGCTTGAATTGCGATATCAAATTGTTGTCTTGGGAGCAATTCTTTTAACTTTTCGCACATTCTCCGACCAAAGTAAACAGAATTATCCACATGAGTCAACGTAGAAAGCGCATCGACAGGTTCACCATTCAAAAGAATATCCAATTTCACCAGTTTTGATGGACGGAATTCTATTGGATGATAATCGAATGACGCATATCCTTTAGAGATACTTTTCAGTTTGTCGTAGAAATCAATAACAATTTCAGCTAACGGCATGTCGTAGTATAACTCCACGCGATCGCCCGAAACATATTCCTGCTTTATCAATTCGCCACGCTTACCCAAACATAGTGTCATGATATTGCCAATATAATCCGTTTTGGTAATGATGGAAGCGCGGATATAAGGTTCCTCGATATGATCTATTTCAGTTTGATCGGGCATTCCGGCCGGATTGTGAACTTCAAGCATATCACCGTGCTTATCGTAGATATTGTAACTTACGTTCGGCACTGTTGTAATGACATTCATGTTGAACTCACGATCAAGGCGTTCCTGAACGATTTCCATGTGCAATAAGCCAAGGAATCCACAACGGAATCCGAATCCTAAGGCAACAGATGATTCAGGCTGGAATGTCAGTGAGGCATCATTAAGTTGAAGTTTTTCAAGGCTGGCTCTCAGTTGCTCAAAATCTTCGGTTTCAATAGGATAAACACCAGCAAACACCATAGGTTTAACCTCTTCGAAACCGGAAATGGCTTTGCTACACGGATTATCAACGCTCGTAATCGTGTCACCCACCTTTACTTCGGTTGCAGTTTTGATACCGCTAACAATGTAGCCCACATCACCACAACGAAGTTCCTTACGCGGAGACAGATTCATTTTCAACACACCAACCTCATCCGCATGATACTTCTTACCTGTATTGACAAAAAGCACCTCTTCATCCTTGTGAATAGAACCATTAACTACTTTATAGTAAGCAATAATTCCGCGGAACGGATTGAATACGCTATCGAAAATCAATGCCTGCAAAGGAGCATTTTCATCACCTTGCGGTGCAGGAATTTTTTCAATAACAGCCTTCAGAATGTCTTCGACACCTTCGCCGGTTCGACCAGAAGCACGAATGATATCTTCGCGTTTGCAACCAAGCAAATCTATAATTTCATCTTCGACTTCCTCAGGCATCGAGTTAACCATATCACACTTGCTCAGCACAGGAATAATCTCTAAGTTATGCTCAATAGCCATGTAAAGGTTTGATATAGTTTGAGCCTGAACACCCTGTGTCGAGTCAACGAGCAGCAGGCAACCTTCACAAGCTGCAATGCTGCGTGAAACCTCGTAAGAAAAGTCCACGTGTCCCGGTGTATCAATCAAATTGAGTTTATAAGTCTCATTGTTCAATTGATATTCCATTTGAATGGCGTGGCTTTTGATAGTGATGCCACGTTCGCGCTCCAAATCCATGTTATCAAGCATTTGCCCCTCTGTTACCTGAATGGTTTTAGTATGTTCAAGCAAGCGGTCGGCTAACGTACTTTTTCCGTGGTCGATGTGCGCAATGATGCAAAAGTTGCGTATATGATTCATTAGTTATGCGTAACTGAATTGGTCTGTTTGTTGATTATTTACAAGCGTGATGATTCGTTTATTTGAGGGCTAGAACTTTTCAGCCTCATCAAAGCTAACGGCTTTATTCAGGTCTTTTTCGCTTAACACCACATCATCACCCTGAATAGGCCATTCGATACCAATTGTCGGATCGTTATAACGGATAGAACACTCCGACTCTGGAGCATAGCGATTATCTACTTTATAAGTAAATACAGCCGTGTCACTTAATACCTGAAAACCGTGAGCAAAACCACGCGGAATAAAAAGTTGACGTTTGTTTTCAGCTGAAAGTTCAACCATGACATATTTGCCATAAGTGGGAGAGTTCTTTCGCAAGTCTACGGCGACATCCACTACGCAACCTTGCAAAACACGAACCAACTTTGCTTGTGAGTCATCACCTTTTTGAAAATGCAAACCACGGAGTACACCTCGTGAGGACATCGATTGATTGTCCTGAACAAAGTGTACTTCGTGGCCAATGCCGCGATTAAAATCCTCCTCGCGCCATGTTTCCATAAAATAACCGCGCGCGTCTTCAAAAACGCGAGGTTCCAAAATCCATACGTCAGGAATGTCTGTTTTAATATAATTCATAGGAATATGTTCTAAATTAGGGGAAATTATTTATCACAGGAAGAAACTCTGTAGCTGCATTTTGCCTAGCATAGAGTCCCTTCCTGCAGATGATGTCTGTTTAATTATTTGCTTTCAATGCAAACCTTATCATCGCACAGCGTCGCTTGCAATTGTTTATACTCAGGATGTTCCATAATGTAATCACACAAAGCATCTTCGATGTGACGTTGAATAGCACGTTTCAATGAGCGTGCACCATATTGCGCATCAAATCCTTTGTCAACGATAAAGCGTTTGGTTTCGTCAGTCAATGTCAATTCATAGCCATTTGCCATCATACGCTTCATCAGTTCGTTGAGTTCAAGATTAGCAATTTCAAGTGCATTATCCTTGTTCAGCGGATTAAACATGATGATATCGTCAATTCTATTCATAAATTCTGGAGCAAATTGTTTCTTCAGAACCTTCATCACAATACCTTCTGCCATTTCGCCTGTAAGTTCTCCTTCAACGCGTTCATATCCCACCCCACGGCCAAACTCGCGTAGTTGGCTGGTGCCACTATTTGAGGTAAGCACAATAATCGTATTTCTGAAGTCAACAGTTGTTCCGTTACCATCGGTTAACCGTCCTTCATCCATAACCTGAAGCAAGGTATTGAACACATCTGAATGTGCCTTTTCAATTTCATCCAGCAAGATTACTGAATAGGGATGACGTCTGACACGTTCAGTCAGCTGTCCACCCTCTTCATATCCAACATATCCCGGAGGAGCACCTAACAGTCGACTTACACTGTATTTTTCGCCATATTCACTCATATCAATGCGAATCAAAGCATCTTTTGAGCCAAACATCCACTCGGCAAGGCATTTTACCAGATGAGTTTTACCAACGCCGGTAGGACCTACAAACAAGAACGTACCAATCGGTCTATCATTTCCTTTTAGCCCGATACGACTGCGTGTTATAGCACGAGTCAAACGTTCTATGGCCTTATTTTGTGCAATAACATGCTGTCCGAGAGCCTGCTTCATACCCTTCAGTCGTTCATTCTCGTTCGTTGAAACTCGCGACACGGGCACTCCACTCATCATCGACACAACGTCAGCCACGGTATCACCATTCACTTCCGTTGGATGGCTACGCTGTTCGTTCTGCCATCGAACTGTCATATTTTCCAATTCAATTTGCAGTTGCTGAACTTGATCACGCAAGTTAGCTGCCAGTTCGTAATTTTGATTTTGCGCAGCTTGTAATTTGGCTTCTCTCAGCTGTTCTATTTCCTTTTCCTTGTTTTCCAAGTCCTTTGGAATGCCTGTTCCGGCCAAATGCATGCGCGCTCCGGCTTCATCCATGGCATCGATTGCTTTGTCGGGCAAGGCACGATCAGATACATATCTGACAGTCATATCAACGCAGGCTTGAAGGGCATCGTCCGTGTAAGTCACGTTGTGATGGTGCTCATATTTTCCTTTGATGTTATGCAGAATCGACAGTGTTTCTTCCGGAGTAGTCGGTTCTAACATTATCTTTTGAAAACGTCTATCTAAAGCCCCATCTTTTTCAATTGTCTTTTTGAATTCAGCAATTGTAGTAGCTCCAATGCATTGTACTTCACCACGCGCTAAAGCCGGCTTCAATATATTTGCTGCATCCAAACTTCCAGGAGCAGATCCGGCACCAATTATGGTGTGTATTTCATCAATAAACAGCACAATTTCAGGATGCGTCTTAAGTTCCTGAATCAATCGGCGCAATCGCTCTTCAAATTGTCCTCTGTATTGAGTTCCTGCTACAATAGATGCCATATCAAGAGCTACGATTCGCTTTCCAATAAGTAATCGTGGTACTCGTTTATGCGCTATACTATCTGCCAATCCCTCTACAATGGCACTTTTACCCACACCGGGTTCACCAATAATAATTGGATTGTTCTTTTTACGGCGACAAAGTATTTGGATAACACGTTGAATTTCCGATTCACGTCCGACAACCGGATCTAACCCACCTTTTAGCGCAATGGCTGTAAGGTCTGTACCGAAGTTATCTGTTATCGGAGTATCGCTTGTTCCTTTATTATTAGGTTCTTTTTGTCGCGCAGCAGGTTCTCCGCCAGCATGATCGTCATTCGGATATGGCGAATCGTCTTCATCGGGGAATTTATATTCCGATTCAGTTTGCTGAGCATCAGCCTCCTTGAGTAAGGTGTCATAAGTCACCTTATGTGAACAGAGCATAGTTTTGGCATCATTGTCACGGTCGTGCAAAATAGCTAATGTCAAAAGCAAATCGCTTTGTCGTTTTCCATTCGCTATTTTATCCTCAAGCACCAGCAACTTCGTTATACGAACACTAATGCTGTCCAAATCGGGTAATGATTCTGCCGACTGAGGTTCATTTACTTCTGCTGATTCAAGTTCGTTGGTAAATGCTCTTTCTATTTCCTGTATGAGTGTGTCAACATTCACACCAAGTTGCTTGAGGAGCGCGACGACGATTAAACCTTCGTCAATAACACTCATCAGCAAGCATAGAGAATTAGCTTTCGATAATTTATATTTTTGAGCTATTTCTCTGCTGTGTTTTAGTAGGCGGGCAGTTCCCGCATGTACTTCGTTATTCATGCTGTCAATGGATTTGTGTGACATAAAGTCATGCAATAAGTATGCCAGTTAGTAGTTACACATCAATCGGTTGAAACACATAGTCGTATAACCTCTGATTGAAAAGCTACTTTTTGTCACATCCAACTTTAGTTATTGCGTTTAGAATATCCTTACGGATACTTTTCTATATCATTCGCAAAGTTACTCTAAACTATGCATTTCCAAAAGCAAATCGCCAAATAATTTCATATATTGTAGTCATATATGCTATTTGTTTGAAATAATGGATTCATTAGTGTCCAATAAAAATGGACGAGTTAAAAAATTAATCAAATAGTCCTTCAAAAAGGGGATAATCGAGTTCCTTGATATCGTTGAAATCAGTCTTATCGAACAGGTCACGTAAGTTCGTTTTGTCCGTTAGAGAGATGCTTAGAATCTGCAAAACTTCATAAGTTGAGCGTTTCAATTGCATATCGTGTTGGACAATAGCTACAAGACAGTATGTGATAATAGCTACACTGATTTGAATGCGGACAGCGTTTTCCGTTGTGCCCCAGAATTTTTTTATTTTAAGGTGTTGCTTTAGCCATTTGAAGAATAGCTCGATCAACCATCTTTTCTTATAGAGATTAGCAACGTCCAATGCAGAAATATGTGTTGCGTTTGTCAGGAAAGTGAACTCACGGTCACCCTCTTCATCGTAGTAACGAATGAATCGGAATGACTCGGGATATTTCTTCTCTGAGAGATATCCGGTCAGTTTCACTTCAGCATCTGTAAGTACATACTTAGGCATCCTACGTTTCCATTTAACCATTGTGTATTTCAAGTTCGTTTTAGCTCTGACAACGAAAAAGGAACCTGTCAGGTGTATCCTATATAATTCCTTAAAAAAGTCATAAGCCCTATCGAACATATAATAAGCATTTGGTTCATAATGGATTGAACACATCTCTGTAGAGTCGTGCTTCGATGCTGTGGTTACAGTATAGAAGGCAGGAACTTGTGCTTCAATGTCATATAAGACATGAGCTTTCACTCCTCCTTTCTTTCTTCGGAACTTCGCCCATGGAAATGTGGCTAGACACAACGGAATGGTTGTTGAATCAAAAGCGTACTTATTTCCTGGGATTTCCAAGATATTGATTGCTCGCTTTTCGCAAGCTTCCTTCATTATATAGAATGCGAAGTCTTCAAAGATTCTGTAGTC
>ERZ860445.905-NODE-905-length-19347-cov-7.317696_pt1 | contig 19347 bp, 19 predicted proteins | sample MGYA00509977_ERZ860445 | MGnify/ENA primary metagenome ERZ860445 (study PRJEB30046, sample SAMN00715233) | human gut metagenome | study: EMG produced TPA metagenomics assembly of the A metagenome-wide association study of gut microbiota in type 2... | reverse complement strand
GCTGGCGGTGCGCGGCGGCGATGTCGGTCATCCGCAGCGGGTCTTCCGTGTGGCGGACGTAGAGCCAGCGGGCGATCTGCCGCGCGGCGAAGCGCGGCATTCCCAGCTCGCCGCAAAGGGCTGCGAGCTGGTCGGGCGTTTTGCCGTATAACGATTCCTGATGTGTCATTCCTGCGATTCCGGGGGCTGTTTCCTGCGACAAAAGTAGGTAAAAAATGAAGATTTTTGCGTCTGTATGTTCATTTTTGAATTTTTATCCATATATTTGTGGTGCATAGCGCCCCTATGCCCGTTTTTTGCCCGAACATTAAAATTATTTGAGATAAATGGAAATTAAGAAATCACCCAAAGCGGACCTCCGGAACAAGCGGGGTCTTTTGCTCGAAATCGGTCTGGTCATTTCGCTTTGCCTCGTGATCGGGGCTTTCGCCTACACCCCGAAGGAGCGCACGATTGAAAAGATGGATTTGCAGGCTGCCATCGTCGAGGAGGAGATCGTCGAGATCACCCGCCAGGACCAGAAGCCTCCCGAGCCTCCCAAGCGTGTAGAGGTGAAGGTTATCGCCGACCTGTTGCAGGTCGTTACCAACGACACGAAGATCACCACCGAAGTGGACTTCGCCGAGTTCGACGAGAATACCGAGGTGATCCAGCAGGTCGAGGTGGCCGAAGAGACCATCGAGGACGACCAGCCGTTCCTGATCGCCGAGACCATGCCTTCGTTCCAGGGCGGAGACCTCAATACCTTCCGCAACTGGGTGCAGCAGAACGTGAAGTTCCCGCAGATCGCCCTCGAAAACGGTATCCAGGGTCGTGTGGTTCTCTCGTTCGTGATCGAGAAGGACGGCCGTCTGACCAATATCCAGGTGCTTCAGACGCCCGACCGTTCGCTCTCCGAGGAGGCCATCCGCGTACTGAACAAGTCTCCGAAGTGGAGCCCCGGCAAACAGCGTAACCAGGTGGTTCGTGTGAAGTATACCCTGCCGGTAGACTTCCGCGTACAGAACTAAAGTCCGGGACGGGAATATCCGCCCGGCCGTTCGCCGGCGGATGAAAGGGCCGTGTGTCGAACGAATCGCCGAATGGAGCCCCGGGAAACGGCGGAATCAGACGGTGCATGTCAGATACGCCCTGCCGGTCGAGTTCCGCATGCAAATTAAGGCGTTACGGCTGAACTTTTTGAGGGTATCCTGCTTTCGGGCGGATACCCTTATTTGTAGCATCGTGTTTGCAGCACGTTGTCCGACCCGGCGGAAGCCGGAGTTGAAACCGGAAATAAAATAGAATTGTTTTGGAAGAAAATAAATTGAATCCCCAGCCTGTCGCCGCGGCCGATTGTCGCGAACGCGCCGTGCTGGTCGCCGTCATCCGCGACAACCAGGACCCGCGCCAGACCGAGGAGTTTCTCGATGAACTGGAGTTTCTGGCCGAGACGGCCGACATCTGTTCGGTGAAACGTTTCCCCCAGCGGCTGCCGCAGCCTTCGTCGCGCATCTACGTCGGTCCCGGCAAACTGGAGGAGATCGCCGCGTATTGCCGGGAGCATGAAATCGACGTGGTGATCTTCGACGACGAACTGACTCCCTCGCAGACGCGCAACATCGAAAAGGAGATGCCCTGCCGTCTGCTGGACCGCACGCGTCTGATCCTCGACATCTTCATGTCGCGTGCCCGGACGGCTTACGCCAAGACGCAGGTGCAGCTGGCCAATTACGAATACATGCTGCCCCGGCTGTCGGGCCTATGGACCCACCTCGAACGCCAGAGGGGCGGCACGGGAACCCGCGGCGGCGCCGGAGAGCGCGAAATCGAGACCGACCGCCGCATCATCCGCAACCGCATCGCCAAACTGAAGGAGGACCTCAAGAAGATCGACCGCCAGATGGCCGTGCAGCGTTCGAACCGCGGCGCAATGGTCCGCGTGGCGTTGGTCGGCTATACCAACGTGGGCAAATCGACGCTGATGAACCTGATTTCGAAAAGCGAGGTTTTCGCCGAGAACAAGCTCTTCGCCACGCTCGACACCACGGTCCGCAAGGTGGTTTTCGACAATCTGCCCTTCCTGCTTTCGGACACGGTGGGCTTTATCCGCAAACTGCCTACGGAACTGATCGAGTCGTTCAAATCGACGCTGGACGAGGTTCGCGAAGCCGACCTGCTGGTTCATGTGGTGGACATTTCGCACCCGCAGTTCGAGGAGCAGATCGCCGTGGTGAAGCAGACCCTGCAGGAGATCGGCGCGGGCGACAAACCCGTCTATCTGGTTTTCAACAAGGTCGACGCCTATACTTATATCGAGAAGGAGGATGATGACCTGACGCCTGCCACGCGCGAGAACCTCTCGCTGGAGGAGCTTAAAAAGAGCTGGATCGCACGGGCCAACACGCCCTGCATCTTCCTCTCGGCGCTGGCGAAGACCAATCTGGAAAAATTCCGCTCGGATCTGTACGGCATGGTGCGCGAGATTCACGCCGGGCGTTATCCGTTCAACAATTTCCTCTACTGACAACCAACCAAACCCACTCAACCATGACGTTGCATATCCTCTCCCAGCAGAACACCGTTCTCAACAAATTCATCGCAGAAATCCGCGACAAGCGGATTCAGCGGGATTCGATGCGTTTCCGCCGCAACATGGAGCGCATCGGCGAGATCACGGCCTACGAAATATCGAAAGCGTTCAGCTACAAACCGTGCGTTGTCGAGACGCCGCTGGGTGAAGCCACCGTCGAGATGATCGACGAGCAGATCGTGGTGGCGACGATTCTCCGTGCGGGACTTCCCTATCATCAGGGGTTTCTAAACTACTTCGACGACGCCCAGAACGCCTTCGTCTCGGCCTATCGCAAGAGCACCAAGGACGGCAAGTTCACCGTGAAGGTCGAGTACATCTCGTGCGGAAGCCTCGAAGGCAAGACATTGCTGCTGGTCGATCCGATGCTGGCCACCGGATCGTCGCTCGTGCTGACCTACAACGCCTTGTGCGAGAAGGGCGGTACGCCGGCCCATACCCATGTCGCCGCGGTCGTCGCCAGCGAGCAGGGGCTTGACTATGCCATGAAGAACATGCCGCGGCAGACCACCACGATCTGGACGGCTGTCGTCGACGAGGAGCTGACTTCGCGCTCCTACATCGTTCCCGGCATCGGAGATGCGGGAGATCTGGCCTACGGCGAAAAAATATAGTTTTTCGGTTTTATGCGGCTATTTCCGCACATCCCTTGCGCGTGACGATTGAGGCGTACTTTGGCGCTGCCCATCCGTCCCGTGCGGCGCGATGCCCGAAACCACCCTGTCTGAAATCAAAAAATAGGAATAAGTAATGCGCCGAAAATTCGCTTTCCTCGTTGCCGTGTTCTGTGCGACCGTCCTCGCGATGGCCGTGCAGAAACCCGTCTTTATGGCGTGGTATGCCGCAGAGGCGGCCGGGGCGGGTTTCGGGGGCTGGATGGAGGTGCTGTGGCACGGGCTGACGCTCGACATGACCGTCGCGGGTTATGTCACCGCGCTGCCTCTCCTGGCCGTGCTTCTCTCGCTGTGGGTGCGTATCCCGGAACGGGTGTGGCGGGGCGTGCTGACAGCCTATTTTGCGCTGATCGCCGTGGTGACGGCCGTGATCTTCGCCGTCGACGTCGCGCTGTACGAGCATTGGGGGTTCCGCATTGATGCGACGGTGCTGATCTACCTCTCCGATCCCGAGGAGGCGATGGCGAGCGTCGATTTCTGGCTCGGCGTGCGGCAGACGCTGCGTATGCCGCGCTGATGCTCTGGGCCTACTGTCGCATCCTGCGCATTTTCGACGGACGTCCCGTCGGCTGGCGGCGGGCCCTGCCCGGAAGTCTCGTCGTCGTCGTGCTCGCGGGATTCGACTTCCTGGCGATCCGCGGCGGGCTGGGGGCCTCGGTGGCCAATGTTTCGAAGGTCTATTTCAGCCCCGTGCCGTTTCTGAACCATGCGGCCACGAACCCCGTTTTCTCGTTCCTGTCCAGTCTCGGCGACCGTGCCGACTATGCCGGCGAATACCCCTTCTTCGACGAAGAGACGCGGGCCGCGAAGTTCGACGCCCTGCGGGGCAACGGTCCGGCAGCGGGTCCCGCCGAGCGGGTGCTCGACACGCTGCGGCCCAATGTGGTGATCGTCATTCTGGAGAGCTTCGCCCGGACGGTGATGGACGCCGAGGTCGACGGAGAACCCGTCATGCCCAACATGCAGCGGCTGAAACGCGAGGGCGTCTGGTTCGAGAATTTCTTCGCCAATTCGTTCCGCACCGACCGCGGCGAGGTGGCGATTTTGAGCGGATTCCCGGCGCAGACGCGCATGTCGATTATGAAACTCCCGGCCAAGAGCCGCAACCTGCCCTCGGTGGCGCGTTCGCTCGCGGGAGAGGGGTATAAGACGAGTTTCGCCTACGGCGGCGACCTCAATTTCACCAACCAGGCCTCCTACATGTACGCCACGGGATGGCAGGAGCTGATCTGGCAGAAGGACCTGCGCTTCGACGCCCCGGCTTCGGACTGGGGCTACGACGATCGGCTGATGTGCGACTGGTTTGCCGACCGCGTGATCGCGTTGAGCGAATCCCGCGAGCCGTTTCTCGCGGGACTGCTGACGTTGAGCAGCCATACGCCCTTCGACGTCCCCTATGCGAAGTTCGATGACCGGGTGCTGAACGCAATGGCCTTTTCGGACGACTGCGTGGGGAAGATGATCGACCGTCTGAAGGCTTCGCCCGCGTGGGAAAACCTGCTCGTCGTGCTGGTCGCCGACCACGGCTATCCCTACCCGCGGACGCTGGCCTACAACGAACCGCTGCGCCACCGCATTCCGATGATCTGGACGGGCGGGGCCGTCGCCCGGCCGCGTGTGGTGGAGGACTACGCCTCGCAGATCGACATTGCCGCGACGCTGCTCGCCCAACTGGGTGTTCCGCACGGCGATTTCGATTACAGCAAGGACATTTTCGCACCGACCCCTCCCCGTAAGTTCGCCTACTACGCCTTCAACGACGGTTTCGGCGTGGTCGACGCCTCGGGCGAGGCGGTGTGGGACGCGACGGGCGGCCGTGCCGTGACGGAGACGAATCCCGAACTGCTCGACGTGGGGCGCACGATGTTGCAGACGACTTACGTGGATATCGGACGCCGCTGAAAATACCCCTTTTTAGGTATTGCGGCACGGCGCTTGTCCGCATATCTTTGTGGCGTCGAAATGAATACCTGATGGCAGGTATAAGTCCCCCTTGGCAAAGGGGACTTGGGAGGATTGTCAATATGGAACCGGCGCGGTAGGCGCCGTAACGGGAATCCGGTGCATTCCATGTTTGAAATCCGGGCGAAAAAAATTCAATCCGATGCACCGGATTCACGTTGTCTATGTATAAAAATGGTGGATATGCGGGTGACGACCGGATGTGCGATCTGGTCTGCGACCGCTATGCCGTGTTGCAGGTGATGAGCCGTTTCGGCATTGCGCTGGGATTCGGCGACAAGACCATCGCCGAGGTGTGCGCCGAGAGCAGGGTGGACGCCGCGACGTTCCTCGCCGTGGTGAACATGCTGATGAACTTCGGCAACGGCGCGGAGCTGGCCGGCGAGGTCTCGGTCCGTTCGCTGACCGACTATCTGCACAACTCCCACGGCTATTTCCTGGACTTCCGGCTTCCGGCCATCCGGCGGAAACTGATCGAGGCGGTCGACTGCGCCCAAAGCGACGTTTCGTTCGCCATCATGCGCTTTTTCGACGAGTATGCCGCCGAAGTGCAGCGCCACATGTCCTACGAGGAGCAGACCGTTTTTCCGTATGTCGAGTCGCTGCTCTCGGGCGAGAAGAACACGGCCTATTCGATCGACATCTTCCGCCGCCAGCACGACCAGATTGATATCAAGCTGCGCGAGCTGAAGAATATCATCATCAAATACTACCCTTCGGGCAGCTCGAACGAACTCAACGGCGTGCTGTTCGACATCTTCAACTGCGAGCACGAACTCGCCTCGCACAACGCCGTGGAGGACGAACTCTTCATCCCGGCCGTCGAGCGGCTGGCGGCGGCGGGTCCCCGCACGGTGAACCCCGAGCCGTTGAGCGCCCGTGAAAAGGAGATCATCGTCTGCGTGGTGAAGGGCATGACCAACAAACAGATCGCCGATGCGCTCTGCATCTCGGCCCATACCGTGATCACCCACCGCCGCAACATCGCCGCGAAACTGCAAATTCACTCCGCGGCGGGACTTACGATCTACGCCATCGTCAACAAACTGGTCGAACTCTCCGAAATCAAGGACACCATAACCGATCCGCAGCCATGACGCACGAACACCATCACCACGAGCGCACGGTCACGTCGCTCAACAAGGCCTTCATTCTGGGCATTGCGCTCAACGTGGCTTTCGTCGTCGTCGAATTCGCCGTCGGCCTCTCCTACGGCTCGATGGGCCTGCTGTCCGATGCCGGGCACAACCTTTCCGACGTCGCCAGCCTGCTGCTGGCCATGCTGGCTTTCCGGCTGGCGCAGGCGCAGGCTACGCCCCGCTACACCTACGGCTACAAGAAAAGCACGGTGCTGATCTCGCTGTTGAACTCGGTGATCCTGCTGATCGCCGTGGGGGTCATCGTCGCCGAGAGCATCGGCCGCATGCTGCATCCCGCGCCGGTCGAAGGCGGCGCCATCGCCTGGACGGCGGGCGTCGGGGTGGCGATCAACGGCTTCACGGCGTGGCTGTTTCTGAAGGACAAGGACCGTGATCTGAATGTCAAGGGCGCATATCTGCACATGGCCGCCGATGCGCTGGTGTCGGTCGGGGTGCTCGTTTCGGGACTCGTGATCTCGTGGACGGGCTGGACGATCGTCGACCCTGTCGTGGGACTGGTCGTCGCCGCGGTGATCGTGGCGTCGGTCTGGTCGCTGACGCGCGACAGCCTGCGTCTGTCGCTCGACGGCGTTCCCGGGGAGATCGACGTGGCCGCAATCGGGCGGAAGATGACGGACGTTCCGGGCGTGAAGGCCGTTCACCACATCCATGTCTGGGCTATCAGTACGACGGAAAACGCCCTGACGGCCCATGTCGTGCTCGAAAGCCTGTCCCGTATGGAGGAGGTGAAACACGATCTGAAAGACCTCCTGAACCATGCCGGAATCCCCCATGCGACGCTCGAATTCGAGTCCGCGGCCGAGCGGTGCGACGACCTGCACGATTGATCTGTCCGTCCGGGCCGAATCGTTCTGTTTAAAGGCGGAATCCCGACCCTGATCGTCAGGGTCGGGATTGTTTTTCTCCGAAAAGGATATGATCTTTATTGCCGGAAGGAAAATGGGTTCAAAAGCAAATGGTGACGCGACTCTTCGGAAGGAGGGGGACGGTCGGCCGGTCGGCCGGCCGTTTTTGCGCTACGGCACGGGGTCGTAGCCGCTGCCGCCCCACGGATGGCACTTCGACAGCCGCCGCAGGGCGAGCCACAGTCCTTTCAGGGGGCCGTATTTGCGCAACGCCTCGAGCGCATACTGCGAGCAGGTGGGGGTGAACCGGCACGACGGGGGCGTGAAGGGCGAGATGCAGAGCTGGTAGAACTTCACCAGTCCGATCAGCGGCAGGGCGCAGGCCTGTTTAAAGATGTTCCACGACCGATTCCAGAATCCTGCGGACTGCATTTGCGACGGTTTTATAAGGCAGCGTCTCCTTCGACGAGTAGATCAGCGCCAGGTCCAGGTTGACCGGCCGGCCGTCGTGCAGAATCTGCTTTTGCAGGCGGTAGGCCTCCTTCGTGCGCCGCCGCACGAGGTTGCGTTTGTTGGCCCGTTTGTGGAACTTTTTGGGGACGGAAAAGAGCACCTCGACCGATTGCTCGGTGTCGGGCTCCGCGAACCACACGTAGCGGAACGGGAAGATGAAGCCGCTTTCGCCGCTCTCGAACAGACGGCGCACGGCCCCGAGCGAACGGAGCCTTTCGGTGCGGGGTAGCGAATGTGCGGACATGGCGGCAGGGGGCTTGCGGCCCTTATTTACGGGATTCCGTGGTCGGACGGCGCGTGCGGCCCTTCTTGGCCAGCTTGTGCTGCTGGCTGCGGATGAACTCTTCCTTGCGGGCGTCGGTCACCAGTTCCACCGGCTCGATCTCCTCGCCTTTCTGCACCTTTTGCAGGTAGATGTCGATGGCCTTGACCATCGAGGGGGCTTCGGGCGTCGGGGCGTTGGCCAGCACGGTGATTCCGGCCCCGAGGGCGGCGCGCAGCGTGCCTTCGCCGAATACCGCCACGGCAGGCAGGCCGTCGGTTCCGAACTTCTCGATGAGGGTTTTCACGTCCGAGGGCGAATAGAGCGCCAGCAGGTCGTAGTCGGCCATTTTAACGTCGTCCAGATCCCCGGCGACCGTGCGGGCCAGGATGACGGGATCGAACGAGAGTTTGAGTTTGGCGAGCGTTTCCGGCAGTTCGGGTTTGTGGGGTTCGCTCAACGCCAGCAGGAATTTCTCCTCCTTGTGTTTGATGATCAGTTCGATGAGCGACGTGAACGAGCCGTTGGCAAACGAGATCTTGCGTTTGCGGTAGACGATGTATTTCTGCAGGTAGAGCGCTACGGCCTCCGTCTGGCAGATGTATTTCATGGTTTCGGGCACGGTGATGCGCGCCTCTTCGCAGATATGGAAAAAACTGTCGACTGTCGTACGCGATGTGAATATGACGGCCGTGTGCGTGAGTATTTCGACCCTTTGGGCGCGGAACTCCTTCAGGGAGACGCCTTCTACGCGGATGAAGGGCCGGTAGGCGATTTCCACGTGGTGTTTCTGGGACAATTCGTAGAACGGGGACTTTTCGATGACAGCGGGCCTCGGCTGCGAAACTAATACACTCTTTACTTTCAATGTTGCGAATTGATTTAGGTTTGTCTTTGCCGTTTCATCTTACTGCAAGCAGCCATAATAGGCTGACAGGGAAGACTTCCACGGTGCAAAGGTACAAAAACCAATGCAAAATCGAAACTTTTTTGGAAAGAAACAGGTTTAATGTCTCCTTGAGGTATAAGACGGCCGCTGCGGCCAATTCGACGGCGATGATGCAGAACCAGACGCCGCCCGTGCCCTGCGGGCAGAGTGCGAAGAGCAGCAGCGGGGGTGAAATGAGGATCATCCCGAGGGCGAAACAGGTGCGTTTGAGCAGCATGAGCTGTGCGATGAAGGGCTGCGAGAGGGTCAGCGCTCCGGCCAGCCGCACGGCGATTGTCTGATAGGCGGCTATGCCCAGCGAGGCGAGCGAAACCAGCAGGCTGAAAATCAGGGCTGCGCCCTGCGGGATGGACGCTGCCAGCCGGCCGGGCATCAGCGTGTCGCCGTATTTGACCGCCGCGACGCCCAGAAAGAGCAGGCCGATGGCGGTGGCGATGTTCAGGAAACGCGAGTAGCCGCTTCCGCCCGGGTCCTCGGAGAAGCGTTTGCCCGTGGCCGCGTCGCGCGAGATGCGGCCCAGCAGCGTGCGCACGTCGCCCAGGTTGCGGTAGAGCAGCATGGCGTAGGTGGCGGCGAGCAGCAGCACGAAACTCTGGAAAACGGCGTTTCCCGCGAGCGGCGGAGGCGGTGCGAGCGGAATGCGTGCGGGTTCCGCGAGGGTCGATTGCGCTCCGAAAATTGCGGCGGAGGTCGTGTCGCGCCATTCGGAAGGGGCTGCACCGGTCGCTGCAACGGAGAACGGCGCGGAACCGCCGTCCGCAAAGGCCGGGTTTGCAAAGTTCGTTTCCGCAAAGTCCGTTCCCGCCCGGAGCGTATCCGCCCCGGGGACATATCCCGTCCGGGCCGGTGCGTCCGGAGTCCCGGACACCGAATCCGCCGCAGGCACTGCGGATTGCGTATGTGCCGGCGAGGAGTTCATCAGGCGAAGTGGCGTTTGAGTGTGATGCGAATGGTGGTTCCCTTGCCGATTTCGGAGTCGATGACGGCGATCTTACCCTGGTGGTACTCCTCGACGATGCGGCGCGAGAGCGACAGCCCGAGGCCCCAGCCGCGGGTCTTGGTCGTGAATCCCGGTTCGAAGATGCGTTTCCAGTTGCTCTTGGGAATGCCCTTGCCCGTGTCTTTCACGTCGATCATAACGCTCCTGTCGTCCGACGAAATCCGCACGTCGATGGCTCCGTGGCCTTGCAGGGCGTCGAGCGAGTTTTTCATCAGGTTCTCCACGACCCATTCGAACAGTGCGGCGTTGATGTTGGCCTGCACGGGGGCGATGGCCAGTCCGTTGTAGTCGAGCGTCACGTTGCGGGGAATGCGCTTGCGGAAATACATGACCGATTCGCCCACCACTTCGTTGATGTTCGCCGGGGTGAGGGGCGTCTCGGAGCCGATTTTCGAAAAACGGTCCACGATCTTCATCAGGTGCGTGAGGTCCTTGTTCATCTCCTCGACGGCCGTCTGGTCCACATCCTGCGAACGCAGGTATTCGATCCATCCCAGCAGCGACGAGGTCGGGGTTCCCAGCTGGTGGGCGGTCTCCTTGGCCAGTCCGATCCAGACGCGGTTCTGCTCGTCGTGCTTCGACGAGCGGAAGGCGATGAATCCCAGTGCGATGAAGGCCGTGATGACGAGGAGCTGCACGTAGGGGAAGTAGTAGAGCGACTTGAGCAGCGCCGACTTGCCGTAGAAGATGATGTGGTAATGCTGCGACGACCAGAAGAATTTCACCGGGATCGGCGGGTTGTCGACCGAAAATTTGTCGATCTGTTTCCGGAGCCGTCCGGGATGGTTGATGATCTTCTCGGGGATGAGGTGCGAGTTGATGACTTCGAGGTTCTCGTTGGTGATGATGAACGGGATGTTGTTGCCGTTGGACATGATGTCGGCCACGAACGGGTCCTGGATCGAGCCGCCCAGCACGTCGCGCGTCACGCGCTCCATGGCGTGGGCCCACAGCGCCACGTCGTGCTGCTCCTTCTCCTTGAGCCGCCGGGCCATGTCGTTGGTGTAGAGCAGCGACAGGGCGCCGAGCGTCACCCCGACGACGATCACCACCACCCGGTTGCGGAACGAGAAGAATTCAGTCCTGATTTTCATGTCTTTACTTGCGCTTGGTGTCCTGCTCGCGGGTGATTCGGGCGTACTCTGCGGGATCGCCGAGCACCTCGACGGCCTTTTTCACCTCCTTGTCGCCCGACAGCGAGTGCTCGATCACGCCGGCCTGGTAGCCGTGGCGCATGACGATGTCGTTGTTGATCGTCTCGACGACCTGCGTGCGGTAGGTTTCGAGGTTGGTCTGCGTGTCGTCCTTCAACTCGGCCTCCACCTGCTCGAACTTGTTCTTCAAGTCGGCGAAACGGTCGTCCTCGGCGGCTTTTTTCAGCGCCTTGAGCGCCCGGCGGGTGTCCGATTCGTAGGGGACCTTCTTGTCTTGCATGAACTCCGCGAAGTCGGCGTAGTCCTTGTCCGTGATCGAGAAGGTGCGGATGTCGATCTGCCGGCCGGGGTTGCGGCGCGTGTATTCGTCGCCGAAATCCTCGATGAATCCCAGCGCGTAGAGCGTCAGGGCGAAGCGTGAAATGTACTCCGGGTCGGTCGCGATGTCGGGCATCACGCCGCCGCCGTCGTAGACCTTGCGGCCCGCGCGGGTCGTGAACTCCGAGATCAGCGAGTCGGGCACCGCGCGCACCGAACCTTCCTGCGAATGGGAGTAGTCGATGGCCTGGATGCAGCGGCCCGAGGGGATGTAGTATTTGGCCGTGGTGAGTTTGAGCATGGCATTGTAGCCCAGCGGTCGGGGCGACTGCACGAGTCCCTTGCCGAAACTGCGCTGGCCGATCAGCACCGCGCGGTCGAGGTCCTGCAGGGCTCCGGCGACGATCTCGGCCGCCGAAGCCGAATTGCCGTTGATCAGCACGGCCAACGGCAGATCGGGCAGGATCGGATCGTTCGCGGTGCGGAAGACATTCTCCTGCGTAGCGGCCCGTCCCTTGGTGCGGACCACCTCCGTACCTTTGGGAACGAACATAGAAACGATCTTGACGGCTTCCTGCAGAATGCCGCCTCCGTTGCCCCGGTAGTCGAGGATCAATCCCCGCAGGGTATCCTGTGTGCGGAGTTTCTCGATCGCGGTGCGCATCTCTTCGTACGATCCTTCGGTGAAGTCGCTGTGCTGGATATATCCGATCCCTTTTGCGACGAACCCGGCGTAGGGGACGCTGGGAATGGCTACCCGTTCGCGCGTCAGAGTGAGAGTGTCGTGCTCGCCGCCGATCAGCCGTTCGATGACGATTCGGACGGTGGTGTTGGGCGTGCCTTTCAGGGCGGAACTTATCTGTGCGGGGTCCCAACCCTTGGTGTCCTCGCCTTCGATCGAGAGGATCTTGTCGCCGATGCGGATGCCGGCCCGGTCGGCCGGGGAGCCTTCGTAGGGCTGTGCGAAAATTACGTAATCGCCTTTCTTGCGGATCATCGAACCGATGCCTCCGTACTTGCCCGTGGTGAGCAGGTCGAAGTTCGACATCTGCTCTTCGGGCAGAAATTCGGTGTAGGGGTCGAGGTTGCGGGTCATGCCTTCGGCGGCATCCTGCATTAGTTGGTCGGGATCGACTTCATCGACGTAGAAGAGCGAAAGCTCCCGCATCATATTGACCAGTAGCTCCATGTTTCGGCCCAGCCCGAAATCGTTGGGCTTGCCGAACCAGAAGAGCGTGCAAAGCAGGGCGAGGACCGCAGGAATCGCCGCGCGGCGAAGTATGGGACGTTTCTTATTCATTTTCATTGCGTGTTCTTTCGAGATAGGACTGCAGGCGGTAATAAACCCGGGCTACACCCCGGCGAATACCTTCGATCGTGATCCATTCCCCGGTCTGGGTGACTCGGATTTCATCTTCGAAAAGGAGCGTGAGCCGCTTGAAGAGGGAGTCTGCCCGGAACACCATTTCGTGTTCGGATTCCCGGACCGGCTTGAAGCCCTCCGAAACGAAGGCATTGAGGATCTGTTCGCGGTTCTTGCGCAGGCTGCCGATCTCCTGCCGGCGGATGAAGCCGAACTTGGGATACAGGGCCGAAAGAAGCACCACCGCGACGATCAGCACCTGTCCGCGTGTGGAGTGGACGAGGGCCGAGAAGGTTTCCGAAGGGGTCAGCACCGAGGTATTCGTGAGCAGCATCAGCGCCATGATAATCAGATATAGAACGCAGAGCGCGATAAAATATTTTACGGAACGGATCAGGTACTTCATGGTCGTTATCGTTTTTATAAGGTTGAATTTCTTGTCTGTTTCCGATACGGAGGCACGTGCCGGCGCTTTGCGTCCGTATTTCGGATTTTTTGTTTCACCGCCCCTGCCCGGCGACCGCATCGGCCACTTCCTGCATCAGCCACTTGGGGGTGGACGTAGCACCGCAGATACCGACGGATTCGGCTCCTTCGAACCATTCGGGACGCAGCTCCGAAGCCTCTTCGACGTTATAGCTGCGGGGATTGGCCCGGCGACACACTTCGAAAAGGACCCTGCCGTTGCTCGACTTGCGGCCGCAGACGAAGATAATTACGTCGAATCGCCCTGCGAACTCCTCGAGGTGACTTTCGCGATTGGATACCTGGCGGCAGATCGTGTCGTGGGCGAAGACCTGCGCAGGGTCGGTGGCCCGGCTGCGCATCCGGTCGCACAGGTGCTGGAACAGGGAGATGCTTTGCGTGGTCTGCGAAAGGAAATAGATCGGACGTGTGAAGTCGATCTGGTCGAGGTCTTCCTCTGTTTCGACGACCAGCGTGGGAGCTTCGACCTGCCCGGTGAGTCCGATCACTTCGGCATGTCCCCGCTTGCCGAGTATCACGACCTGCCCTCCGACCTGCCGCATCTTTTCGTGTGCTTCGACGACGCGCCGTTGGAGTTTGGCCACGACCGGGCAGGTCGCGTCGATCAGCTCGATGCCCAGCTCTTCCGCCAGCCGGTAGGTCGAAGGAGGTTCGCCGTGCGCCCGGATGAAGAGGCTCCGTCCTCCCAGTTCCGGCATCTGATCGTGGGTCACCGTGTGCATGCCGAGCCGTTCGAGCCGCTGCACTTCGACGCGGTTGTGTACGATGTCCCCCAGCGAGAAGACCTCGCCCTGCTCCTGCAGAGCCTCTTCCGCGCGGGAGATCGCTCTCACGACTCCGAAGCAAAAACCGGAATGGCTGTCGATTTCGACTCTCATAGCCGAGGTTGTTCGTTATTGTATTTTATGCGATGCGGTTATCGGCCGCAAGCTATCCTATCGAAACGCTCCATGAACCAGGTCATTTGCTCTTCGACGGTCATGTGGCTGTTGTCCAGCACTACGGCGTCGTCGGCCTGGCGCAGCGGCGAGATCGCGCGTGTCATGTCGGCCTTGTCGCGTGCGACGATGTTGGCCCGGATCTCCTCGAGCGATACGGAGTCGCCTTTGGCCAGCAGTTCGTCGTAGCGGCGCCGGGCCCTGACTTCGGGATCGGCCGTCATGAAGATTTTCATTTCGGCATTGGGGAATACCACCGTGCCGATGTCGCGTCCGTCCATGACCACGCCCCGCTGGCGACCCATCGCCTGCTGCATAGCCACGAGTTTTTCGCGTACCTGGCGGATCGAGCTGACGCGGCTCACGCAGTTGCTCACTTCGATCGTGCGGATGCGTCCCTCCGCCCGGTCGCCATTGACGTAGATGTCGCTCGCGCCCCGTTCGGGGTTGAAGCGGAAGTCGATCGAGATGTCGTCGAGCAGGGCGATCACCTTCTCTTCGTCCACGATGCCCGAAACGATGGCGCCGTGTTCGAGCGCATAGAGCGTTACGGCGCGGTACATGGCCCCCGTGTCGATGAAGATATATCCCAGCTTGGCTGCGATGGTTTTGGCGAAGGTGCTTTTGCCGCACGAGGAGAATCCGTCGATGGCTATGATGATCTTTTTAGGCTTGGAGCATTCCATGGGGGATGAGGTTGAAGAAGGTGGATAAAATCGTATAGACGCCGAGTACTCCGATAATAATGCCGGCCACATGGTTGATCGTGAGCATGTGGCGGGGACGGAAGCGGCGCCGGAAAAGGTTGATCAGGAAAGCCAGGGAGGTCCACCAGAGGATAGCGCCTCCGAAGAATCCTACGATGACGAGAAATCCCCGTCCCAGGCCGGCGACGTCGAAGGTTTCGATCGTCGAAATTTTGAAAACCGCGAAGAAAGTCAGGATATAGGGAATGACCAGCACGAAATTGGCGATCGTAAGGCCAAAAATCGAAGCGAAGTCCTGTGTAAGGCTGGTCTTGCCGGCCCGGTTGCGGCGGATCTGCGGTACCGGGTTCTGAAAGAAGATATAGACGCCTACGATGACTACGAAGATGCCGGCGACCACACGCAGCAACTGGTTGTACTGGTCGATTTGAGCCTGGAGCATCGAGTAGCAGAAGTAAGCGATCATCGCCATCAGCGTATCGGCAGCGGCTACACCGAGCCCCGACACGATCCCCGAGCGGCGGCTTTTGCTGAGGGTCCGCTGGATGCACAGAACGGCCACCGGTCCTACCGTGATCGACGCGGCGACGCCGACGCAGAATCCGCGCAGCAAAATCTCGATGATTTCCAGATACATGCTCTTTCTTGCAGGTTTTATATGCAAAGATACGAAAACTAACTTAAAATTCGGCCCGGTTTCGGAAAAAGGGCGGAAAAGAGGGTCGAAAGGAGAATCGTTGTTCTATAATGTTGATAAGTTCTCCATAACTTTGCCTTCTCGGGTCGGGAGAGGGATCGAAAAATGGATAATTTTGTCCATACACGTTAAAAATTCAATACTATGGCAGAGAATCAAAAAATGGAGATAGATCTGGGCGAGGACGTAGCTCAGGGTAATTACATCAATCTGGCGATCATCGCGCATTCGGTTTCGGAATTTATCATCGACTTTGCGACGGTCCTTCCCGGTGTGCCGAAGGCCAAAGTCAAGAGTCGTGTGATCCTGACCCCGGAACATGCCAAGCGCCTGCTGCTCTCCCTGCAGGAGAACATTACCCGCTATGAAAGCAATGTGGGAAAAATCGAAATACCGGCTCCGCAGCGCCATTCTCCCGGCGATTTTCCGCTGGGCGGAGGTCCCAAGATCGGTGAGGCTTAAAGTCCGGTATTTCCGGTCGGCTGGTGCGGGACGGGCGGTTGTTTTGCCGAAGCCGTGAAACAAGAGAAGGCCGGCCGGGAAGAGGCGGACGAAGGCGCGACAGCTATGCCGCGAGAGTTTTTGCAGCCGGGTCGGCAGTGCCGGCCACGATTGAAAAGCCGGAAGGAAATGTTTCCTTCCAGCTTTTAGGTAATGGCTTTCGCCAAAGGGATTTAGGGTTTATTCGAGCACTTCGGCGACGACGAAATTGCTGCCTCCGATGAAGATCATGTCCTCCTCCGAGGCCATCTCCCGCGCCCGGGCCAATGCCCCGCTCACCGTGTCGGCCACTTCGCCCCGAAGACCGTATGCAGCCGCTTTTTCAGCCAGCTTGCCGGCCGGAAGCGCCCGTTCGTTGCCGGGCTGCGTGAAGATATAACGGGCCTCTTTGGGAAACAGAGGCAGTACGCTCGATAGGTCTTTGTCATTGACGAATCCCAGTACGCAGTAGAGGTCGCGGTGGGGGGTTGCGGCCAACTGTTCCGCAACGTAGCGGATGCCGTGGGCGTTGTGTCCCGTATCGCAGATCGTGAGAGGTTTGTCGCCGAGCTTCTGCCACCGGCCTTGCAGGGCCGTGCCCGAAGCGACGGTGCGCATGCCTTCCGTGAGCGCGCGCAGGCTGATCGTCAGCGGGGTTTCCTGGTGCAGCAGGTCGATGACGGCGATTGCCGTCAGTATGTTGTGTACCTGGTAATTGCCCGTAAGGTCCAGTTCCAGGTTGAAAACTTTGTTGTCGCGGTGGCGCTGGATGCTGAATTTCTGGAAATCCCCTTCCGTCGAATGGTTGATGCACGCGAAATCGTTTTCGGCATAGACGATTTTGGACATCATGGCCGTTGCCGCCTGGTCGAAGACGTGGTTGTATTCGTCGCTCTTCTCGCCGATCACGACCGGGATGCTTTTTTTGATGATTCCCGCTTTCTCGGCTGCGATTTTGGGAAGCGTGTCGCCCAGCAGGGCCATGTGGTCGAGTCCGATGTTGGTGATGACGCTCACGATCGGGATGATGAGGTTGGTGGCGTCCAACCGTCCGCCCAGTCCCGTTTCGATGACGGCGACCTCGACGTCGCTCTGGTCAAAGTAGTCGAAGGCGAGGGCCGTGGACATCTCGAAGAACGAGAGTCCGAGCTCCTTCATGCAGTCGTAGTGTTTGTCCACGAAGTTCACGACTTTCTGCTTGGGGATCATCTCTCCGTCCACGAGGATCCGTTCGCGGAAATCGCGCAGGTGAGGCGAGGTGTAGAGCCCCGTGCGGTAGCCCGCCTGTTGGAGTACCGAGGCGAGCATGTGCGACACGGAGCCTTTGCCGTTGGTGCCGGCCACGTGGATCGTGAAATAGTTGCGCTGGGGATTGCCCAGGTGCTTGCAGAATGCGGTGATGCGTTCCAGTCCGGGTTTATAGGCTTCGGGCCCCTTCTCCTGGTACGAAACGAGCGATGAAAATAGGAATTCGAGCGTTTGGTTGTAATTCATAATGCAAAAGTTCCGGCCCCCTCCGGATTTATGCGGGTCTTGTTAGCGGTCGTATGTCTGTTCCGGTTACTTCACCAGATGGTTTTTCTTCTTGATTCGATAGGCGATGTAATAGAGGATGCAGAGTCCCATGAGGAGCTCCGAAATTCGTCCCAGGTAGTCGCCGTATCGGGTGTAAAAAGTCAGTTCGCTGTTGAGTTCGACCTCTCCGGTGAGGATGCCGCGACGGTCCCAGCCCAGCTTTTGCTGCACGTCCCCGCGCGTGTCGATGAATCCCGAAGTGCCGGTGTTGGCGCTGCGGGCGATGGCCCGGCGGTGTTCGACGGCCCGCAGGCGGGCGATCGAGAAGAGGTGTTTGTGACCGGGTGTGTCGCCCCACCAGCCGTCGTTCGACGAGATCAGCAGGGCTCTGGCTCCCTCGCGTACGAATCCGCCGTAGAAGTTGCCGTAGAGCCCTTCGTAGCAGATCGGGGTTCCCACGCTCACGCCGTTATGAACGAATGCCGGACCCGGTTCCCCCACGCCGAGTTGCCCCACCGTGCCGCCCAGGTCGATCACCAGGAATTTGAGGGCCTTGAAGATCCAGGTCGGAGTGCTTTCGACGCCGATTACCAGCCGGCCCTTGTGGTGGATCGGGAGGCAGGCGGTCGTGTCGATGCCGAGCGTCGAGTTGAATTTGTCGTAAAAAGCTCCCCGTTCGTTTTGACGGGCGGTTTCCGTCTGTTCCTCCGGCGGATAATAGACGATGGTTTCGGCTCCTGTGACGATCATCGCACCGGAAGATTTTTCGCGCAGGATCTCTCTTATTTTCGTAACGACCGGAGCCTGCGGCAGATAGCGCTCGTCGTAGGCGTAGGGCCAGACCGTTTCGGGCAGTACGATGAAGTCGGAGCCTGCGGGAGCCTCTTCGATCATCGAGAGCAGCAGCCTTTCCTGCATCTGCTCCGTTCCCGCAGCGAATTTGTCGTAACAGTCGATGTTGGGCTGCACTACGGATACCGTGACCGAGCCTTCGTCAGGTGCTTCGTAACTCCAGAAAATGCCCAGCGAAACGAGAATCGGAAGGAGTACGACCGCTCCGGCCCAGGTCCAGGCTTTTGCGTCGCGCCGACGGCGCCAGGCCTCGTAAAGCAGGATATTCGAGAGAAGCACCCAGAGCGTACCGCCGAAGATGCCCGTGTATTCGTACCATTGCACGGCCCACACTTCGTGCGAGAATCCGTTGCCCAGCAGCAGCCAGGGCCAGGAGAAGTCGCCGGTCGTGTACCAGTACTCCGTGGCGATCCAGCCTGAAACGAGCAGCGTGTAGGCCAATGCCTTCGGTCCCTTTTTCGAAACCGTATGGAAGAGCATGAAGGCGACCATGTTCAGGAAAGACGAGGCGATCGTCGCGGCGAAAGGGCCTACGGGAGTGGCCAGCCAGATCCACCAGATCGTAGAAACATTCCAGAGTACGAAGGTGAGGAGCGCCCAGCCGAAAACTTTCCACCACGAGCGGCGGGAAGCGTCGTACGAATCGCTGATCCAGAGCAGCGGCACCAATCCGAACAGGAGGGTGAATCCCGTTCCTCCGAGCCATCCCGGCGAGAGCAGGAGGGTCGAGCAAAGTACCGCAGCGAATTTGCGCCCCATAGAAGTCATTAATTTCTGGCGACAAAAGTAACGAAAGCCCTGCATATTTCAAAAAATATAGAATATGAATTCCTTCTTTGCGGAATATGCCGCTGATTCTCGAAACCCCCGACGAATCGCGTTGGGCGGAGGAGATCGCGG
>ERZ860445.893-NODE-893-length-19571-cov-11.749026_pt1 | contig 19571 bp, 18 predicted proteins | sample MGYA00509977_ERZ860445 | MGnify/ENA primary metagenome ERZ860445 (study PRJEB30046, sample SAMN00715233) | human gut metagenome | study: EMG produced TPA metagenomics assembly of the A metagenome-wide association study of gut microbiota in type 2... | reverse complement strand
AAAAGAAAGGTGAAGATTGAATTTAGAAGAGATAAATCTCCAAATCAAATCTTCGGCAGAAAAGTTTAGACGACTTCAATATAAAAAGAGCGATTAACGCACAGGATATGCCGCTTACATATCGTGTCGTTAATCGCTCTGTAACTAGGAGGTTTAGCGAACAATCGCTTCCTTAATGCAGTCTACTATATAATGTACGTCCTCGTCCGTTACCCAAGGACCTGCCGGCAGACAGAATCCAACTTTGAATAGGTCTTCTTCCACACCGTTGGTATATACGGCGGCATCGGCATACACCGGCTGCTTGTGCATGGGTTTCCAAACGGGGCGGCATTCCACCTTCTTGCCTAACATAAACACGCGCAAGGCTTCTACGTTCTCGTTCGGCTGACAGTCGGTCGTGGCTGAATCTACGGCATGAATCACGCCGGCAGCTCCGCCCACAGCCGTCTTGATTACTTCCTTATAGGCATTTTCCTGTCCCTGCACCTTCACGTCCTCGTCAAGCGTTGCTGCGCAGAGCCAGAAGTTGGCATCGTAGCGTGGGTCGGCAGGCTGCTTGTGAATGTGCACACCGGGCACGTCCTTCAGCAGTTCTTCGTACAAGGCTTGCACATGTTTGTGGTGGGCAATGTGGTCGTTGAGCACCGTCATCTGTCCGCGGCCGATACCGGCGCAGATGTTCGACATGCGGTAGTTGTAACCGATGGCCGTGTGCTGGTAGTAGGGATAAGCATCGCGGGCCTGAGTGGCATACCACATCACCTCGTTGGCGTCCTCTGCGCTGCGACAAATCAGGGCACCGCCGCCCGATGTCGTAATCATCTTGTTGCCGTTGAACGACAGCACGCCGTACTTACCGAACGTACCGAGCACTTGTCCGCCGAAACGCGACCCCATGCCTTCGGCTGCATCTTCCACTACGGGAATGCCGTATTTGTCGGCAATCGCCATGATTTCGTCAATGCGGTAAGGCATACCATACAGAGCTACGGGCACAATGGCCTTCGGCAGTTTGCCGGTCTTTTCCTTGCGGTCGATGATGGCCTTTTCCAAAAGAACGGGATCCATGTTCCAGGTTTCTTTTTCTGAACCCACGAACACGGGCTTCGCACCCAGATAAGTCACCGGATGGCTCGAAGCGCAGAACGTAAAGCTTTGCACCAGCACCTCGTCGCCTGCCTTTACGCCGCAGCCAATCAGTGCCAGGTGCACCGCTGCCGTTCCGGCCGAAAGGCAAACCACCTTTCTGTCGAGTGGCTCTGTTCCATCCTCCTTACTGTTGGCAAACGCCTCCAGGTCTTTTTCGAAGGCGTTCACATTCGGTCCCATGGGCACCACCCAGTTCGTATCAAATGCCTCCTTCACATATTTCTGTTCCAAACCGGCCTCACTCATGTGGGCAAGGCATAGATAAATCGTTTTACGTTCTTCTGACATATTTATTGTATATTTTTTACAAAGGATTCGCTCTCTTTGTACTTTTTGCTATCTGGCAAACCTACTAGCACTTGTTTACTAATTATTTAATCTCCATCAAATAGTCATTCTTCGAGAACATGCGTCCGTATGCAGGTTGCAGCATGGCGGCATCCACCTCATTGCCCTTAATCCATTCAATGATAGCTTTCGGAAGGTTTACACCGGCTTCGTAGCTAAACGGGAAACCGCCACCGAAGCGGGGATTCAGTTCCAGCACGCAGTATTCGCCTTTTGCATTCTGCATCACGTCGACATCAAGGTTTCCAATATGCTTCAAAGCTTCACCAATTTTACGGCCAATCTCGCGCACCTCGGGTAAATCAAGCGTTACAGCCTTATCCGTTTCTCCGGCACGCATAGCCAACTTCTGCTTCACGCTCACAGCCACATGGTTACCTTCAAGATCGTTCATTACGTCCAGTCCAAACTCATTGCCCGTCAGCTTTTCCTGTATCATGATGTACTCATCCCCCACCGAAGCCGTAGCCAAAATGGTCTTCTTGATTTTCTTCATCAACAGGTTATAGTAGGTGTCGAGTTCTTCCATATCGGCAATGGTTTCCAAACCGATAGAACCTGACCCCCAACGAGGTTTCATAAACAAGGGGAACACCAGTTCACCGGTTTGCAAGGCTCGCTTTGCATCTTCCAAACGCACAAAGGTTTGGGGCGATTTCAGCCCCAACGATTCTACCCACTGTGCAGTCTTGTACTTATCGAAAGCTATGTCAATAACCTTGGGATTACTCACAATAACCTTCACACCCTCAGCTTCAAACCGAGCCTTATTCTCTGCCAGCAGAGGCAGTTCCAAATCGTTAAGCGAGAGCAAGGCATCGATTTTTTGCTCCTTGCAAATCTGCAAAGTGATGTCAATATACTTCGGGTCGTACACTGCCGGAACTTGCAGTTTCACATCAGCCACCTGCAAAGCTGGAGCCGACAACTGCATATCTGTAGCCACCACCTTATCGCCTTCACTCAAATTTTCCTTGAAGTATTTCAGCAGATAGGTGCGTCTGCCTGCGCATGTAAATAGAATGTTCATCTTTTAAATATTATTCATTCAATTCAACTCAATTCGACCTTCTTTAGAAAAGTACATCATATAATTAACTCCATAACAATCATTATGCACCAAAGGAACTAACTGTTCTGATACTTTATTTTTTTCATATAACCATGGTTCACCATCACAAGTATCAAAAATAGGTTTCAAATGCGCACTCTGCGTAGTAACAAAATATACGCCTGCATAATGATGTTGGAGTTTTGTTGTATCTATTGGAGTAAAATCACCTAAAGCTATTCGTATAGCACCCTTTATATAAGAATAACCTGTACTCAATGTTGTTAATGGCCATGCTATATGGTCTCCTCCTGGACGAGTATTAAATTCAATCAAAAATATCTTATTACCTACAATCTTTATTTCTGTATGGCATGATGTATTATTAACACCAATAGCTGTCAATCCTTCTTTTATAGCCAATTCAACCTTATGTCTCATTTCATCAGATAATGCTGCAGGTTGATGATGCCCTAATTCTACGCAATGCGGAGGACCAGAAGTAATTTTTTCTGTAACTTGTATTATATAATGTTTTCCATGAAATGATAAACTTTCTACCGAATACTCTTTACCAGCAGCTATGTATTCTTCTATTATAACAGGGGCATTACCTCCTTCTTTTTTTGCAAAAAGAAAAGCATTTTCTAAATCTTCTTTTCGATTTACAACAATTATACCTCTTTTTCCACCTCTTGAAATGGGTTTTAGTATAATAGGAAATTCAAATACATGCTTATTAAACTCATTTAAATCATTAACCTCTGTAAAGTTTGGCTGAAGAAGATATTGCAGTCGTTTACATAGCTTTCTATTACGATACTTATCCGTTACCTCTCTTGCTATATTATAAGACATTCCACAGAGTCCCAATTTTTCAGCAACATAAGCACATACCGAAACAGTAAGTTCTGTAGTAGCAACTACACCATCTATGCCTATTTCTCTACATTTATCAACCAAAGCATCCATATCCAATATATTCATCACATGATGCTCTGTTACGGCTGATTTACATATAGGACTATCCTCAATACCAAACGAATGAGTTTCAACACCCATTTCTTTAGCATTGATTCCGTAAATCCATGCCATTCTATAACTTCCAATAATAGCTAATTTCTTCATTCTTCTTTATTTTTTTCATTCAAACCTGCACGATATTCATCTAAATATGGCATTTGTGGAATAACCGATATATCTTTGCTTCCAGCCAGCATATTTTGCAAAGTTTTAATAAGAACCTTCAAATCCATAAATAAACTTAGATGCTCAACATAGTACACATCATATTCTAATTTATCCTCCCATGAAACAAAATTACGTCCATTCACTTGAGCCCATCCACTGATACCAGGTCTAACAGTATGACGTAATTTTTCTCTTTCTGTATATGCTGAAAGATACCTAGGCAATAAAGGACGAGGACCAAATAGAGCCATATCACCTTTCAACACATTAAAAAGCTGTGGGAGTTCATCAATGGATGTTTTTCTTACAAACTTACCTACAGCAGTAATGCGTTCTTCATCAGGAAGTAAAACTCCATTAGCATCTCGTTCATCCGTCATGCTTTTGAACTTAATCACTTTGAAAATTTTTTCTCCTAAACCCGGTCGTTCTTGGAAGAAGAAAGCACCGGCTCCTTTGTTGGCGAAGTGCAGCCAGATGGTTACGACTATCAGAATTGGACTGATGCAGATTAAGGCAATCAGTGCAATCCAAAAATCAAAAAAGCGTTTGAAAAAATGTTTGTACATATTTTTGTTGTTTTAGTTCATCCTATTCTTAGCCAGCCACACAAACGATTCAAAGATGTTTTCGTTGTAAACAAGGCTGTACTTCCAGCGGTTATACCACCAGCGGCGGCTTTTACCTATAGCATACTTCAACTTTTTGCCAAGGGTGTCGATTCCAACTGTAGACATGGGGAGTTTTTCTTTCTCTGCAAAAATATCTGCGAGGATGCGGTTCGCCAGAGGCAAATCGCGTTCAAAGGCGAAGCGTGAATCTTCTGAGGAAAAGCAGGCAGCACCCATACCGAAGTACTCCACACAAATGGTGGCTATGGCATTGAAAAAACGGGTCATGCGCTGCTCCTTATATACCTTATATATATAGGGCCAATCCATAGCTGCATGATGCTGCTGAAAATAAGTGCCCACATCCAGCACATGACGCAACAATATTTCATTCGAGGCAAAATGCTCTCCGGTGTGACGCAACAGAAACAATGCGCCAAAGGTGGGTGGAGGTAAGCATACATGATGTATCGGACTTGCCATACACGTTTCTTGAGCAAGCACATCCATCAGCGTCTTTTCAAAACTGATGTTGCTTTTGTGCGAAACATCGTCAATAAATTTAGCATGATTTTCTACCTCTACGCCGTGATAGCTGAAAGTGGAATGTTTATGGTATTCGCGGTGTACCGCCATGCCTAATTCCTGCTCCACCAGTTGATCTGCTTCTTCCTTTTGTCCAAACAAATACACATCCACATCACCCACGGGCCGATGCTGCGGACGGGGCCAGCACCAACTGCAACCAACCCCTTTGAGCAAAAGCATACGTATGCCGTGGCAGGCGTAAAAGTCGGCCAACGAGGCAATGCATTGCTCATGTTTGGCATAAAGTTGTTCCATCATGGCTACGCGACCTATCCATTGCAACAACAGCGGTTTAGGCGGACGTTGCGATTCGGGCAAACGTTCCAAGCCATCAAGCACCAAAGCGCTCACCCCTTGTCGCCAAGCCATAGCTAGCAGCGCGGGCCAATCTATACCAGTAGGCAACAAAGCATCCTCCCTCACAGCATCGGCTGCAAGGGATAGGCGCACAAGCCTCAACAAGGCTTGTTCGTTATGAGTCATAATAAAATAGAGAATTTCAAAGTAAAAAAATCAACTAGAAGTTCTACGTTTTCTATTGATTTAAAACAAGTTCCCCACCGCAGTATCGCTCTGCGCCAATGCCGCCACTCGGGTGGGGAGGAAAGAATGAGTAAGTTGTAGAGTGCAACTACTACAAATCACTCCATATTTATTCCGTATTTAATTTGTTTCAGCACCTACTTACCTGCTTATAATCTCCCCATAAAAATCCAACAGGCATTTTCTGACAAAACCTTGTTCAAAACGTGTGGCAATGATTTCACGCGCTGCTCCGACCATGCGTTGCCGCATGGCATCGTCTGTTAGCATTCGTTCCATGCCCTCACGAAATGTCTCGGCATTTTTCGAAGGAACAATCAAGCCATTCCGTCCGTCTTCAATTATTTCGCGACTTCCATTGATATCCGTCACCACCGAAGGCAGTTCCATAGCTCCGGCTTCAAGCACCGTATTGGGAAAGCCCTCACGATAGCTTGGAAATACAAAACAGTCGGCGGCTGCATAATGGGCTAACAGATCCTTGCCATATTGCGGACCGACATATTCTATATCTTCGCACGTTTCAATAGCCTTTCGCGCTTTGTCAGAAATAGGGTCCAACGCATCTTCAAATTTACCTACCAGCAACAGTCGCATGGGTCTTTGCTTTCTAAGTTTCAAAAAGGCCTCAACCAGTTCATCAATGCCCTTATCCTTTACAATGCGTCCCACAAACAGAAAGGTAAATCGCGAAGCATCCTTGATACGTGCCACTTGCTCCTTATCGGCATTTTCCTTCTTCCAAAATGCCATATCCACCCCCATCACATTGCCATAGCCCAACACCCGCATCGGCTTCCGGGTAATATGCCGTTGCAAATCGTCCATCACTCCTTTTCCTTCCGGAATAATGTGGGTGGCACAGGCGCAAGTCAGCCAGTCGGTCAACATCAATATCCTCCGCGACATGCCGGTTGATGTAGGCCACACCAATCCGGTAAATGTATGCACGCGTCGGGGTACGCGCGTCAACCAAGCGGCCAACATACACAGTAGCCCCGCCTTGGGTGTCATGGAGTGCACCATATAGGGCCTCTCCTTCCGAAACACTTGAATCAAGTTCCACAGCGACTTCAAGTCCTTCCAAGGTGCCATGCGTCGCTGCATCGGCACCTCGACGCACCTCACCCCCATCTCTCGCAGTTCCTGTAACTCTGGTCCGGGCGAAGAAACTGAAACTACCTCATACCCTTGCTTCTGCAACTCTGGAACTATTCCTGTATAAAAGCCGCAGGACTGGGACACGGTAACGGCACGGATTATTTTCATATTGTTTATTATAACCTATATTATTTGGCTAAACTAATAACTACATTCATATATTTACCTTCTAATACATTCGTCTTGTAGTTAGCATAAAAGTGCTGCCACTGTTGAGCACAATTACGGCATTTTTCGTAATAGATACATTTAAAATCCTCCGTTTCTACATTGACAAACAAAGCCTGAAGTCCTTCTAAAGTGTCATCTACTACATAGCCTGTATTTGCCTGCACTACCTTATCTCCTACTAAAGTTCCTTTCGAAGTTATGATGGGAGTGGACAGAAACAAAGACTCATACGATTTGTTAGGCGAGGCATAAACGTGATTTGAACTATAAGGATAATACAAAGCCACAATAAAATCACTATTATTCATTATCTGCAAGGCCTCTAAGTACTGCACCTTACCATGATAATTTATTCGCGTACATTGTGCTGCTGCGTCCTTAATCATTTGCTCTAAATCATCACCGACACCAGCTATGTCAAGGATAAAACGTTCATCAGAAAGCACCAATTTCACAAGGTTCTCAAGACCTCTAATATTTTTCTGAAAAACGCCTACATAAGACAAGTGAATTTTATCTCTTAACAATCCTTTTTGAGGAGATAACGAAACGTCAAATGTGGGTACATTTTCGATTTCTAAAAATTCTTTCAGCTTATTTTTTTCTACACCGATCTGATTCAAACGTTTTTCAGCAGGTAAAATCAAGCAGTCAACCTTTGTAGCAAGTTTACGTTCCACTTTTATTACTTGCGAATCATACACATCGAATACTATCTTTTTACCAAGCCATTTAAATGGATATGCAAAGAGTGTATTTTCCATGTTGCAAGCATGTATTACCTTATACTTTTTGAAATTTTTGATAAGATAATACCATACATAAAAGAGCCATCGTAAGGAAAGCAGGAATTTTTTACCCTGTCCGTATGGACAGTAAGCCTTCATTTGATGTTCATGTTCATCAACATATTTTGCATTTAGCATACGATCCCATCCAATGACAAAATAAGGCGTATGCGTTGCTTTGCATGCCTGAACATATTTCTTCAGACGCACATCATAATCTACAGTCGACCTGTTGATATAACAAATCATATATTAAATATTATAGTGTTCCACTTCTTCACCATTCAAGATGCGTACAATTCTGTTACAAGTCTTACCATCACCATAAGGATTCACTGCCTTCGACATTATCTCATAAGCTTTTTCATCATCTAAGAGCATCGACACTTCATTAAAAATCTTATCGTAATTCGTTCCCACAAGATGTACGGTTCCGCTTGCCAAAGCTTCGGGACGCTCTGTTGTATCGCGCATCACCAGTACAGGCTTTCCTAAACCGGGAGCTTCCTCTTGTATACCGCCCGAATCTGTCAGCACTATGGCAGCCTTACTCATTAAATGAACGAATTCCAAATATTGAAGCGGTTCAATAAAGAAAAAGTTTGGACGAATTAAATCCTCACCAAAAACTTCATGAATAGGCTTGCGCACATTGGGATTCAGATGCATGGGGTACACAAAGTCTACCTCGGGATATTTCTCCGACAAATCCTTCATGGCTGTTACCATGCGGATAAATCCATCGCCAAAATTCTCGCGACGATGTCCCGTAATGAGAACAAGTTTTTTGCCTTGCTGCAAACGCGTCATGTCATAGCCAGCCTTTGCAAGTATTGCGTTCTGTTCGTTGGCCAATTGTTCATTGGTGTTCAGTTTATCCACCACCATGTGCAATGCATCAATCACCGTATTACCAGTTACATAGATTGCACCACTCACTTTCTCGTTGTTCAAATTTTCCTCTGATAAAGGTGTAGGAGCAAAATTATATGCGGCAATTCTTCCCGTTATTTGGCGATTCATTTCTTCCGGCCATGGACTATATATATTATGTGTACGAAGTCCGGCCTCAACATGCCCCACAGGAATTTGGGCATAGAAGGCAGCAAGTGCTCCGGCTGTTGAAGTGGTTGTATCGCCATGTACCAATACCACATCGGGCTTACATTCTTTGAACACATCGCGCATTCCTGTCAACACGCGTGCCGTAACGTCATACAAGTCCTGCCCCTGCTTCATGATATTCAAATCATAATCGGGCTTTACGTCAAACAGTTGCAACACTTGATCGAGCATTTCTCGATGCTGTCCAGTAACACAAACTATTGTTTGAAAACTTTCTGGATATTTTTGGAACTCCTTTACAAGCGGACACATTTTAATGGCTTCTGGGCGCGTTCCAAACACAAGCATTATCTTCTTCATATACTTACTTTTTTTCAAATTCATTTTCTAAATTTCAACACGCGCGCTGGATTACCCCCCCCTATTGCATAGTCAGGCAGACTTTTGGTTACTACGCTACCAGCACCGACAATGCAACCTTTACCAATAGTGACACCGGGCAGAATGGTGACTCGCGCACCAATCCAAACATCATCGCCAATGGTCACCGGTTGAAACTCCTGCATGCCTTGTTCTCGCATAGGGATATCCGTTCGCGCAAACGCATGATTGCGCGTATAAATGTAACACGCCGGGCCCATCATCACGTTGTCGCCAATCGTTGTGCCGCGACCGATAACAGAGTCTGCACCAATGCCCGAATGGTTTCCAATTTTCAGTGTTGGAGATAGGGTTGCATTTTTGTTGATATAAAGTCCGCGACTTTTACTACCCGTAAAACCCTTTACCAGCATACGTCTGATGGTTGTAGCACCTAACGTGATTCGTCCATCATTGTTCGGGAGGTAGCGCCCTATGAGTTGATACAGAACATAACACATTGTTTTTCTTATCATAACGAATACACTTTCAAATACTGTTTAACACAATTCTTAATATCGTATTTTCCGAAGCTGCCGATTGCGTTTGCTTTCATACGCTCGCGCTCCTCGTCCGTCATGCTCAAGTAAGTTTTTACGGCCGAGAGATAGGCAGTTTCCGAAGCGTCGGCAGAGAGCAAGCCATTTTTGCCAGACTCTATTACGTTGACGATACCTCCAACCGGAGTGCAGATGGGGATACAGCCCACCGACAAAGCCTCTAACAAAGTCATGGGCAAACCTTCCCACAGCGAGGGCAAACAGAACGCATCGGCAAAGGCCATGAGGTCTGCCACATCGTTTCGCTCTCCTATATATACTATCCTGTCGCAGAAGTAGGGTTTCAGCTTTTCGTAGATGTCGCTTTCTTCTGCAGTTCCAGCTATCACCAGAGCCACATCGTGATGCGTGGCAATAAGAGTTTGAAACACGCTGCACAGCACCTGCTGATTCTTCGGTGTGCTGATTCTTCCGGCATGCAGAAACACCTTTGTCTTTTCAGCTTTTCGGAGTTTATCCATCACGCTTTTCGATGAAGCGTTCACCTTTCCCTTGGCTATACCGTTGTGTATCAAGGTACTTTCACAATGATAAAGTGCTGCAAACGACTGTTGCGAAGCCTCTGAAATGGTTACGGGCAGCATCCATCGGTGTACAAACATGTACCGCTTCAGTTTGAACAGCCTCCAATCCCACGTTTGGTTTTCTTTATTGGCATCTGAGTGTACGGTGTAAACAAACCTCACCTTGGGATGCAAGCGTGCTATCGTAAAAAAATAATATTGAAAACAGCCGTGCACATGAACCACATCATACTTACCTTTTTGTACGACACGATAAATCTTCCAAATTTCTTTTATCGAAAATCCTACATGTTTTTTGCCAATAGTAATTTTCTTTACCTTGTCGCTCAACTTCTGATAGAACACATCTTGCTCTGTCGGTTGGAATATGGTACAGAGCGTTACGTCATGCGTTTTCGACAATTCGTTTGAAAGGTTACAAACGACAGCTTCAATTCCGCCCGACACCATCTTTGTATGTAGTTGTAGGATTTTCATTTATAAAACAGATAATTATTTAAGTCTGGATTAGTTTGAATTCCTATAAAACAGAAATATGTTGAGATAAGTATCATTGCATATAAAGGCATTTTCTGAAATGCCTTTTCATCTCTCATCACTGTACCGATATGGGCTGTAGCTATTACATGTAGAAATGAGTAAATTAAGAAAATTCGAGCCACATTCGAATCCATACCTATACTGATGTTGGATGTTATCACTCCTAAAACATAAAACATACATACCTTAACATCCCTAATATTAGATAGTAGTTTGTATTGCAATACAAGTAACAATACCTTATAGATATAACCTAATAGAGAAGCAGTTAGCGTTCGACTCGTACTATAACTACTATATTCATCAGGGATGAACATAGCCATAATGCTATCAATGGGAATAATATTAAATAACACAAGGGGAGATACTATCAGCATGATAATTCCCAAGCGTTTTTTTTCAATATTCACGTATCTCAATATAGGGTAAAGCAGAACAGCAAACAACGATGAATAATGAAAACCATATGCTAAAACTATACCTAAAAAGAAACGCCAACTTTTTTTAAAACTTATGTTCATTATATATGGTACAAAGTAAGCAGTAATCGAAACAGCTGCTATTTGCCTCGAAATATTCATACCCATTGTAAAGATATTACCTAAGAAAAAGAATAGAACAAAGTACCTAACATCAAGCTTATATTTAAAGACACACAGACCTGAAAATATATACGTCACTAAGGAAGTCGCATAGATAATTCCTCGTGAATCCAAATCACCCTCAGCTATTAACCAAGTGATAAAAGTAATGATATATTCAGACTCTCGGTGTTCACTTGAATAAATTAAATAATTTAAAGTATCAGTTCCGACTGTCGCATCTCTATAAAAAGACATGAGAAACATGAAGAAAAAAACGAACCATGATAAAAACAGCCCTTTTTTATATGGAAGTAATAACGCAATAATAGCACATAAAAATACAATATAATATAATGCCATAAAAATTATGATTGGATTATTGATTAGTTTTTGAAAAAATGTTCAACATTTTAGCGTACAACAACTTGCTCAAAAACTTCAACTTTTCATTGAATGATATTTCTGAAAGTTTGAAGGTTTTCAAATTTACTTCGCTGAACATTTCAAGCCATTCCTTGCTATATTTTTTATTCTTTACAAGATTGCCAGCCAACTTCTTCTGTAGGTATCTCAAGTAAACGAGTTCAGTAGCATAGGCATCAGCTAAGTCACAGGATTTGAAAACAGAAAGCACTATTTCTGCATTTTTTGCCGACTCCTTCCAGTGCTTATATCTTGAAGCCTCGGACTGAACATTCGTAATGGACTCCGGATTATAGAAATAATTGTACAGCGCTTTGTTTACAACGGCTATACGCTCCGCTTTCAGCACCAACTGAAGAGTCAGCACCATGTCCTCACCCATCGACAAAGTGGGATAGACGAGCGTATCATCGTACATCGATCTCCGGCACAATTTATTCCATACGCTCCACGACTCTTTCAGAGTAAGCAAGTTTGAAAGCAACTTCTGCTTATCCGTTTCGTGATGATAATACACATTGTACACCTTCGCTCCATCCGTCATGTTATACCCACACATCACCATATCGGCATCCGTTCGCTTCGCTTCTTTATAAAGCAGTTCATACATGTTGGGGGCAACCCAATCATCGGAATCGCAATGAGTTACATACTCACCGCTACACAAACTCACTCCATGACGTCGAACTGTGGGCAGTCCGCTATTCGACGACATACGTTCAATTCGCACTGCATAATTTTTCTCCTCAAAGCAGGGTCGATACTTTTCGATTACCTGCTTTAAAATTTCGATTGAATGATCGGGCGTACAATCGTCTACAAAAACAAACTCTATGTCGCGAAGAGTCTGTTCAAAAAGACTGATAGCACACCTTTCAATGTATTTCTCAACCCCATAGATAGGGATTACCACACTAACTTTAGGCATGACACTTTACAGTTTAACAATTAGCTACACACATAACGCTTCCCGAAACTGAACTTAAGCGGCAAACAGGCATTACGAAAAAGGAAAAATCCGGAAGGGAAATGTTATGTTCATCTATTATCGTCTTCCATTCGCGCCCAAATTTCACCCAATCCGGTACATCAAAAAAAAAGATGTTAAAAGAAAAGTCGTTCTGAAGATGCTCCAAACTGGGATATAAGTTGTTGGGTTAGAAAGCGGTAAGCAGACCACGCACTTTGGGTGGTAAGCGTTGAATAATCTGTTATCTCAACATACAATAAAGCTTGCGAATAGCTCTTTTCCAAAGAGGTGTAGGAACATTTAATCTGCAATTATACTTCTGCATAAAGGCTTCGGGACTCAGTTCCGTCAGCTCGTTGTACATGCAATCGCGTTCCTGAGGGCGAACATCCGGACGTACCAAATTATGATTATCAATAATGGCATCTTCGAATGTTTTTTCTTCAAAATAAAGTTGGCTTTTTATTTGATTGAACATTTTTTCGCCCTTGACTGTGTTGGTCATAATCATCGAAACACCCATCGATGTTTTTCGGCCAAATGGTTTCTTTCCCGACAGAATACTCCAAAAATCACAGATTGTGCAATCGCCCTGACGATGATTTCCTGTAAACGGACATCTGTAGCACGACTCTCGATGTATCCACCCTTTCAGGTAAGCACTTATATAGCTGTGTTGGGTGTAAGGAACCTTGTAAACTCTGCTTCCTGTAAACTTCGCTGAATGACAAAAGTATGCAGAATCATGTTGACTTCGAAAATAAAAATCTTCAAAGTTCTGCTTATCCGTAATCCCCAAAGCCTTTATATAATGTGCAAAAAGTTTAGGCGAAGGAACACCATGGCAAACCAGATCGACAGTAAACAAATTCGCGTAGTCTTTGCCTAAAAAGGAACGAAGTCCGGCAACCTGACAGGGAGTTCCTATAAAGAACACCTCATTATTAGCTATCAGCAGTTTCCGAATTTCTTTATATATCAGCCCGGGCTTACTCTGCACATACTTCGAACCTCTAAATTTCAGCAAATCTTCTTTGTTGGTCGAAGTGGCGAAGCGTAACGTCATTGTTTCGTCGAAGGCTGAAGCACATACAACCCCGTTGTCAAGTTGATAAAAATAATTGGCAAAAGCCGAAAAAATTCCTCCTGATGCGCTCTTCCGATGCTGCTCTTTATTTAAGTTATAAGCGGCATAAATTTTATGGGGAGTTTCTTCGAACTGAGGTATCTGCAAGACAGGACATTTTTTCTCGCAAAGACCGCAATCCACACACTTACTTTCGTCAATCACAGGAAGGATAAAACCTTCTTTATCCGGCTGCATCGTTATTGCCCCATGCCCACAAGCATTCACGCAAGCTTCACATCCAGTACAATGTTCTCTATCAGGTAAATTTTTCTGCATCTGATAACGCTGTTTTTAAAAAGTTGAGGGAATATTGTCTGTAATCCGTCAATCGTTCGTTAATACTTTCCCAATTTTTTATTTTTAAATCGGCAGACGAAGGTAGAGGGTCGCCCACATGAATAAATCGTTCCTCAGCTCCTAAGAGTTTCAGCAAACTTTCCTGACGTTCATCTTTCACACCCTTGGGAAACAAAGAATAAAAGTCCTTTTGAAAATTCACAGAAAAAGCAGCTCCGTGAAACGATGAAGAAATAACAAACGATGCATTCTTGAAGAGATTGACAATCTGACGAGGGCCATAGGCTCTATAAGATTTGTACCTAAAATCCAACCAGTAGCGCCCTGACTCGTCAAGAATTACAATTTTCTTCTTTAAATGCTTTTGAATATGCCTGATAAGTTTCGCGGCATAAGGATAGGGATTGGCTGTATAGGTTAGAATGTAGCAGAGTATGTAGTCCTCTTTTATCAATCGAGGGTCATTAAAAATATCCGACCATTCTTTGCCTGAAAGCAACAGAGTTGGGTCGCATGTGCATTCAGCCGGCTTTCCACATATATTTTTCACCAAATCAACTCCCGAAGGTTCACGTAACGACACTTTTATATACTGATCCAGAAAAGGCTGCATATCCGTTTTCTGTTTATCAGTGAGTTCAGTGGTACCGAAACTGGCTGAAAAAGCAACCTTGGGCACGTTCTCCACAAAGTCTAACAAATACGAATTGTCTCCACGCATATATCGAGGGTTCCATACTTGATCGCTACCTGTCAGGTATATGTCGAAATGGGGAGGATCACTCCGCAAAGCTTCTTTAGTAGGATACAGTTTGGTTTCGTTCAAGAGTTTTTTCCTTTCTTGCTGAAAAAGAATCTGCTTTTTAGCAAGATTGCGCTTCAATCCTAAACGAGCATACAAAGCCAATTTTATACGCATGAAAAGAGTGCGCTTGCCAACAGCATAGGGCGTTTTTTTACGATACTCCCGTTCGTGATATTCATTAGGATACTTGTAATTAATAACCGTTGGTTTGTAGCCAAACTTCTGCACAACCTGCTGAGTTGCAAATGTTTGAAGAAGTGAACCAAAATTACAAATTCCATGTATCGTAGCTATTCCAACTGTTTTCATACTCCTATACCTACTTTGTTTAACACTTTATTCAATGCACTTTTAACCATATTACGTTCGGTCTGATTCATCCCCAACAAAAGTATTACGCTGCCTGAAATTATCCAGGATACTATAACCGTTACTACTAATTGCAGAAAACCGGGCAACGACAAGCTACTATATACTGCATAAGCCAACACGTAAGATACCGCAGCAACAACAGCAGACTTTCCGACTACATTCAATACAAAACTTTTAACGGGAAACGATATGTATCTATAAAGAAAGCCAAGCCTTATCATCAAACTTACAAAAGATATAACAATGGCTATTTGTATGGTAAACTCGGGAGTGGCTCCAAACTTTAATGCCACGTACGATATAGGCAAGTTTAATATGAGCAAGCCTCCTACTATGATTTGATACCACTTTACCTTACCCACTGCAAGCAAGCAGGTTATTACAGGCGAAGAAAGCGACTCTATCATCATTAATATAAAGGTGAGTCGGATGAAAGATACTGTATGGTCGGGCACATTAATGAGCCACAACTTAAGAATGTAGTCTATGTCAATGTATAGGGGCAAGGCTAAAAAGAAGTACAAGAATAAGGAGAACTTAGCCCCCCTTTGTACCAATGTAAACAGATTGTCAAAGTCGCGCTGAGCATAATATTTTGTTATTTGTGGATTCATTGCCACTTGAAAGTTCGATATAAATCCTTGTACCGCTCCAGTTACCTGCGCTGTGACTCCTCGGGCTGCATTTACCACAGTTCCAAAGAAAATGTTGATTAAAACATTCACGCCCTGTTCTTTCGACACATAAGAAAAAGCTCCAATGATATTCCATCCAAAGAATGAAAGCATTTGCTGTCCCTTAATCTTGTCGTACCTATATATATTATGGGAGCATTCTTCAAAATTTCTGTTACAATAAATCGTATAACAGGCTCGCATCAACACCGAAAACAACATAAGCAAAACTGAATAAACAATCAGTTTATCGACCGTACCGGATAAAAACAGAAGCAGAACGGCTACTCCAAGTTTTGCAAATATATCTATCAAACTAAACCCTGCAAAAACCGACATTTTTTCATGGGCAATAATGGCAGCATTATAGGGTACACTGATGATGGTAATAAACAGAGAGACTGCTGAAACTTGAAAGACCCATATAGCTGCACTCAAGCGACCATTAGGAATTGACAGATAATTGAACAGCAGCCACATGCCAATAATCTCTATGACAACTAACGTTAAAACAGCAATTACCCACAAAATGATTTGAGAAACTACAAAGGTTTTTCGTAAATCCTCCATATCATTTCGTCCGATTGCATAGGACATAAAACGCTGTGCTGCCGTTGCCATGGTACCACTCAAGAACGAGAACATCACAACAACTCCACCTACAACATTGTAGATACCATAATCACTTATTCCCAAGGCATTCAATATAACTCTTGAGGTATATAGCTGCACCACTAACGAAAGCAACATCCTCAAATAGAGATACATTGTATTCTTAGCAATCCTTTTATTATTATCTGATGCGACTGACATGTATTTGTTTAATCAATTTTAAAGAACTATCTGTATCTAATAGAATCCTTATTACCATTTTCCCAACATCCAAGGGAAATAACGGTTGACAATTAGGCAGGAGGGTATCATCAAAATCAGAGTAACCACAGTCTTTAACGTTGCTACCATACAGGTTTGAAATTCAGTAAAAGAACCAGCGAATAGAAAAGCCACGGCATAGCTTAGTATGACCCCCACTATCATGTGAAGTCCATATATCACTAAGGTATTCCGTCCCAAAAATTGTAGCAATTTATTACTCTTTACCTTTTGAGTCAATGCGATGATTGCCAACGAACCTGTTATGGCTGCTGTATAGAAATAAGCGTAATTACCTAATTCTGATTCGTACATATCAACTCTTCGTCCGCCCATATAGCTATAATTTAAGTATGTAAAAATTAAATATATCACTAACAGAAGAACAATCCAAATAGTTGAAAGTCCTGCTTTAAACTTTGCAAAATACATTTTACCAATAAATAAGAACGAAAGGCTGATTAAAGCCATATCAATGCTATATGGCAATACGCTCGTAAAAGTAAAATCATAGACTATTCCCCAAAAGGTAAACAAAATGATGAGCGTAACAATCTTACATACATTGTGCAGTTTAAGGACTCCATACATCAATAAATCTGCAAAAAACAAACAGGGCAGAAACCAAAATTTACCTAAACACTCATAACCAAATCTTACCCCCCCCATTATGCCTACCATTGGTTTTATAATACTTACATCATGGTTTGAAACAAGAGCGATTACACAATCAAACAATAAAAATATTACATTAAAACACAAATAAGGAACTAATAATGTCTTCATTTTTTTCAGTAGAAACTGATGAAAGTTATCTTTGGTCGAAACGAACATTCCAGATAACATAAAAAATAAAGGCATGTGAAATCCATAAATTAGGGTTCTAACTTCTTCTGAATATCCCATGTGCCCCATTACAACGAATATGATTGCAAGAGCTTTAGCTGTATCAACCCATTGCACTCTGCTTTTATTCATTGGTAACGTTTGATTTTGTAACATTATTTCTTTCATTACTTTTTAATTGTAAATTGGGAGAATCCAAGTGTTTATTATCAATTTGTGCTGTTTGTCTCCCCAATTTATCATTAAGTACATTAACATCTATAGCTATTTCACGAACTTGAGAAAGTAACAAACTATTATTTTCAGTTATGCTTCTATTTGTTATACGTACTTCTTCCAAGGCTTTTTCCATACTTCTATACTGCATACTAGTGTCACGCGATGTGTAATAAGCAAAAAATATAGAAGAGATAGACAATATAATTGACAACATAGTTGAAAAGTTTGAGATGTATGTTACCAACACTTCTCCATTTGGTATTTTATCTATCTTAATGGTCAATAAAAAAACAACCATAATAACAAGCAGTATTATTAGCCAACACAAGCTGGTTTTTAATTCCACATTACTATTTGACTCTTTATTTTTAGCCATGCTGTTCTTTGTTTATAAACTCATTAAACATATCTTGCAAAAGACTTATTGCTCTTGTAAATAATAAATCATTAACATTCTTATTAAAATCAACAAAGAATTCAGCTGATATCCATAAGTGATTCCCTATTCTGATGATTTTTCCAACTTTATACATCGAATTAACTTCCATCACTTTGTTTAATAGCTCATTATCCATATCTGACGAAATGGCTTGAATTTGAGGAAGCATTATTCTAAAGAAAGTTGGGTCACTCTTATATCTATATTCTGCTAAGAAATTTAAATTATTAATTGTAAATTCTAGAAGATCTGTACCTTCATGCACGAATTTAGATTCTACCTTAAAATCATTTAAGAGAAAACATTTTAGGCTTTGCAACATACGAAAATGAGTGTTATAGGTTGCTCAAACTAAATCATTCAGGGAACTAGTCAATTTAGGCCATACCCCAAAGAGTAGGCACTTTTCTGTGCCTACCTTCACTGACTTATTTAAAAATTTAGATTATTTTTTAACGACAAGGACTACTTAAGTCCGATAGAAGAAAGTAAGAAAGAAGAATGATTTCTGTTACTCTCGTAGATTTTGAGGACTCCCCTACTCCTCCACCACCTCAAAATCTTCGCGATGGACGCGGCTGATGGCTACGGCGTAGCCGCCGAGGTCCATAACAAGCTGGCGGTCGCGGTTGACGCGGACTACATAGCCTTCCTGACCTTTGAAGAGGCCGGTGAGGACACGGAGTTTGACGTGATCCTTGGCGAATTTGAGGAAGGGATCGCGGAGGAAGGTGACGCGTTCGGGCTCGGTGTCCATCAAGCGCATAAAGGGCTTCATGACGCTGTGGGGGATGGACGCGGGGAGACCGGTGGCGCAATTACGAACTAAATGGTATTGGGGAAAATTTTGAGATAAAAAAGTGCGGAGCTGGGCGGTGGTGCCTTGCAAAAATACTAATCCGCTGACGGTGGGCTTTTCTTCCTTCATTACGCCCTTGCCGCTTGGCTTGCGCTTGTAACTGACGGTGCGATGAATAAAACAAGGGGGATGAAAATCACCTACGATACGATTGCTGGATATAAGTTTCTGGAACTTTTCTACAACCATGTGCTGCATAAAAAGATAACCCCATGGAGGGGCTTGCTCTTCACATGAGGATACACCTTCTACTTTCGAGGCCGATTTTTCATCAGTCCCGATTATGTGTATGCCTTGCAACGAACGCCGAGGTGCGGCGTCCGCTTGGGCTGTAGAAGAAGGAAGCGAGCAAACCTGCGTCATTTTCT
>ERZ860445.890-NODE-890-length-19652-cov-2.801500_pt1 | contig 19652 bp, 18 predicted proteins | sample MGYA00509977_ERZ860445 | MGnify/ENA primary metagenome ERZ860445 (study PRJEB30046, sample SAMN00715233) | human gut metagenome | study: EMG produced TPA metagenomics assembly of the A metagenome-wide association study of gut microbiota in type 2... | reverse complement strand
GGGCTGCCCGTTGTGTTTTTTTTGCCCCAAAATGGAAAGGTAAAGGTGAATCCCATGTAAAGTTCCAATCAATTCCTTGGCACGGAGCGCATCGGCAAGCTGATGCAGAAGTATGCGATCCTGTGCATTATTTCGCTGCTGGTCGGCGCATTGTACAACATCGTGGACCAAATCTTTATTGCCAACGCCAGCTACCTTGGCTCTTACGGCAATGCCGCCAACACCGTTGTGTTTCCCCTGACGGTGGTGGCGCTGGCGATCGCGGTGATGATCGGCGACGGCTGCTGCGCGTTCGTCAGCATTTCGCTCGGCAAGGGCGAAGTGGGAGAGGCAAGAAAGAGCGTCGGCAGCGCGGTCGTGCTGTCGATTGCGAGCAGCCTTGTCCTGACGGCGCTGTACCTTGGTTTTGCCGATCCCATCATTTCAATGTTCGGCGGCACGGTGAACGAGGAGACCTTTCATTACGCGCAGGAGTATTTCTTCTATATCTCGCTCGGCATCCCGTTTTATATGTTCGGTCAGGCGATGAACCCTGTCATCCGTGCCGACGGCAACCCGCGGTTCGCCATGATCTCCACGCTCGCGGGCGCGGTGCTCAACATCATTTTAGACCCCATCTTCATCTTTGAATGTAAGTGGGGCATGATGGGCGCGGCGGTCGCCACCGTGTTGGGCCAGATCGTCACAGCGGCGCTCGCGGTGTGGTACCTCTGCCGCATGAAGACCGTCAAGCCGGAAAAGGGAGACTTCCGCCTGCACGCAAGCCTCTGTACCCGGATGCTGACGCTCGGCATCACGAGCTTTCTCTCGCAGATCAGCCTCGTCGCGGCAATGGCGGCCATCAACAACATGCTGCGCAAGTACGGCGCGCTGGATGAGATATTCTCGCAGGAGCAGTACGCGCAGATCCCGATGGCCGTCGTCGGCATTGTGATGAAGTTCTTCCAGATCGTCATTTCCATCGTCGTCGGCATGGCGGCGGGCTGCATTCCCGTCGTAGGTTACAACATGGGCGCGGGGAAAAAGACGCGCGTGCATGTGCTCTTTACAAAGCTCCTGCTCTGCGAGGCGATCGTCGGCGCCGTCGCGCTCATTCTGGCCGAGGGCTTCCCGCGTCAGCTCATCGCCGTCTTCGGCGCGGCGAACGAGAGCAGCTACTACACAGACTTTGCGATTAAGGCATTCCGCACCTACCTCTGTATGATGGTGCTCGCCTGCGTCAATAAGGCTTGCTTCATCTTTTTGCAGGCTGTGGGCAAGGCGTTCTCATCCACGATGCTCTCCATGGTGCGCGAGGTCGTGTTCGGCGTGGGCTTTGCACTGCTGCTGCCGCGCTTTTTCGGCCTTGACGGCGTGCTGTACTCCATGCCGGTGTCGGATGTGTTGACATTCGTCATTGCGGCGGTTATGATTGTAAAAACGTATCGGGAACTCAATACGGAAGGAGCAACTGTATTATGAATCGAATTATCACCATCAGCCGTGAATTCGGCAGCGGCGGCCGCACGGTCGGCAAAAAGGTCGCAGAGCAGCTCGGCATCCCCTGCTATGACTCAGAGCTCATCCAGAAGATCGCCGAGGAGAGCGGCTTTGCAGAAAATTATGTCAAGGAGGCGGGCGAGTACACACCCGGCGGCTTCCTGGCCTCAGCGCTCTCGAACCGCGCGTTCGGCCCGACGAACGAGGACATCCTATGGGAAATTCAGTGCCGCGTCATCAGCGAGCTTGCCGAAAAGGGGCCCTGCGTCATCGTCGGCCGCTGCGCGGACTACATTTTGCAGGACAAGGCCAAGTGCCTCAAGGTCTTTATCCACGCGGATATGGCGTTCCGCGCCAAGCGCATCGTCGAGGTCTACGGCGAGCGCGAGCAGTCGCCCGAGCAGCGCCTGCGCGACAAGGACAAGCGCCGCGCGGCCTATCACCGCTTCTACACGAACATGAAGTGGGGCTACGCGCAGAATTACCACATCACGCTCGACAGCGGCGAGCTCGGCATCGACAAGTGCGCCGATATCATCGCTGACCTCTACAAGAGCAGGGCGTAAATGGTCAAAAAGAGAAGGAGAGAAGCTGCGGCCTCTCTCCTTTTTTTATTCATCTTTCGCAAGACCGGGGATGTTGACGCCGATGCCGTTGACCTCCACGCCGTCGTCGGCGGGGATGAGGAGGTATTTGCGGCCATTGATGACGCGCGCTTCGATCATATAGCTGTTCTCCGGTGCAATGGAAATTTTGACCTCGGGGGTCGTGATCTCAAACTTCTTGCTCTCGATGATGTTGTTCGGGTTCAGCGCGGCGTTCTCGCCGTACTGCTCATCGCACTCGCGCTGGAACGCTGCAATCTGCTCGTCGTTCACGCCGCTGTTGGCGAGGATGCCGCCGACGTCGCCCGCCGTCATTTCGAGCGGCTCGGGGTCTTTGCTCTCCTTGTGATCTTCGATGCGCGCTCTGATCTGCTCGTGCACGGACTGGACGACATCGTAGCTGCAATCCTTGTCGAGCGCGTCGGCAAGCGCCGAGCCAAAGGCGTTTTTCTGCTCCTCGGCAGACATCGGCGGGTCGACGTGGAACAGCGCGTCGATGACCTCCTGATGGATCTCCGCGGCGTTTTTCGAGTAGAACAGCACATTGTAAATGTTCGCCGTGCGGTTGTCGAACGCGGGGTAGAGGAAGCCGAGCTCGGGCGAGGTCGCGATGTAGCCGGTGGAGCTTGAGTGAAACTCGCTCTGGTCAAGGTCGTAGCGCAGTTCGAGGGTCGGGGCCTTGACGGGGCAGATGGAGCAGACAAAGTACTTGAAGACCTCACTCGACGCGTCGGCCTGAATCTCGTCATCCTTGCTGCGGTGCGGCACGTCGTAGGCGTCGGCGGCGAGGAGGATGAGATAGTTTGTCTCGCCCATGTCGATGCAGTCGATGATTTGGCGGCAGAGCGTTTCGCGCGAGGCGGGGTCCTTGAGCTCCGTCTGGCGAAGAGTCTGCAAGAGGCGGTGCTCATCGCTGTCGGCGACCTGCTGCGTGGAGAACACCACGTCGATGAGGTTCTTGCCAAGCGTGCCGGAGAGGGACTTTTTGAGAAGGCCCAGGTACATCTCCTGCTCCTCCTGCCGCATGAGGCCCATCGAGGTATCGACCCACGCAATGATCTCACGGTTGGAGTTCACATAGCAGCCGTACACGCGGCTGAAATTGTTCTTATCGAGCCGGAAGCGCCGGCGCAGTTCATTGAGTTCTTTCTGATTCATGGCTCGTCCTTTCCTTTGTTCATGTCACAAGGCCGATTTTACCACGCCCGCGCCGCTGCGGCAAGGGGAGAAACGGCGCATTGTGCGACGAAAATGCGCAAAATGCAGGAAAAGATGCAAAATGGGCGTGAGCGACAAAATGTGCGCGATGAGTGGACAATATAGACGACATCCCTGTAAATCATAGAGAAATTCAATGAACTTGTCCATATTTCACGGCTTCTTAACGCCGCATTTGACGCTGCTTTTTGTGAAAACGGCTATGGAAACGGAATCAAAGCAAACATTTCACGTTAAAAATGAAAGATATATTGCATTTTGCCTGAGCTGTGCAGAAATTCTTCCGTTTCCTTGGTGATTCTGACTGTTGAAAAAAGAAAAAAAGAAGTTAGAATAGAGCCTCGCGAAATGAAACGGAAGAATTTGGATAGAGATCAGAGAGTTTGGGAGGAAATCAATATGTCGTATCACTTTTTGCTGGATCTTGCGCTGATTCTGCTGAGCACGAAGATTCTGGGCCTCATTGCGCAGAAGTTTCAGATGCCGCAGGTCGTGGGCGCGCTGATCGCGGGCCTGATCCTCAGCCCCGCGGGCCTTGGCCTTCTTTCGGAAACGGAGTTCACCAAGCAACTCAGCGAGCTTGGTGTCATCGTGCTGATGTTCTCCGCCGGTATGGGCACGGACGTCAACGAGCTCAAGCACAGCGGCAAGGCGGGCTTCATGGTCGCGGTCCTCGGCGTGGTCGTGCCGTTTCTCATGGGCACGGCGCTTGCATGGGGCGCGGATGAGCTGGGACTCATCGAGAGCACCGGCTTTATCGAAAACATCTTCATCGGCACCATCCTGACGGCCACGTCCGTGAGCATCACGGTCGAAACGCTCAAGGAGATGAAAAAGCTCGAGACCAAGGTCGGCAACACGATCCTGGCCGCCGCGCTCATTGACGATGTGCTCGGCCTGATCGCTTTGACGCTCGTTTGCAGCCTCGCCGGCGGCGATGAGAGCATCGGCACGGTGCTCATCAAGATCGTGGGTTTCTTCATCTTTGCCTTCGTGGTCGGCTTTGGCGCGAACCGCATCTTCTGCTGGATGCTCAAGCGTCAGCACGGTTGGGCCAGCCACAGAAACTCCGTGTTCGCCTTTGTCCTGTGCCTTGTGATGGCCTACTGCGCGGAGGAATTTTTCGGCGTGGCCGACATCACGGGCGCTTACGCCGCGGGCCTTGCCGTCGCGTGCACGCCCAAGGGCACCTACATCCAGACGAAGTACAACCCCCTCGGCTATCTTCTGCTCACGCCGGTGTTCTTCGCGAGCATCGGTATCAATGTGCAGATCACGGGCCTGACGGGCGGCATGGTCGTCTTCTCGATTTTGCTGCTGCTTGTTTCGATCATCTCGAAGCTCCTCGGCTGCGGCCTTGGCGCCAAGGCGTGCCAGTTCACCACGCGCGAGAGCATCCAGGTCGGCGTGGGCATGGCCTGCCGCGGCGAAGTCGCGCTGATCGTCGCCAACCGCGGCCTTTCGATGGGTGTGCTGTCGCCCGCGATGATGACGCCGGTCGTCATCACGGTCGTATGCGGCACGATCCTGACGCCGATTCTGCTTAAGCTGTCCTTCCGCGGCCATCAGGAGACGGAGCTGGTGCAGAACAACATCGCCGACCGCATGGCCAAGCACCGGCAGCTCGATATCATCACGCAGCAGCTTTTGCAGCAGGATGAACAGATGATGAAAAAGAACTGAGCGCAGCACAATGAAATAAAAAGAGCTTTCTCCTGAAAATCGGAGAAAGCTCTTTTTTGATTTTAGGACGCTACCTTTTCCTGCGCGGTGCACTCGCACAGGATGCGACAGAGCGCGTTCACATCCTCTTCCCGCGTCGCCCAGCTTGTGGCAAAGCGGATGATGCTGTGCGTCTCGTCATATTGCTCCCAGACGGAGAAGTCCACGCGCTCGGCGAGCTCTTTGCGCTGCTGCTCACTGACGATGCAGAAGCTCTGGTTCGTCGGGGAGGGGAAACAGGGCAAATAGCCGTTTTCCGCCATTGCGCGCCGGATAGCGCCGGCGTAGCGAACGGCGTCTTTACCGATGCGCTCGTAGAGCCCATCGGTAAAGAGCGTGTCGAACTGGATGCCGAGCAGCCGTCCCTTGGCGAGCAGCGCGCCGTGCTGCTTGATGATGGTGAAAAAGTGTGGAATGAGCCCCGGCTGGGGAATGACGACCGCCTCGCCGAGCAGTGCGCCGCATTTCGTGCCGCCGATGTAGAAAATGTCGCACAGCGCGGCAAGGTCGCGCAGTGTCACGTCGTTTTCAGGACAGGCGAGCGCGTAGGCAAGGCGCGCGCCGTCGATATAGAGCGGCAGGCGCTTTTCGCGGCAGAGCGCGCTGATGGCCGCGAGCTCCTTTTTGGAATAGAGCGTGCCGTACTCCGTCGGCTGGGAGAGGTAGACCATCCCGGGCATGACCGTGTGGTCGCGGTTCGCGTCGTCCTCGTACTGATCAAGCAGTGCGCGGATTTGGGATGCGGTGATCTTGCCGTTCTCCTGCGGCAGCGTGAGCACCTTGTGCCTGCCGAACTCGATGGCGCCGGCCTCGTGCACGCTGATGTGCCCCGTGTCCGCGGCGATCACACCCTCGTAAGAGCGCAGCAGCGCGTCGATGACGGTCGCGTTCGTCTGTGTGCCGCCGACAAGGAAGTGAATCTCCGCGTTCGGCGCGCCGCAAGCGGCGCGGATCTTCTCGCGCGCGGATTCGCAGTATTCATCCGTGCCGTAACCGGCGGTCTGCGCAAAATTCGTTTCGCACAGGCGCTGCAGGATGGCGGGATGCGCGCCCTCAAGATAGTCGCAGGAAAAAGAAAGACGATGCTCCATGAAAAAAGACCTCGTTTCAAAAACAGGATTGACGGTTTCTGACTGCTATTGTAGAATAAGAGAAAACATGACGCAAACGGTTATTTGAAATGAAAAACATGACATAAAATCATGGATAGGAGGGCGTATGGAAGCGGTCAAATGCGAGGCGTTCCTTGCCGCGGCAGAGCTCGGCAGCCTGACGGCCACGGCGGAGCTTTTGGGCTACACGCAGTCGGGCGTGACGCGCATGATCGGCACGCTGGAAGAAGAGCTTGGCTTTCCGCTGTTTCTTCGCAGCAAAAAGGGCGTGCAGCTCACGGAAAACGGAAAGCTCATGCTGCCGCTGCTGCGCGAGGTCGTGCGCGCGCATCACAACGCCGAGCAGCTCAGCGCGGAGATCGGCGGCGTGTCAAAGGGCTCGCTGACGATCGGCTGCTATTACAGCATTTCGGCCCTGTGGATGCCAGAGATCTTGACGGCGTTCCGCGCCCGCTATCCGGGCGTGACCGTGCGCATGCAGGAGGGCGGCAACCTCGAGATGGCGCGCTGGCTGAACGAGCGCTCGGTCGACTGCTGCTTCGGCGCGCAGATGCACGGCGACAAGTACGACTGGCTGCCGGTCTTTCGCGACGAATTGGTCGCGTGGCTGCCGCGCGGACACGAGCTGGCAGAGGCGGATGCCTTTCCGCTTACGCGCTTGCAGAACGAGCCGTTCATCCACACCTCGCCCAATCACGACACCGATCAGGACCGCCTGCTCGAGCAGCACGACCTGCACCCGCAGACCTGCTTTACGACGCGCGACGGCTTCACGACCTACAACATGGTCGAGGCGGGGCTTGGCGTCAGCTTCAACCAGCGGCTCATCTCGCGTAAGTGGAACGGCACGGTGGCGGAGGTCCCGTTCGCCCCGCCGCAGTTCGTGACGCTCGGCATCTCGGTCCCGTCGCTCAAAGAGGCCTCACCCGCAGCGAAAAAGTTCATTGCCTGCGCCATCGAGACCGTCACGGGCGGGGAGAAAAGCCTTTGATAAGAAGAACGCTTCGCAGAACTTCTGCGAAGCGTTCTTCTTGCCCAAAAGCCGTTTATTTGAGCTCGGCGGTGAAGGTGATCTTCCCGTCGTCCACGATGGCGCGGATGGAGCCGTGGTGCCCCTCGGCGATCGAGCGCGCGATCGAAAGGCCGATGCCGAAGCCGCTGCCCGACGAGCGGGATTGATCGGCACGGTAAAAGCGGTCGAAGAGCTTTTGCGCGTTTTCAGGCGCAACATCCTCGCAGGCGTTCGACGAGCGGAGGACGACGCCGCGCTTCGCCTTTTCGAGCGAGAATTCAATGGGGGAATCCGGCAGTGCATATTTGACCGCGTTGTCGAGCAGGATCGAGACGAGCTGGCGCACGGCGTACTCGTCGCCGCGATAGGTGAGGCCGTCCGTGATCGAAAGGTGCAACTCGTGCCCCTTCGACGCGGCAAAGTCGGTGAACGATTCCGCCGTTTCGCGCACGGCGTCGCTCACGGGAAAGTCCTCCATCTTGAGCGGCGAATCCTCCTCGTCCATGCGCGAGAGCGTGACGAGCGAGTTGACGAGCGAGGTGAGCTTTTCTGTCTGCGCCATCGCCTTGTCGATCCATTTCTGCTTGCCGGTCTCCATTTCGAGCACCTTGAGGCTCGTGGCGATGACGGTGATGGGCGTTTTCAGTTCGTGGCTCGCGTCGGTGATGAATTGCTTTTGCTGCTGCGCGCTGCGCACCACGGGATCGATGGCTCGGCGCGAGAGCAGCACGACGAGTAAAAAGACGAGCAGGATGCACGCCGCGTCGGCGAGCAGTGACCACACGAGCACCACGCGCATCGCACGCAGCTCGTGGTAGCAGTCGAGGAAGATGGCGATATTCTCGCCGTCATCCGTCTGCGCGACGAAAAAGCGGTAGCTGCCGCAGTAGCCGTAACCAGCGCCGTGCGCGAGCGCGGCGGAGAGATATCCCTGCGTGTCGTCCGCCGTGACGGAGGCGATATTGTCGAGGTCTGCCTGTGTCAGCGTGCCGCTTGATGTGTAGTGCAGGACAAAAAAGCGCGTGGAGAACGGCGTTTCCGCCGTGAACGGCCCCTCACGCCGCGCGATTTTGTCGTCGGGCGGGGCCTGCGGCGTCTGCGAATCGTCCGCACCGTCGGGCGGCGCGGGGGCGATGTCGCCGTTGCCGTCGTCATTTTCCGGCGGCGTCGGCGCGTCGGCGCTGTCCGGCAGCTGAAAGCGCGAGTGGGGGATGGTGCCCGCGTTCTCGTAGATGAGCGTCAGCGTTTGCTTCAGGTCGGAATCGGTCGAGACGTAGTTTGCGACGTTCAGGATGATCGTCAGCAGCAGCATCACCGCCGTGACGGAGAGCATCGCGATACGGATGAAGCGGTTTCGCAGGCGCTTGATCATACGCTCTCCTCCAACACGTAGCCGAGGCCGCGGTTTGCCTGCAGGGTGACGTGCGAGCCGATGGACTTGAGCTTTTTGCGAAGATTCGAGATGTTCACCCATACGACGTTGATCTCCGCCTCATTATCCCAGCCCCACACGCGCTCCATGATGCGCTCGGCGGAAAAGACCTGCCGCGGCGAGCGCATGAAAAGCTCCATGATCTGGAACTCACGCCCGCTCAGGCGGATGGGGTCCTTCCCACAGCTCAAATTGCCGCTGCCGGGGTCGAGCGTCAGATCGCCGTAGGCGAGCACCGTCGGCTGGTAGGCCTCGCTGCGGCGCAGAATGGCGCGCACACGACTCAAGAGCTCGTCAGGGTCGAAGGGCTTGGGAAGGTAGTCGTCCGCGCCGGCGTTGAAGCCCGTGATGCGGTCACTCTTCTGGCCCTTGGCCGTGAGCATCATGATGGGCGTTTTCACGCCCTCCTGCCGCAGCTTTTCGAGCACTTGAATACCGTCCATCTTGGGCATCATCACGTCTAAAATGACGGCGTCGTATGCGCCCGACGAGGCATATTCATAGGCGTCGAAGCCGTTGTGCACAGCGTCGACGGAGAAGTGATTTTTTTCAAAAAAGACTGTCAGCGCCTCGGCAAGGTCCACTTCATCTTCTGCGATCAGCAGCCGCATAAAAGGTTCCCCCTCTGATTTCCGGTGATACGTGTAGTATAAAGAGCGCGCGGGCAAAAATCAAGATGGCTCAGAGCGCGTCTTTCGTCGCCTCGCGCCCGCAGGTGATGTTGAGGTTGCCGTTGCGGCAGCGCAGTTCGTCCAAAAACGCCTTGGGCGTGTGGTCATCGGGGAGCGTGACGCGGTAGGTGAGCTCGTAGAGCGTGCCCATGTTGCTCGTTTTCACGCGCTCGAGCACGCAGGACTTGGTGTACTTTTCAAAGAGATCGTCGAACAGGCCGTCGTAGTCAAGGCTTTCGGGGATCGTGATCTTGAGCACACGCTCGGGCTCTTCCGCACCGCCGAAATTGACGGCTGTGAGCAACAGCATCGCCGCCGAGACGATCACAAACGCCATGACGGCGAGTCCCACATAGCCCATGCCGGTCGCAAGGCCGATGGCCATCGCAAGGAACAGCGCGCCGATCTCCTTCGCCGTGCCCGGCGCGGAGCGGAAGCGCACGAGCCCAAACGCGCCCGCCACCGCGACGCCCGCGCCGAGGTTGCCGTTCACCAGCATGATGACAAGCTGCACCACGGCGGGCAGGATCACGAGCGTGACGGCGAAGCTCTGCGTCGTACGCGAGCGGTACATGGAAACGAGCGCCGTGCCGACGCCAAGCAGCAGCGACACCGCCGTACAGATGAGAAACGAGACGAGCGTCAATTCGCTTTCTAAGATCGAGTTAAGCACAGAAAGTATCCTCCTTTAAGTTGATGGTGTGGACGCCTGCGGATAGCTCGTCGCGGTAGCAAGCGCCGTATTTGGAAAACGACGTGGGGAACGCCCCGACGTCGGAGAGCAGATGACTGAGCCACAGCGGGCACGCGCCGGGAATCTTGACTTCCATCAGCACATCGCCGCAGGGCAGCGCGATCGGCGCGCCGTGGTCGCCGAGGCGAAGGTCGACGTCCGTATCGCGCCACCTTAAATTGGTGTCGAACGTGATGCGAAGCTGCGGATCGTCGATGCCCGCAAAGGCAAGCCGGTCGTAGCCGATGAAGACCTTGGGCACGGTCTGATAAAACGACTGAAAATAGCCGATCTCGCGTCCAATCTGGCCGAAGTTTTCACCCGGCAGCTCGCCGGAGAGAAACGGCTCCACGTTCTGGATGCCCGTTGTGATGCGGCGCTTATAGACGACGCCGTCGAACTTCTTCTTGAGCTCGACGAAGACCTTGCCGTCCTCCTGCGGCACGCCATAGCTGCGCACGCGCAGCTTTTCCTTATAGACGGGCTTTTCGAGCGACGCGCGAATTAGGCGGTAGTCGTCGGTATCATAATAAATGTTGCAGATGGTGTACTCGCCGTACGCGTCCTTTTTCATATAGGGCGTCATCCGCTCCAGTAAAAAGCGCTGCTGGGAAAGGGTCAGGCAGTATTTCTTTTCATATCGTTCAAAACAGCATTGGATCGCCATGGTGTCGAACCTCCTTTGTGCGCTCAAGTATGAACGCGCAACCTAAAAGTAACCTAAAGGTAAAATCTTTGCTTTCTTAAGGTAACTTTTAGGCAAAGCGGGTATGCTGTCGCCAGGCTCAAAGGAGCGGGCGCAGAGAACGAAAAAAGCTCGCGCCCGCCCTGAGAGGACCATGTAAGATCATTGATCGAGGAGATATTATGATGAAAAAACTACTGCCTTTCCTGTGCGCGTCGGCGCTGGCGCTGTCACTCACGGCCTGCGCCGGTACGATAAATAATAGTACGGCGGACGCGGCAAGCGATGTGACCTTTACCTTTACCGACAGCAGCGTGATCGCCGCGGGCGAGACTAACACGGGCTACGAGATCGGCGGCACGGCGCTCACCGTCACGTCGAGCGGCACTTACACCGTCTCGGGCAGCTGCGCGGACGGCTCCATCAAGGTGAAAAAGAGTACGACCGGCGTGACACTGGTGCTGGATGGCCTGACACTTACGAGTGAGAACACCGCCGCCATCACCTGCGGCAAGTCGAGCGAGGTGACCATCCTTGTTTCCAACGGTACGGAAAATTCCCTGAGCGATACCGAGCAGAACAATGACGACAACTACACCGAAAACGAAAATGCCGAAAACGCCGTCATTAAGTGTAAGGATGGCTCGCCTGTCACCCTCTGCGGCGATGGAGAGTTGACCATCACGGCCAACGGCAAAAACGGCATCAAATCCGGCGCGACGACGGATGAGGACGGCGAAGCGTCGCTGACCATCCGCGATTTGACGCTGAATATCGATGCACCCGTCAACGACGCCATCAACGCCGAGCAGCTTTTGAACGTCGAGAGTGGCACGCTGACCATCGACGCCGCGGATGACGCCATTCACTGCGACTTGGGGCTGAACATCGGCGCAGACGGCACAGACGGCCCCACGATCGATATCACGAACTGCTGCGAGGGCCTTGAGGGCGCGGAGCTGAACGTTTGCTCCGGTGATATTACGATCAACGCCTCGGACGACTGCCTGAATGCGGCAAATTCCGACCTGACGGACTATGACTTCACGATGACGATCTCCGGCGGCACGATCGACGCCTATACCTCCGGCGGCGACGGTTTTGACTCCAACGGCGAGCTGACCATCACTGGTGGTACAGTCGTTGTGTGGACGGCCAACACGGCGGACAACGAGCCGCTGGATGCCGACGGCACCATCACCGTCTCAGGCGGCACGGTGCTCGCCGCGGGCGGCAGCAGCGGCATGGGCATGAACTTGAAGGCCGCGCAGCCCTGCGTCATTTACGGCTCAACGGGCTTGGGCGGCATGCCGGGCAGTACGCAGAGCAGCCTGATCGCCGCGGACGCGGATTTCACGATCGAGGACGCCGACGGCAATGCTGTGTACAGCGGCACAGCCAGATGCGGTGCGAACTTCATCCTCTTCTCGTCTGCCGATGTGGTGGCGGACAGTGCGTATACCCTCAAGGCGGGCGACAGCTCCACCGAAGGGACCGCGCAGAGCGGGACGGTTTCCACCGGCATGGGCATGGGCGGCGGCTTCCCCGGCGGCGGACAGAAGCCAGACGGTGAACCGCCCGAGGGCTTTGACGGTCAGATGCCAAACGGCGAGAAGTCAGAGCTTCCCGACGGGGAAGTGCCCGAAATGCCCAGCGGCGAGCGTCCTACGCCGCCCAGCGGGCAGGGAAGATCGGCTGACGGCAGCGCCCCAGCGGGCGACAGTACCTCCGATACCACTCCAACTGCCTAATGGCAGAGATAAAGAAAAGCAGACGGCTCGCGCAGGCCGTCTGCTTTTTGCTGTCTGTTCGGTTTTACATCGTCTCAAAACCGACGATCACGCCGCCGCGCTCGGCATAGTAGCTGCAAAGACCACGGCAGGGACGGATCTCAATGTCTGCTTCGGGAAAGTGCCCGCGCAGCGAAGCGGCGAGCGCCCCAGCCGCCTCCGGATTTTCGGCGTGGTGGATGCGCACCTTGCCGCCGTGGTAGTCAGCTTCCAGAAGCTTCTGTACCATCGCCGCGCACGTCTTTTTTTCGCCGCGGCATTTTTCAACGGGCTGGATCGTGCCCTCAAGACTTGCGGTGGCGAGGATCTGAATGCCGAGAATGCCGATGGCGCCCGCGGCGATTTTGCTGACGCGGCCGTTTTGCGCCAGATTGTGCAGGGACTTAAGACTGAAGAAGAGGTGCGTGGTGGCAAGATATTCCTGCGCCTTTTCGCAGATCACATCGAAGGGGAGGCCCTTGGCGTGCAGCTCTGCGAGCTTCTCTGCGAGCAACTGCATCTCCGGTCCCGTGCTCAGCGTGTCAAAGATGTGAATTTTGACCTCAGGATGCGACTGGAGATACACGTCGCGCGCGGCCATGGCCGAGGCACAGGTGCCGGACAGGCTGCTTGTGATGGTAATGACGAAAATCTCATCCGCGCCCTCGAACGCCTTGAGCCAGCCGTCGAGGCTGGGGCAGGCCGTGCCGGATTTGCCGTTGTGGGCCGCGAGATAGTCGAGCAGCTCGTGTGTGTCGAGCGTTTCATCGTCCACGAAGTCGCGCTCGCCGGCGCGGATGGTCATGGGCACGCTCTGATAGGTTACGCCCTCCAGCATCGTGAGGTTGGCAGAGGAGTCGGCGATCAGTTTCATCATGGGGAAGCCTCCAAAAAAATAATCGGTTATTCAAAAACCTGTTGTCAGGTGAAATCATCTTTGACTACAATACAACGATTTTCAATAACTGTCAATCGGTTTTTGGAAAACTTATTGACATTTTTTTCACCAAAGTTTAAGATGATGAAAACGCAGTTTGAACGGAGGAGCAGCTATGGACGAAAATATGCGCAGCCGTCTGGCGGAGTCTGTCCGAAGCTTTCATATCCCGCGGCTCGGGGAGATCCCCGACGTGGGGCTGTATCTCGAACAGGTGACGCGTTATGTCAATCAATCCATCACGGGATGCGGGCTCAGTCCCATCACGGCCTCGATGGTCAGCAATTATGTTAAGCAGAAGATCATCCCCGGGCCAGAGAAAAAGGCCTACGGCGCGGAGAGCATTGCGTACCTCATCTTTGTCTCGTGCATCAAGAGCGTCGTCGCGATGGACGACATCCGCGCGCTGATCGGCATTCAGCACGAGACCTACGATCTGCCGACCGCTTATCACTACTTCTGCGAGGAATTTGAAAATCTCATCCGCTATGTCTTCGGCGTGAGCGACCATCTTGCAAGCGTCGGACAGGACGAGTCGGATGAAAAGGAACTGCTGCGCTCGGCACTTTTAAGCGTGACGCACAAGCTCTATCTCGACGCCTATCTGCGGCTGCTGAGGCAAGACGCGGAGCGCGCACAAAAGGAAACAGAGGAAGCGCAATGACCGTTGAACAGTTTGTCATGGCCTACGGCGCGGAGCAGGACCGTCTGCGCGCCCTGCTGCCGGAGGGCTTTGCCTCGCTGCGGCCGGTGCTGCGCATCAACGCGGAGGTGCGCGACGGCAAAACGGGGGCTCTCGAGTTCAACACCGCCGCGGAAAGGGACGGCAACTGCGGCTGGGTCAACATTGGCCGCTGGGATGATGTTCCCTTTACGAAGGACGGCAAAAAGACAACCTTCACGCTGCCGGAGCTGACGATCTCGTTCACCGGTGTCGGCATCGAGGGCGGCTGCCCTGCGGAAAAGGACAACGTAGGCTGCTATTACTTGAAAGACGGTACGTTTACGCTCGTGCCCGCGGAGAAGATCACGGCAAACAAGGAATTCTGCGACTGTGAATTCGCCTGGCGCTTTGCAGGCGGCGCGCACGGTGTCAGCCTTGGCAAAACGCTGCCCGCCATCCCCGAAGAGGAGACGACGCACTATGAAAAGGCGGCTTTCACGGTCGAAAATGCCGCCGTCATCCCCTGCATGCAGGTGTTGGGGGCCTATCAGGTGACGTTCGAGCGCTGATTTTTGAAAAAGGGCTTGCATTTTTGCCCGCGCTTTGCTATACTGCGCAATCGGGAATGAGGTTCTCCCACGGCACTGCCGAAACCGCTTTTTTGAGCTGATGACTTCTGTGATTTTGAACGGTCACAGGGGGCATCAGCTTTTTTGTGTCCGGAGGAGGAAATTTATGTTAATTTCACTCGCACTCATCTTTTTGGTTGGCCTTGCGCTGGCCGCGCTGTGTCAAAAGTTGAAGCTGCCGCGCATCATCGGCATGCTGGCGACGGGCATCCTGCTGGGGCCGTGCGTGCTCAACGTGCTGGACGGCTCGATTTTGTCGATCTCAGCCGACCTGCGCAAGCTCGCGCTCGTTATTATCCTGCTCAAGGCGGGACTGTCGCTCGATTTGGGCGACCTTAAAAAGGTCGGCCGTCCGGCGATCTTGATGTCGTGTTTGCCCGCGACGTGCGAGATCATCGGTTATGTGATGCTCGCGCCGTGCTTCCTTGGCATCACGCGCGTGGAGGCGGCGGTCATGGGCGCGGTGCTCGCGGCGGTGTCGCCCGCGGTCGTCGTGCCGCGCATGGTGCAGCTGATGGAAAGCGGCCGCGGAACGGACAAGAGCATCCCGCAGATGATCCTGGCCGGCGCATCGTGCGACGATATCTTCGTCATTGTGCTGTTTACAACGTTTCTGCACACGGCGCAGGGCGGCAGCGCCAACGCCGCGGACTTTTTGAGCATCCCTGCGTCGATCGTGCTCGGGGTTGCGCTGGGCGCGCTCGTGGGCTGGCTGCTCAGCCGCTTTTTCGAGACTGCCTATGCCCGAGCGCACTGCATCCGCAACAGCATGAAGGTCATCATCGTGCTGGGGGTCTCGCTGCTGCTCGTCGCGGCGGAGGGCTGGCTCGAGGGCATCGTGCCGGTGTCGGGCCTGCTCGCGGTCGTCAGCATGGCGTGCTTACTTAAGATGAAGTGCACGCCGTTCGTTGCCAAGCGGCTCTCTGAAAAATTCGGCAAGCTCTGGCTGGCGGCGGAGGTCATTTTGTTCGTCCTCGTCGGAGCGGCGGTCGATATCCGCTATATGGCGGGCGTGGGCCTTGCGGCGGTCGGCATGATCTTCTCGGCGCTCATTTTCCGCGCCGTGGGTGTGTGCCTTTGCCTTGTCAGAACGCCGCTCACGGCGAGAGAGCGGCTCTACTGTGTGTTTGCCTATCTTCCCAAGGCGACGGTGCAGGCGGCCATCGGCTCGGTGCCGCTTGCGGCGGGGCTGCCCTGCGGCAGCATCGTGCTGTCGGTCGCGGTGCTCGGCATCGTCATCACCGCGCCGCTCGGGGCGTTTTTGATGGATACGAGCGCGCCGAAGCTGCTGAGTAAAGAATAAAGAAAAAGGACTTGGACGAAACCGTCCAAGTCCTTTTATGATGCAAAGTCAGCGCTCAGGTATCGAGCGTCATGCTCGTGCGCTCCATCACCACGACGAGGATGGGAATGAGGATGAGCTGCAAGATGATGCCGGGGATGGCCGTCGTCACCGCGCCGGAGAGGAAGAGGGCGAGGCTGAACTCCGTGCCCTGAAGGCCCGCGAGCAGGAACTTCACAAGGCCCCACACAAGGCGGCCCGCGACCATCGCGGAGATGAGCGAGGCATAGATGCGCCAGCCTGTTTTCGGCAGCTTGCGGTACAGAAGACCGGCGATGGCGCCGTAGGTCGCCATTTCAAACGCCATGGGAATAGCGATCCAGATCGGCGGCATGCCGGACATCGAGCGCAGCAGCGGGGAGATAAAGCCGACTGCGAGTCCCCACGGCCAGCCGCACATGAAGCCGCACAGCAGCGCGGGCAGGTGCATGGGACAGAGCATGGAGCCGATCTCGGGGATCTGGCCGGTCAAAAACGGCAGGACCATCGCCAAGGCGAGGAAGAGCGCGGAATAGGTGAGTTTTCTCACCGGGGAAGCGGTACGGGCAGTTGCAGTGGCAGCGTTGTTCATGGTTTGTTCTCCATTCCTTCGAGCAGCAAACGGATGTGCGCCATGGCGTCGTCCAGAATGGCGGAGGACTTTTTGTCCACGCCCGCGACATACGTGCTGCATAGATTCATCGGGATGAGCACACGGTAGGCATTGCTTGACGCGACGGCGTTTGCCATGGCGGGGGAGATCTCGCCCATCAGCGCATCGGCAATCGCGATGCCGATGGGGCCGACGATGATCTGCGCGCTGCGGCAGGCCACGATGACGGGGTTTTCGCCCGTGGCCACGCGGTCAGCGCCCGCGCGGCGCATCACATCGGAAGCGGCGCTGTTCGTACCGACCGCCATGATCTCGAGGTGCGGGAAGGACTTTTTGATGTTCTCGACCAAAGTTTTGCCGAGCTTTCCGCCCTGGCCGTCGATGACAAGGATCGTCACGGTGTTCTCATCCTCTCTTGCGTCTTGTTTTCTGCGCGAAAACCCTTGAAAAGACAAAGAAAAGGCATCAATATTCCCCTTGCAGGGAGATTGATACCTTGGTGATACCTCGTTTGCTTTCAGGGAACGCGCGGAAGAAAAGTCAGCTTGTGCCAACGCTGCCGGCTTGTGCCGACGCGGGAATTTTATCAAAAAAGCGCAGGGCTGTCAATCCCTTGCCCCTTGCGAAAGGGGCGAAAAAGCGCTATGATAAACGAAACTTTTTGGTAAAGGAACCCCGCCGCTATGACGAATTTTATCGATATTCGCGATTTTCTGCGCGCCCACTGCGCGCGCTATCCAGAGCTGGCGCTTCAGGACGTCTTCAAGGCGCTCTATCAGAGCGCCTTTGGCTGCGAGCATCTGATCGCCGACCCGTCCGCCGCCGCAGACTACATCCGCGCCGAAGCGGCGCGAAGCGGTGACCGTATCTCCGAGCTCGTCGAGCTGCTCAGCGGCGACTACTGCCGTGTGCACCTCGGCATTTTGCAGGACGGCTTGAGCGCGGAGACGTTTGCGCGGCTCTTCGCCCTCTCTGCGCGGCACGAGGAGTGCGGGCGCGAAAAGCTCGAAGCGATGCTCACCGCCTTGCAGACAATGGCCGACGCGGGCGAGCTGCCGTTTTCTGCGCAGGAGACGGCGGAAGCTGTTGAGAGGTGGCGCAAGGACGGCTTTCCGCCGCTGCACCACTCCGAGATATTTCGGCAGAATTACGCGCCCGCGTACCGCGTCCTGCGGCGCGACTTCGCCCGCGCGCTGCCGCTGTTTGCGCGCATCGACTGCCTGACGGCGGAAAAGGACCGCGTGCTCGTCGCCATCGAGGGCGGCAGCGCCAGCGGCAAGACGACGCTGGGCGAGCTGCTGCAAAATGTTTACGGCTGCCCTGTCTTCCACATGGACGACTTTTTCCTCCGGCCCGAGCAGCGCACGGAGGCGCGCTTCGCGCAGCCCGGCGGCAACGTCGACCGCGAGCGCTTTTTGGAAGAGGTGCTGATCCCTCTGCGCGAGGGAAGACCCGTCGACTACCGCCGCTTCGACTGCGCGACGTTTACCATCGCCCCGCCGCAGAGGATCGAGGCGGGAACGCTCAACATCGTCGAGGGCGCGTATTCCATGCACCCCGACCTTGCGCCGTACTACGATCTATCCGTTTTTCTGTCGATTTCGGCAGAAAAACAGCGCGAGCGCATCCTCAAACGGAATGCGCCCGCGCATGCAAAGCAGTTTTTCGACCGCTGGATCCCGCTCGAGCAGCGCTATTTCGACGCGCTCGATGTGCGGAACCGCTGCGATCTCATCCTTTCGGCGGACGATTAAATGAGCGTGCCGCTCGGCGCGATGCCGAGCACGTACTCGACCGCGATGGCCACAAGAACGACCAGCAGCGAGATGATAAAGCCGTGGAGCATCGGCTTTGCGCCAGACTTGCACAGCGCCGCGAAGTTCGTATTGAGGCCGATGGCGGCGAGCGCCGCGACCATAAGGAACTTGCTGATACTCTTAAGCGTCGCAGCGAGGCCCGCGGGAATGACGCCGACGCTGCACAGAATGGACATTGCAAGGAAACCGAGGATGAACCACGGGAACACCGACTTCATATTGACCTTGACGCCATGGTCGCCGCTTTGCGCGGCGGCCTTTTTCTTTAAGTGCACGCTGATGGCGGCGAAGACCAGCACCGTCGGGATGATGGCGAGCGTGCGCGTCAGCTTGACCATCGTGGCAAAGTCGCCTGCGGCCTCGCTGAAGGCGTAGCCCGTGGCGACGACGCTCGAGGTGTCGTTGACCGCCGTGCCGGCCCACAGGCCGAACGCCGCGTCGGAAAGGCTCATCGCGCGGCCGAGCAGCGGGAACACGACGACCATGATCGTGTCAAAGAGGAACGTTGCCGACATGCCGTAGGCGATGTCCATGTCCGTTGCCTCGATGACGGGCGCGATGGCGGCGATGGCGCTGCCGCCGCAGATGCCCGTGCCCGCGTTGATGAGGCTGCTCGTCTTCCAGTCAAGCCCCAGCGCCTTGCCGATCACATAGCCGAGGCCGAAGCACGTCGCCAGTGTGAAGAGCATGACGGTGAGCGAGAACTTGCCGACCGTCAGCACGGTCGTGATGTTCAGGCTGGCGCCGAGCAGGATGATGGCGAACTTCAGAATTTTCTTCGAGGTGAATTTGATGCCGGGCTTCGTCTTGTCATTCGGCGCGTAAAAGCGGTTCACGATCATACCGATGAACATCGCGATGACGGACGCGCCGATCAGGTGCAGCCCCACGGATTCCTCCAGCTGCTCTAAAAACTTGGCCACCACGGCGATGACGAGCGCGATGGCGCAGCCGGGCAGCATTTTTTTTACGGTTTCGATGAATTTCATGTGATTTCTCTCTCCTCCAAAGCTTGTTGCCGTTGTATTATAGCACCGACTCATGATATAATAAAATTATAAATAAGAATATGTCGATTCCTGTTTGTTATCGACAAAGGAGAGAGAACATGGACCAGCGGCTTGAGACCTTTTTGACTGTGTGCGCCACGATGAACTACCGCAAGGCGGCGGAGCAGCTGCATTTGACGCAGCCCGCCGTGACGAAACAGATCCAGGCGCTCGAAGCGCTGTA
>ERZ860445.873-NODE-873-length-20045-cov-4.714907_pt1 | contig 20045 bp, 14 predicted proteins | sample MGYA00509977_ERZ860445 | MGnify/ENA primary metagenome ERZ860445 (study PRJEB30046, sample SAMN00715233) | human gut metagenome | study: EMG produced TPA metagenomics assembly of the A metagenome-wide association study of gut microbiota in type 2... | reverse complement strand
GGGCGGCTTGTTTGTAAGGGAACGGATCTCAGCCAAAAACTCACTTATTTGGAAAAGAAATACGGCATCACCGGAGTCGGTGTTAAAAATCCGTCACTAATGGATATTTATAAAGCAGCGTTGAAGGGGCACCAAAAGTGAGAAGTTTTTTATCTTCTGTTCGGGTCGTCGCTGCAAAGGAATTCAGAGACTGCTGGAGAAATTTATGGCTGATCGTAGGATCCGCGCTTTTTGCTTGTCTCTCTCTGGCAGTAGCCTTCGGAACGGCAGCAATCGGCGGCGATTTGTCTTTTCGTCCGTTGGAAGCCGTCATGACTTCGGTTGTCACGCTCGGAGTGTTTTTAATCCCATTAATTGCGGTTCTAATTTCTTATGACGCATTTGTCGGAGAACAGGAACATGGAACGTTAATCCTTCTTTTAACTTATCCGCTCTCTCGAACGGCTCTTTTAACCGGCAAACTCCTCGGACAAAGTGCTGCACTCGGCGTTTGTCTGCTTCTTGGTTTTTCCGTATTGCCGCTCCTTACGGTATTAAATGTTCTGCCGTACGATCTCACAAGACTTAGTCTTTTGACTGCTGTTCTGATTTTTTCAGGCTGCCTCTTAGGCTTGGTTTTTATCTTAATTTCTTTAACGATCAGCTTGTTGGCGAAGAATAAAGCTCGAGCTTTGGGCGTTCTGCTCTCTATTTGGCTGCTTTCGGTTCTTTTTTACGATTTAGGGCTTTTGATCATCACGATTGCCTTTGAGCATCAGATCAGAAACGAATTCCTGAACATCTGTTTGGCGGCTAATCCGGCGAGTGCCTTTCGTCTTTTTAACCAGCAACTGCTTGAAAATTCGACCATTCCCCTCCAAACTGCGTGGCTTGGGGTATATTTGTGCCTGTGGTCGGCGGTCTTGTTCGTTCTAGACCGTTTTATTTTGAATAAAAGAACTTTCTAATCAAAGGTTTTTAACGAAAGGCGCTCTCCTGTGCAGGCAGAAATTAGTCATTTTGTTCTTATTGCCGCTGCGTTATGTGCAGTGTTTTTGTCTTTGCCGACTTTATTGGGGTCTAAAAGCAGAGCACCGCTTTTCGTTCATCTTTGGAAGCCGGCTTTAGGCATTACTTTTGCAGGTTTAAGTTTTGCTCTGATCATGCTGATCTGGGCATTTTTAACGAATGATTTTTCGATTGCCTACGTTGCCAACAATTCCAATACGAAGCTCGACCCGGTTTATAAAATTTCTGCGGTTTGGGGAAGTCATGAAGGCTCCATGCTCTTATGGGTTTGGACGATTACTGTTTGGGCTTCATTGTTTGCAGTTTTCTCACGAGACGACGAGTTGTTCAAATCCCGAGTGCTTGGCGTTTTGCTCGGCGTAACCGGACTTATCTGCCTCTTCCTGATTTTTACCTCAAATCCTTTTGAACGTCTGCTGCCTTTAGTTCCTCCCGAAGGAAAAGACTTAAACCCGATCCTTCAGGATATCGGCATGATTCTGCATCCGCCGATGCTTTTCTTAGGCTACGCGGGTACTGCTTTGTGCTTTGCATTCGGCCTTGGTGCCTTGATGGAAGGGAAGGTGAGACCGGAATCTCTTCGCGGACTCACAACGATTTCGGTGATTGCGTGGCTTTTCCTGACCGCCGGCAACGTGCTAGGTTCTTGGTGGGCCTATAACGAATTAGGCTGGGGCGGCTGGTGGTTCTGGGATCCGGTTGAGAACTCATCTTTTGTTCCCTGGCTTCTCATGACAGCCCAGCTTCATGCGTTGGTTCTTCTCAGATTCCGTGCCCACCTCACAAAGACGGTCTTGTTTTTCTGCATCGTTTCATTTGCGCTCTGCCTGCTCGGCACCTTCATCGTGCGCTCAGGCGTGATTCAGTCGGTTCATGCGTTTGCCTCAGACCCCAACCGCGGGGCCTTCCTGCTTGTCATTTCTCTGTTAATGGTCGTCCCGGCTTTATTTCTTTTCATGATTCGGGCACCCAAATTTGAGAGCGCAAAGCAAATTTCCGGTATCGAGGATATCTCTTTAGTCTTGGCAGTGCTGCTGCTTGCTGTGACAGCTGTTTGCGTCTTGTTCGGCACGCTTTATCCCTTAGTGCATGAAGCCCTTGGTAAAGGCTCCCTTTCAGTAGGCGCTCCGTACTTCAACTCGATTTTTGCACCAATGGCGATTTTAGCTGCTCTGATGATCGGCGCAGTTCAGTTAAAAAAATCACCGATGTGGACATGGGGTGCGACTTTCATTCTGTCCGCTATCGCCGCTCTTTATTGCGGTTTCTTTACGGAAGTGAAATCTTCTGTTTACACGACTGCCGGTGTGTTTAGTGCCCTGTGGATTATTTGTTCCTTTATGGCATCTCTGCGGTCCAAGAAACACAAGAACTTCTTTGCGCTAGTCGCTCACTTGGGCATTGCCGTCAGCATCATCGGTGTGATCGGCGACACGCAATATTCTCAGGAAGCCGTTGTAAGAATGGGGCCGGGCCAGGGGCGCCCGCTCGGCGACGTGATCTTCGTGTATGAAGAAACCCGCAAGGTCGATACCAATGCCTTCTTTGCCGATGAAGGCAAGGTTCTCGTGCTCAATAAAAATGAGGATGTCATCGACGAACTTCATCCTCAGCGCCAAACCTATAAATCCAACGGCATGGAAATGACGGCGGCCGGTATTTCACATGGCTTCTTTAGAGACTTTTATGTCTCGATGGGCAACCGGTTAAGCAGCGATGAATTTTTAGTACGCCTCAGCATCCGTCCCTTGGTGAGCTGGATTTGGATCGGAGGCCTCATCATGCTTTTATCAGCAGTCTTTTCCTCTGCTTGGCGAAGAAAGGAATGGAGTCAGTCATGAGATTAGCACTTAGATTAATCCTTTGTTTTTTTCTTGCTTTCAGCACTGCGTCTACAGTTTTTGCAGCGCCTTCTATTCGCGATCAGGCCATAGAAATTTCGAAAGAACTGCGCGATCCCGGTGCCGTGAATCAATCTCTTTATGAGTCCAATGCACCGCAGGCGGCAGAGCTTAAGGCGAAGATTTATCAATTATTGGAAAACGGCGAAAGCCGGGAAAATGTGTTGGAGTATTTTGCTTCTCGCTACGGAAAGCAAATTCGATACGATCCTCCTGTGGATCCATGGACCGCTGCGCTTTGGGTTGTTCCCGCCGTACTTTTTGCCGGTTTGGTGCTGACAGCACTTTTCCTTATCCTCAGACGTAAAAAGGAGAAACCTTCATGAACATTTCGTTCAAACTTTTAGTTGCCGCTGCCGTATTTGCGGCGTCTTTTACCGTCGGCGCTCAAACGATTTTTTCTACTAGCGGCTACAGCACCGGAGAAGCACTTGAAAAGCCGATGGTCATGAAGCCTTTCGTGGAATTCTCCAAGGCTCGTCCTCTGCCGGAACTTAGAATTTTTACGCTTGAAGGCGAGAAAGTCGATTTAGCTAAGTACCGCGGAAAACTTTTGATTTTGAATGTCTGGGGAACTTGGTGTACCCCTTGCATCCGAGAGATTCCTCAGCTGATTGATCTTCAAAAACAGCTTAAGGGCTCAAACATTGAGATCGTCGGTGTTGCAGTCGACAAAAGCGTTGCAGGAATTCCTAAATTCTTGGCAAGACACAAGATGTCGGAATTTAATACGTGGTCTGACCCGACGGAATCTATCGAAGATGTGATGCCGCTTGAAGTCGTTCCGACCAATTACATTATTGACGGAGCCGGAAACATTGTCGGCTACCTTCCGGGCTATCTGCCGTGGGATGATAAAGACGTCATGCCGTTCTTGAAGAAACTGGCAGAAAAATACGCCAAGCCCAAAGCCAATTGATTCTGATTTTTTGAGCCGAAGCATAAAAAATGATGCTTCGACATATGACTATTCCTCGCCTTAGAGGCGAGGGTTTCCTTGAATCTCAGCTAAGACAATTGTCTTATTTTTGTCTGATTTCTGGAAAATTAAAATTAAACAGTCCGACTCCGACAAGGAGTAAATGTTTATCCAACATGCTGATTTCTGAACGGAATCTTCGGAACGAGAATTCAGGCTTTCTATTCAATCGGCGACGACTTCTACAAAAATGAATTTTTGGGCAGAAATATTGAACCAATTCAAAATGAGGTGGATCCTCCTCATTTTGTGTGGCCTTATTTCTGCTTACGCGCAGGCTTCTCAACTCAATAATCTGCTGCCTCCTGTGCGTCTTGCCGTAGTCAATTCCTTTGGCTCTAACCTCTCTGTTCGCTACTTTAACGGGACGGTGAACGCTATTGCTAAAGCGGTTGCTCCGAGAAGACTTGTCGTCCAATTTTATGACCAGGAAGTTTTTCTTGAGGCCGCTCAGAATAAAGAGTTTGACTTGGCAATTGCTTCAAGCGGATTGACAGCTCTCATGACTGACGCGAGCGGTGCGGCTGCGCTTCTGACGATCATCAACAGCCGAACGCCGGATCCCAATCATGCGAACGCCGGTGTCATCGTTGTTCGAAGCGATAGAGATGACATCAATTGCCTGGCTGACCTCAAAGGGAAGACAGTAGCCGTATCCAGTACGAAAGCTTTTGCCGGATTTCTTGCGGTCATGGGAGAGATCCAAGCAGAGGGATTAAATCCCAACCGCCTGTTTAAGTCAGTGACGGCGACACATAAACCGATGACGGAATTGGTTAAGCAAGTTGTCAATAAAGAGGTTGATGTCGCTTTCATTGCGAGCTGCCTTCTCGAAAATATGGAAGCTGACGGCGTTATTCCCAAAGGCTGTCTTAAGGTCATCAACGAGAAAAAAGACGAAAACTTCTACTGCAAGCATTCCACCAGGCTTTATCCCGGCTGGATACTTTCTGCGCAGCCGACGCTTGATTCCAAAACATTGAGAAACATCATGGAGGCTTTGCTTCAGCTTCCTCCCGGCAAGGAAGAGGGCTCTTACTGGACGGTGGCAACCGATTACGATCAAATGAATCTGCTTCTCCAGCGCATGGAAGTCAGATATTTGGAGGATAGAACAATCGGCTGGATGCTGAATTATTACCGCTGGTATTTCATTGTCGGATGCGGTGCGCTCCTGCTTATTATCCTTAATTGGGCTTATCTAGCCTTTGCTGTCAGACGCAAGACAGAACAGTTGCGTAAAAAAGTCGAAGAAAATCGCGAGTACGAACGTGAAAATCGCAAGATTACGGAGCGAATTGAAGCGTTAGAAAAAGCGAAATCCATCGGCATTATTTCCGCTATGGTTGCCCACGAACTCAAACAGCCGCTTGGTGCCATTAACAACTACTCAGAAGCGATTTTGAGGCAACTTAAACGCGGAAAGAAACCTGCAGAAGAAATTCTGACAGAGGCACTTTCGGAAATTAAATCCGAAAGTCAAAGGGCTTCTGAAATCGTTGAGTTCGTACGCAATATCGGTCGCAAAGAGCCTCGCCAGAGAAAGCGCTTTAATTTGGAGTCGGCCGTTGAACATACGATAGAGCTAATGAAGCGCCTAGGCCGTCTTAACAGTAAATGTACGTTGACCGGTGCAGAAAATTTATTTGTTTACGCCGATCCGCTGAATGTTGATCTCGTTCTTATGAACCTTCTTAAGAATGCAGAAGAGGCGGTAAGAAATCAGCAGAATGCAGAAATTAAAGTAGAAATTAAAAATGCGGGGGCTGATGCTCTCGTGATCATTGAAGACAACGGTCCGGACATGACGGACGATCAGTTTGCCTCATTGCGGAATCTCGGACAATCCAGCAAAAAAGACGGATTGGGTCTGGGACTCGCAATTGTCAGAGAGCTTTTAGAGGCTAACGGAGGATCTTTGAAACTTGTCAGGATTCCTTCAGGAGGACTTCGCTGTATTGCTTCTCTGCCTATAGCTTTGGAGGATAAAGATGGGCCTGGATAAATTTCAGGAAAAAGCGGTTGTTAGGATTATTGACGACGACGATTCAATGCGGAAATCGTGGCGCTTCCTAATTGAAGGAGAAGGGTGGACAACGAAGTGCTACTCCTCGGCGCTCCGATTTCTGGAAGAAGACGACCGTAATGAGCTTGGCTGTGTTGTGCTTGATGTTCGTATGCCGGATATGAGCGGAATCGAACTTCAGCGCGTGATGATGCTCCAAAAAAACGGCTTGCCCATTATCTTTGTTTCCGGTCACGGAGACATTGATATGGCTGTACAGGCCCTCAAAGACGGTGCAACAGACTTTCTTCCGAAACCGGTCAGCGCCGATCGCCTTTTAACGGCCATTGAAAGAGCGGTGAGTAAGGACGTCGAGCGCCGCCAGCAGAATCAGTTAACTGATGAGTATCGGCATGTTTTTGACACGCTTACGGCCCGGGAAAAGATGGTCGCTAAGAAAGTGGCGAGGGGATTGCTCAATAAACAGATCGCTGACGAATTGCAGATCAGTGAAAAGACCGTCCAAGTCCACAGAGGATCTGTTTGCCGCAAGCTCGGTGTGAAAAGCGCTGTCGGCGTTGCAAGTATCCTCAGTATTCTTCACGAAGAAGATTCATCATCAGAAGACATTAGATGAGCAAAACAGCTAAAAAATCGCTTCTTTTCTCTCCTAAAGGAATAAGAGCTTTCGATTTAGTGGGTCAAAAACTTTGTCGTTTCTGCACCTTTTAGTACTTTTGGGTTAATCTATTCTGAGGTATCTGAAGGCCAGTGCGAGGAGGAGGAAACATGAAGGATCCATTCGGTTCTTCTTTGCTTGTTTCTTCTTCGAATGTGGCTTTGAAGCCGCTTCAGCGTGTATTCCACAAAACGACCGCTTCCTATAAATTTCTTTGGTTTTTAGCGATTTTGGATCTTGTTAAGGAGGCACCTCAGGACGCTGGTCCTCTGAGACTTTCCATTTCAATGATCTGTGCCAGGATGGTTGCGAAATCTTGGATTCCGACACAGAGATTTAAGTTGTCTTTCGGTCGATGGGACCAAATTACAGCCATTATCGAAGCACTGAAAAATCCGGAGAATGATTTTCCTTTTGACCCGCGATACAAAGAATCGGAAGCGTTAAATGCATTAGAAGGGTTTGCACAAGCGAAGCCGGAAAAATTCAGGAAAATTATTTTTTCTCCCTTAGCCCGATACGTTCCTTATCGTTTTTTGAGCGTCTGGTTTCCTAAGGCAGTTGACTCTTTCAAAGAAGCAATTGCATTCAATTCAAAGAAAAATCCGTACTATTTTCCCGAAAATGACTTGAGTTTTATCGAGATATCGACAGAATGGCGAAAATACTTTTTGGAGAACTACGCGCTTCTTAAAGACTTTGCGTATTGGAATTTTGCCGACTTCCTTCAAACACGAAATACAGCAGTGCCGGCGCTCGTTAAGAAGTTCGAGCTTCCGGATAGCCGAATTAGCCTTGAAACTCAAAGAAAATTCTGGGCCCCTTTCCTGACCTCTTCTCGTTTGGCGAGAGATATATACGGCAATCAGCTTGATCTGAATAATTTTGCGTTGGATCACTTCTTGCCGTGGACTTTCGTGGTTCATAACCAGATATGGAATCTGACACCGATGGATCGAAGATTAAATTCCTCGAAGAACGATCAGATTCCTCAAGATACTTATATCCGGCCGCTTGCGCTGCAGCACAAAAACCTGGTCCGGTACCATTTTTCTAAGGACCGAAAACGCTCCGAAGATTTCTTTGCGGAGTATGAAAACTTCCTCGGCGTAGAAATTGCTGATTTCGTTTCCGCCTCTGATGCTCAGGTAATAGAACTCTTCCAGGAGCATCTTGATCCGTTGCAACAAACAGCATTGAATATGGGATTCCCTTTATGGCAGTGAATGTTAATGATCCGTGCTTGTTCTGCGAATTTCTCAAAAATAAGGAAATTGCGGCCGAAAACGATCTGGCTTTTGCCATTTTTGACGGCTTCCCTGTTAATCCCGGCCACGTTTTAGTCATCCCCAAGAGGCACGTCGCAAATTACTTTGAATTGACGACAGAAGAGGTTTTGGCGATCCGAGATCTTCTTCAGAGGATGAAAACAGAAGTCGATGCAAAATTTCATCCTGACGGCTACAACATCGGCGTGAATGTGGGCGCTGATGCCGGACAGTCAATTTTTCATGTGCACGTTCACCTTATTCCTCGATATAAAGGAGATGTGAAGAACCCAAGGGGAGGAGTGCGAGGCGTGATTCCGGCAAAGCAGAGCTACTAGAGAAGCATCAGAGATAGCTAATTGGAAGTGCGGATACTTCTTTATTGAGGGGAAGATCTTGCTCAACGAAACAGATTAGAGCACCTTCTCCTCGTTTGTTTCCTGGGAGTATTCGAAATTTTCGACCATAGAGAGGCGCGGGGATGCCGTTATCTTAATTTCGATCGGATGAAGTTTACCTTTATCTTCGATTAAGAGAGAAATCTCCTTACTGCCTCTGCTCCTGAAGTAGGACAGCAGAGGTTCTACGCCTCGATTTCTGTAGCTCTTGAGAATTTCGATGATGACAAAGTTTTCGAACATCAGGTCACTCATCGCGCCGTCTATCAAAGCCTCTTTAGTAGTCCATCCGCTTAAGAAGGCGCAAAGTCCCGTATCCGTGAAATAGACTTTGTGACTTTGATGTTTTCTATTTCGACCATCCTCTGAATGTTCTGGAAGCAGGTAGAAGAGCGGTCTTTTCAAGCACGGTCAGGTATGTTTTGAGGATGGTTTCTGAAATTCCTAGTTCTCCTGACAGAGTTCGAAAATTTAATCGCTGGCCGATTCGAGCAGCTACAAGGCGCATAAAGTTAAAGAAATCTTGTTCACTCGGAAGACCGGCAAGATTTTGGATATATCGCTTTAGAAAGGAGCCATAAAACGTTGTCCATTCGATGCCTGATGTCCATAACTCTGGAGCAGAGCCCTTCCAAATATGGAGAAAAACATCATTAAAACCGATCTTTTCCCTCTGACGGCATCCGGCAACATACTCTTGGGTCGGAATAAACGGTTTTTGTTCCAGCCAACCATTGAACTCCCTCTGAGAAAACAGTATCGAACCTAAGGTTCCGTCGATCCTATCTCCGGGAACGGATCTGTCTTGCCGTAGTAAAGGAGCAGTAAACATATGGTTAACGTTGCAATCGTTAGTGAAAGGGATGCCTTGATGAGTCAAAGAATAGACCGAAACACAACTCCGAAGCGAATCGGATACGGATCTTTTCTTTCCTCCTAAATTGCATTGCGCTTCTTGTTTTCATAGCAAATTATGGAAAACGATAGATTCACAAAGTGGCTATTTTGAAAATCGTATTCGCATTTCCGTTTTTACTTCTTTTTTGTCCATAGAATGAAACCATTCGATCTTCATTGAAACATTGAAAATGAACAGCACACTGAATCACACCGTTAAAGCTTCGCTTCACAGCGAACGCTTTGTGCTGTCCAATCGAATGTGCCGAATGTGAGTCTGACTTTCCGCTAAGGAATGTCTTACTGACTTCTCTATTTGTCTTTCCCAAAATCCATCTTTAACTCGGGATAAGAATAAGCAGAGTGAAGGTACATCTTAAAAATCGCCCGCTTTTCAAATCCCGACAATATTAAACAACTAACTCTGTAATAGGTGAAAAGCATGCAACGATTCCAATTTTTAAAACTGGCTGCCGCGGCAGTGATTACCGTTCCCCTCCTTCTTTCGGGGTGCGGCGATAAAAAGACCTCTGAACTTAAAGTCGGTGCAACCGCCGGCCCTCACGCAGCCAATGTCCAAAAGGCCGCAGAAGTAGCTAAAAAACAGGGCTTAAACGTTAAGGTCATTGAATTTACGGACTATATTTCCCCGAATAAGAGTTTGGAAGAAGGCTCTCTAGATATCGCAATTTATCAGCACGAGCCGTTCCTCAATAACTTCAACAAGCAACAGGGAACTCATCTCAAAAATATCGGTGTAGCTGTTGTTCAGCCGATGGGCTTTTACTCGAAGAACATTCACAGTCTGAAGGATATTCCTGACGGCGCAACGTTTGCGATCCCGAATGACCCGAGCAACGAAGGCCGCGGACTTCAGTTAATTGAAAAAGCCGGTTTAATTAAACTGCAGCCGGGCAAAGACGGCTCCGCAATTACGGTTGCCGACATCATCGACAATCCGAAGCATCTGAAATTTAAAGAACTCGAAGCCGCTCAGCTTCCGAGAAGCTTATCCGACGTTGACATTGCCACAATTCCGATGAATTACGTTATAAGTGCAGGTCTGTCTCCGGAAAAGGACGGCTTCTACTACGAATCTAAAGAAGCTCCTTACGCATTGATCATCATTGCTGCAAGAGAAAACAATGCCAACAATGCAGACGTCCAGAAGTTTGTGAAGGCATTCCAGTCTCCGGAAGTAGCTAAATTCATTAAGGAAGAATTTAAAGGTGCAGTAGTTCCGGCTTGGGAATAATACATAATAGGTAACTTATTGAATAAAAAATAATTCCGCCGAATCAGCAATGGTATGGCGGAATTTTTTCTAACACGCTTTTCTAACAAATTTCTGTCTAATCTAACAATTTAACACGTCGAATGTTAGATAAATGTTAGAAAAATGCACTTGGGGAGTGGTTTTCATTTGTCAGACTGCTCATTAACGAAAGACTATTTTCGGGAAAACGATAAGGTGTTTTGTATCTAAATGTATGTCAAGAGAGTGCCTGAAGTTCTAAGATTAGAGAATCAGGTAGAGGTGCAGACTTTATAAGTAGTTGCTTCCTTTAAAGGAGAATCGGGAGGCAGCAAAAGGAAAGTTTGCCGAAGGCCGATTGATCTCTCCTAAATTGATCGGACCTGGGCCGTCGAAAAACATTCGGCGGACTGTCACTGAACAGTGGAGCGCTACCCGAGGTCTCGAACCTTATTCCTTTTGATATTACCTTTAAGGTCCGGATGCTCGAGGAGCTCCGGAATGAAACATAACAATATCAAGAGGACGAAATGTCTCAAACCAACTCAAGTTCCCGCTTAGCACCGTGGCAAGCCATGACTATGCTTGCCGTGGGTATTGCCATAATCTTTTTCGGGTTGATGGCCTTAAAGGTTAATGCCCGCATCGTTCTTGCCGTTGACGGCGCCATTATGTGCTTAATGGCTTGTGCCTTCGGTATTTCTTATGACAGCGTTCAGAAAGGCATCAAAGACACCATCGCTTCAATGCTTGTTGCAATGCTGATTCTCTTGTCCGTCGGTGTTCTCATCGGCTCCTGGATGGCCTCCGGAACGATTCCGGTTATGGTCTATTACGGTATGCAGGTCATTACTCCGGCACTCTTCCTTCCGGTTGCCTGCATCCTGTGTACATTGATGAGTACATTAGCAGGAACATCCTGGGGCACACTGGCTACCGTCGGCGTTGCCTGTATGGGCGTCGGTGAAGGCCTCGGAATCCCGGTTGAAGCGGCAGCCGGCGCAGTCTGCGTGGGTGCTTTCTTCGGCGATAAAATTTCTCCGTTAAGCGACTCTCCTGTGATCACGGCTACTGTGACGGATACACCGTTAATGGAAGGTATCAAGCATGCCCTGATTTCCACCGGCCCGGCTTATCTCATCAGCCTAATTTTCTTCTTTGTTTACGGTCTGGAATTCAGCGGCGGCTCTGCAGCAGAAAGCGCAACTTACGTTGAAATTTTAAGAACGATTGAAAAGAGTTTTAATCTCAACCCAATTACCCTACTGCCGGTATTTGTTGTGATCGGTCTGATCGCCTGGAAGAAGCCGACGATTCCGACCTTCGTTGCCGGTATTGCCGTTGCTGCATTCTTAGGCATGTTCCTCCAAGACGTAAGCCTCAAGAACATGATGAACTACATGTACAGCGGCTTTAGCATCCACACGGATTCCGCATTCGTCGACAAGATGCTCAACCGCGGCGGTTTCACCAGCATGTTAAGCACGATCGGATTATTGATGACAGCTGCGATCTTCGGTGCTCCTTTGAGAACTGCCGGTGTTGCTGATGTCTTACTCGACTACGTCAGAAAATTTGCCCGCAACAGCCGCGTCATGGCCTTCTGTGTCATGTGTCTGCACACACTCTTCTTCATGATCACTGGCGCTTACTATGTCAGCTATCCGGTTGTCGGCTCCATGACCAAAGATATGTTCCCGAAATACGGTCTGCAGCGTAAGAACCTGATGCGCATGATGCTGGATACCGGTACCGGTCTGGCTCCGTTGGTTCCGTGGTCTACCACCGGTTCCTACACCGCTTCTACGTTAGGTGTTGCCAACATTGCCTTCTTCGCATTCGCTCCGATGCTTTGGCTCTCCATCATCCTCTCTGCCGTTTATGCATTGACCGGTATCGGTATGGCCAAGCTTGAAGAACAAACCGTCGAGGAAGAAGAAGGTAATCGATTCAACGGCCAGCTGGCAAAGGAGTAAATCATGGAAAAGCTTTTTCAGCGCTGGTATGACTTGATTTCCATTGATTCTGTATCCGGTCACGAAGTCGGAGCAGCAGACTATGTTGCCGAAGCTCTGCGCTCCATGGGACTTGAGCCTCATTACAGCTACTTCCCGGAAGATACTGACAGACAGCGTCCTTCTGTTTGGGCAGTGCTAGACAGCGGCAAACCCGGTAAAACGATGCTTCTTATCGGTCACATTGACACCGTTGATGTGAACTTAAAGAACTGGAAAACCAATCCTTTCATGCCGGTCGAAATCGACGGCAAGGTTTACGGCCGCGGATCCATGGATATGAAAGGCGGAGACGCTGCGATTCTCACGACGGTTGAGTATTTTGCTCAGCACAAAGATGAGTTTTCCGGAAAGATCCTGATTTGCTTCGTTGCCGATGAAGAAGGATTAAGCAAAGGAACCTATCAGCTCGTTGCCGAAGACGTGGTTCATGCTGATTACGCCATTATGGCGGAGTGCCGCTACAACAATGTGGCTGTGGGTTTCAGAGGGCGCTTCAGCTTTGAAATCACGGTAAAAGGCAAAGCCGGGCACGCCAGCCGTTATCCGGAAGTCGGAGAAAATGCTCTGATTTCTGCCGGACGTTTGGCTGCTGCGATTGAAGCACTTCCGACGCTCACGCATCCCAAACTTCATCACGGCACCTGGTGCGTCCGTTATTTGGCGGGCGGCAATTCCGGGGCGCTGGTGGTTCCGGACAGCTGCTACATGTTTGTAGACCGTTATGTCGTTCCGGGCGAAGATGAAGCGATGTGCATTCGTCAGATGCAGGAAGCTGCTGAAAAACTCGGCTTGGCAGACAAAGTGGATATTCATTTGAAACCGCGCAACAGTCCTTACATGAAGTCTTTTGCTGTTCCTGAAGACCACGAACTTGTCGTCAAACTTCAGGAAAGCTTCAAGGAAGTCACCGGCGAAGATCTGCCGATAGATTATGATCCGTCGGTCTGCGATTCTAATATTCTTGCCGTCTCCTGCGGAATTCCTGTTGTCACATTCGGGCCTTCCGGCGGGAATATGCACGGAGACAATGAGTACGGGTATCCGTACCAAGTCAAGAACTGCTATGAGATTTACAAGAAGACAGTAAAGAAACTTCTTCCGGCATAAAAACCAACCGACATATGCCGCTTGAGAGAGCGGCTTCAAACCACACCCGCGTCGAGAGCTTCAATTATTGGGGCTCTCGACGTTTTCTTAGTGGGCGGATTAAAAGGAGAACGGCGTGCTTAGAGATATGTAAGGGGTTGGAAATACGGGTAGTTGACTTTTGCGGTATAGAAATTAGTGTTTGGACGCAATAAAGAATTTCGGCGGTCATTCAGACCGCCGAAAATTTAAATAATGCGAATTAGCGTCTTATTCTTTAACCTTTATATCGTTTCTGCCGGCATACTTTCCTAAGACGGCATGAAGCTTCTTAAGGTCAATCGGCTTAGAGATATGATCGTTCATTCCGGCATTGAGCGACTTGGAAACGTCTTCGGAGAAGGCGTTTGCGGTCATTGCAACGATCGGAATGGTATGAGCGTCTTCTCTTAAGAGGTTTCGGATCATTTGAGTAGCTTCTAAGCCGTTCATGACCGGCATCTGGATATCCATAAAGATCATGGAGTAGTAACCGGGTTCATGGGTTTCGAACGCTTTAACCGCTTGCGCGCCGTCACCGACAACTTATGCAGTGTAGCCAGCCATGTCTAAGAAGTCCTGAGCAACTTCAGCATTAAATTCATTGTCTTCTGCTAACAGAACCCTCTTTTTCTGAGTATTTTCTTGAACGACCAGGTCTTTCTCTTTTCCCTTGTGTTCTTTAATACTTGGATCAGACAGCCAGTTATAGAAGGAAGAGCTGAAGAAAGGCTTGGCGATAAAGCCGTTAATACCGATTTCTTTGGCCCGACCTTCAATCGGAGACCAGTCGTAAGCGCTGATAATGATGATGAGGGTTTCCGGCCCTACGATCTTGCGGATTTCCCGTGCAGTTGCTTCGCCGTCCATCTCCGGCATCTTCCAATCCAGGAAGCAGATATCGAACGGATCATTGTTCTGCATGGCCTGCTTAATTTTTTCGATGCCTTCTTTTCCGCTTAATGCGTATTCGGTCTTTTGACCCAATTGATCGAGAAGGACGCAGGCGTGTTCGCAGGTGTCTTTGTCATCGTCAATGACGAGGGCTCGAAGTTCAAGCAGACTTTCCGAATGTTTAGCGGAATCTTTGGAAATCCCGAAGGGAAGGTCGATCGTAAACGTACTGCCTTTTCCTTCTTCACTTTGGACGTCGATGTTGCCGCCCATTAAATTGACCAGGTTATGCGTAATGGCAAGACCAAGACCGGTACCGCCGAAATGCTGTGCAATCTCCGCTGTTTCCTGTTCAAAGGGGAGGAAGACGCGGCTCAAGAAGTCTTTCTTCATGCCGATGCCGTTGTCGCTGATAATGCAGCGCAGATGAACATGTTCCGGACTTGTCTGTTTTTCTGACAGCCTCATCGTGACCTTGCCGCCTTTCGGCGTGAATTTAACGGCGTTGGAGATAACGTTAATAAACACCTGATTGACACGCAGCTGGTCACCTACAAGGCATTCTTGGTTGACATCGTTCGTGATGATTTCAAAACTGACGCCTTTTTCTTTGGCTTGAGGTTCTATTAGGTTGTAGATGCTGTGAACGGTTTCCTGAAGGTCGAATTTTTCGTAAGAAAGTGCGAGCTTGTTGCTTTCAATCTTGGACATATCCAGGATGTCGTTGATGAGGCCGAGTAAGTGGCGAGAGGCGAGAAGTGTTTTCTTCAGACAGTCTTCTACTTTTTGTCTATCGCTGATTTTTGACAAGGCGATCGTCGTCATACCGATGATGGCGTTCATCGGCGTACGGATTTCATGCGACATATGCGAGAGGAAGTCGCTTTTTGCCTTGCTTGCGTTTTGAGCATTCGTCAAAGCATCTGCCAGGTTTCTCTGGTAGTTAATCTGTTCGGTTTCATCAAATAAGGAAACTACTGTCCAGTCGATTAAACCTTGGCGGACCGGATAGACTGAAAGCTGGAAGGCCTTGTCGCTGCCTTTTAGTTCGATATTTCTTGTGACGTTGCCGGTGATATTTCTGTCAAAGAGGATGCCTCGTAACCACACTCTGTCTTTCTTATAAAAGCGATTGAGCAGTTCTTCTTTCTTGCTTTCAATTGAATCTGCATCGAATCCCAGAATACGGAGGCTGTTGTTGCCAAGGGCGAAAAGCAGGATGACGCTGTAAATTACGGACAAGTTGAATGGAAGTTATCCGCGAGAAACCCTGGCTCAATTTCAACCTTCTCAGAAGTCTCTTCCTCTGATAACTTATCCATTAATCTATCTAATCCTAACCTTGTGTTTGAAGGTACCGACGGTATTAAGATCACGACGGAAGCAAGAGGCAATCAAAACATTGTTAAGTTTGCGGGATCCGGTAGCGGTTCATCGGGAAGCGGCGGAACTGTAACACCTTCTCCGATTAACAATCTGTTAGTTTACGCTAACGACAATACCTCTAATAATTCTTCTTATGTCAATGTTCATGACGTTAATCTGACCGACAAAAAACAAAATTTGCACTTTATTACAGAAGTAAAGAATGCTTCTGTTTTGTTGAAAAATGATGCTAATTTTGCTCCAACAGACGTATTTACTTCTTATTTGACAACCGATGAAAAGACGGGTGCTAACAATGTCGTTTTTAGCTTGGATATAGAGAAGTTAAGTCATTACCTACCAAAAGCAGAAAATCCTAGCGGAGAAACTACTAACGTTAATCACACTGTTTCTGCTGATGATGGAAATAGTATTGGTCTTGGCAATTCTGGAGCAATCCAAATCTCTGGAGATGAAAAGAATATAGAAACCGCGGTGATTAGAAGTACCGATACAAGCAAACCCGATAAAGTAGCCGTAAAACTCAAAGACGACATCACCGTGAATTCCATCAATGTTGGCGGTGGCGTAACCACCATCAACAACACAGGCGTACACATTAAAAACGGTCCTTCACTAACTATCAACGGAATTAATGCCGGCGGCAAGACGATTACCAACGTTGCTCCTGGCGTGAACGGCACCGACGCGGTTAACGTTAACCAGTTGAACGCCTCACAAAAGGCCGCATTCAAACGCATTCATGATGTCGATAGAAAAGCTCGCGCCGGTATTGCACAAGCCATTGCCACTGCCGGTCTTCCGCAAGCTTATTTACCGGGTAAAAACCTTGCGGCTTTGGCGGCAGGTACTTATGGCGGTGAGAGCGGCTTTGCCGTTGGCGTCTCCTCCATTTCTGATGACGGTAAATGGATTTTCAAAGTCACGGGTAGTGCGAATACCCGAGGTCAGGCCGGCGGCTCTGTCGGTGTGGGTTATCAGTGGTAAGAATTTGACGGAAGGGCGGCCTAGCCCTTCCGAATGAAACGGAATCTTCAAATCATGCAGAAAAAATTAAATTTTCTCTTTGCAGTCTGCAATGCCGTTTTACTTGCAGGTTGCGCCGGCGATGGCACAAAAGTCCTAGACGATGGAACTTCAACAGATCTAAAGTGGCACGAGGCTGGTAGCGTACATTTCGATAAAAGTAAAGGAACCTTCCCAAATTTACAGAGTCTTCGTCAGATCAGAAAGGGTATGACGAAAGATCAGTTGTATTACTTAATCGGCCGTCCTTAATACTCAGATGGTTGGAGACCACGTCAATGGAATTATCTTTTCCACTTTAATACCCCGGGCCAAGGGAGAGACGACGTCACAACCTGCCAGTACAAGGTTTTGTTTGATAAAGACGGTTTTACCGGTGAAGCATATTGGCATCAAGTATCTTCAGAAGACGGAGTTTGCCCGCCGGATCTCGAAGGTAAAACTTCTCATGAACTTCCTGCTGCCACATTGTTTAAATTCGATAGGAGCGATTTCAATGGGATAACAGGACCTGCTGAAGAACAGTTATCTAGAGTTGTTAAGGACATTCAGAGTTATCGCGATTTGGAAAACGTAACGATTTACGGTTATACAGATCGCCTTGGTTCTAATGGCTACAATTCAGTTCTTTCTCAAAAAAGAGCTGAAACAATTAAGGCCTATCTCATTCAACACGGAATTCCAGCTGACAAGATTTCGGCGATTGGTAAGGGCCCTGCCGATCCTAAGGTTTCGTGTAATGAGGTAAAAGGTGCTGAGCTAAAAGATTGCTTACGCCCAAATCGTAGAGTTGAAATTCTCATAAAAGGAACAAGATAAGTGCAAATGGCCCGCGAAAGCGGGCTAAGTCTTGTTCGGAGGCTATAAAAAGCGAAGCTTTCGGAAAGATTTCGTCTCTCTAAGACAATTTAGAAGCCCTTTTCTAATAGTCCCTGACTTTGTCTAATCCTCCGCTTCTCTTGTTAATTCCTTTCAACTTCAGTTAATTCACGCAATTTCCACGGGGACACTTAATAAAATACCTAAACAAACGAAGACCCAAAGGAGGAAAAATTGCATAAGTCAGCTCTTGTTGCCGCCCTTCTCGTTTCTGCTTGTTCCTGCGTAACCGTTATGGCAGCGGAAACCGTTCCTGCTAATTCTCAAATTTTTAAAGAGGCAAAATCTCTACCTAAAGTTCCTGCAAATCCCAAAGTATTCACAGGTAAAGCAGAAGTTATTCCGATGAGCTAGCAAGTTCCGGGTATGCCTGTTCACAATGGAATTGTGATTTTTGAACCAGGCGCCAGAACATTTTGGCATATCCATCCGGCAGGTCAATTCTTTACTGTCTTCGTGGTGAAGGCAGAACCGGAGTTTATGGAGAAAAAGCTCGTATCGTTAAGCCCGGTGATGTCGTGATATGTCCGGCCGGTGTGAAGCATTTCCACGGAGCCGCTCCTGACTCTCAGATGGTTCAAATGACGGTAACCGGAGATCATCGGGAAGGCAAAGGCGTCACTTGGCTGGAGGAAGTCACGGACGAACAGTACAACAACCTCGAAAAATAAGACCTGAAATCTCCAATCTGAAATTCAAATTCCTACGCAAAACAGGGTGGAAACAAGTATACTTATGTCGTAAGCTAAACGATGTGAATTTCCGCCCTATTCTTTTGCTTCTCCTGTAACGACTCAAATTTATCCGATTTTAATAAGGCACTATAAAAATCATCTAAGTACGCGATATAATGTTAATTATCGTGCGTACTTGGAATTTTTAACATGTTTCAGCCGACTCCGATCCAACCTTCAAACTTTGGCGCAATAACTGCAGATCAAAATTTGATCGAAAATCCTGCGCTGATGTATTTAGCTACGCTTGGCAGTAAGGATTCCTATCGATGCATGAAAAGCAAGTTAAATAAGTTCGCCCGATTTTTCGGCTACAAAGGTTTAGTAGATTGTGATTGGAAGTCAATGCAGCCGAATCATGTCACTGTTTTTTTGACAGCTCAGAGTTGGGGCTCTGCTAGAACCTATAACTGTTATCTCTCAGCACTTAAATCCGTGGCGCTAAATGCCTGGCGAAATAAGCAAATTGATCTAGACCATTTCCAAAGAATTAAATCTTTAAAACAGCGAAGAGTTTTTAGAGCCCCATCGGGAAGAGCGATTTCATCTGAAGAATCTGCATCGCTGATCAAGTCGCTAGAAGCAAATTCCTTGAGGACGGTGAGAAATAGGGCAATTTTTTATTTGATGTTAGGTTGCGGATTACGCAGAGCCGAAGTCTGTGAATTGAGAGTAAAACAGGTTTCTTTTAAAAATAGGGCCGCCAAAATTATCGGCAAGGGCAACAAAGAAAGAACTATCTATTTTCCGGATGCTGTGGATGAAGTTCTGAAAATATGGTTCGAATTCAGACAGTTAAATAAAAATGATATTGATGCCGGATTTGTTTTTGGACGTATCGACAATAGACAGCATCTTCATTTAGACATTCCACTTGATCCGTCTTCCGTTACTCGAATAATAGAAAAACTTGTCGCTGAAACCGAAAACCTGGAAGGCAGACTTACACCTCATGATCTCAGAAGAACGTTTGCTACTCGCCTCATCAGTAAAAACGTAGATATTGTGGAAGTGCAAAAACTCATGGGACATGCCAGCGTCGCAACGACAGGAAATTACGTTCGCAAGGATGAGGAAAATTTGAGGAAGGCGGCTGAAAAAGCAGAACTCTGAACCTTCAAGAGGAATACTTCTCATTGCCCAAGATGTCTTGAGTAACTTAGGAAAGATACAACTCAGCTGACTCTCTAAGGTAGAGACCTCGATAAATGTAGAATCACCCTTTATAGGTTATCTGTCTTGTCAATTTTATTCGAAAGTAAACTACCTAGAAAAGATAGTTAATCTCATTATCCGAATCTCATAAGTTAAATTACTTTGCGTTGAAAATTTAGCTAAAAAATAACTGGCGATTTGGCAAAGAGTGGGAAGTAAAAAGAAGTCTAATAACACACCTCAATTTTAAGGAAGCTCTGCAAAATACGTAATTTTTCCCAATCGCCCTTCGGAGGCTTTATTTCCGAAGAATCTGACGGGAATTTTCCATCGGGGAGGAATTGATCAGAGCCTAATCAATCAGTTTCCTCCCTCATAGATACAATTATCCTAGGCGAAGCTAACCTTGGTTCGATTTTCGAAGCAATTTCCGATGAA
>ERZ860445.860-NODE-860-length-20229-cov-3.566521_pt1 | contig 20229 bp, 19 predicted proteins | sample MGYA00509977_ERZ860445 | MGnify/ENA primary metagenome ERZ860445 (study PRJEB30046, sample SAMN00715233) | human gut metagenome | study: EMG produced TPA metagenomics assembly of the A metagenome-wide association study of gut microbiota in type 2... | reverse complement strand
TCATTGATATATTCAATGGATGCGGCGGATAATCTTTTCCCGTCCATTCATTGTCTTGAAAGCTGGATATTATTTAGAGGTGTAATGAGATGCGAAAAGCAGGGCACGGCAATGAAGATATTTATGTTTGTGTCTGCAATTTTGGTTTTTGCATCTACAGTATTAATAAAGCAGCATGTTGTAATTGATATTATCGGTGGTGTTTTGGTTGTTGAAATAGGTTTATTCCTAGCAAAAAAATTAAATACAAAAAGAATTTTTTATGCTATTGAGAATAAATTAGGTTTAGAGTAGAAAGGCTTGGTAGGATTTTGAAGAGCAATAAGAAACAGATTATATGGTCCTTAATTTTTATAGCTTTAATTGTTTTGACAGTATGGGTTATTGTAAAACAGAATGAATCTTTTTCAATAGAAGGTTTTATAAATTATGTATCAGCTGCAAAATGGCAGTGGATAGCGTTAGCCTTTCTTTGCATGGTAGGATTCATCGTTTTTGAAGGACTTGCTGTTTTACAATTATGTAAGGCTTTTGGATACAAAGAGAAGGTTAAGCGTGGAATAGTTTATTCAGCTGTTGATATTTATTTTTCAGCCATTACTCCGTCAGCTACAGGCGGTCAGCCGGCATCGGCAATGTGTATGATGCAGGATGGAATTCCAGGAGCAGTAACAACGATTGTTTTGTTACTAAACTTGACCTTATACACAATTGCGATTATAGTTATAGGTGCTGTTTGTTTCATATTTAATTTTGATATGTTTAGGCATTTTAGCATTTGGTCAAAATATATGATACTTATCGGATGTGTTGTCCAGTTTGTGTTATTGACGGTATTTCTTCTTTTGGTTTATAAAGAGAAGATTGTTACAAAAATAGCAAATACCGGCATGAAGATATTGCATAAGCTTCATCTAATGAAGAACATAGAAAAGAGACAGGCACATTTGGTCGAAGTGGAAAGACAGTATAAGGAATGTGCGGCAGCAATAAAGAATAATAAAGTAGCTGTATTTAAGGCTTTTATATTTAACTTATTACAGAGAATTTCACTTATTTGCGTTTCTGTATGTGTTTATATGGGCGTAGAAGGAAATATAAAAAGAGCGTTTGATGTATTTTCAGCACAGGGCTATGTGGTTCTTGGTTCAAACAGCGTTCCCATTCCGGGAGCAGTTGGTGCAGCAGATTATCTTTTTATAGATGGATTTGGCGGTATATTAAAAGATCCTGTTAGTATTGAATTATTAAGTAGAGGGATTTCATTTTATTGCTGCATTATAATTTGTGGAATAATTACACTTGGTATTTATTGTACAAAAGCGTGGAAAGGAATGAAGCAGAAGAAAAAATGTTAGGTTTTTATGATTACACTGTTGTTCTTACATATTGCTCAGTAATTTCAGCAGTAATAGGGATTTATGTTTCACTTAGCGGAGCAGGTCATCCATATATTGGAGTAATGCTTTTGTTATTATGTGGTTTGTTTGATACTTTTGACGGACGTGTGGCACGTTCAAAGAAGAATCGTACAGAGAAAGAGAAAGCTTTCGGAGTACAGATTGATTCATTATCTGACTTAGTTGCTTTCGGTGTTTTGCCGGTTTGTATTGGAGTGGCATTATACAACAGAGATAAGTTTGATTTTATTAAAACAGGGAAGGAAAGCCTGTTATTACATATTCCATTTGTAATAATTGTTATTTTGGGAGCGTTATTTGTACTGTGTGCTCTCATAAGACTTGCATATTTTAACATTACAGTGGAAGAAACACAGGGAGACAGCGTAGGCGATGACAAATATTATTTTGGACTTCCTGTTACATCAACAGCATTAATATTTCCAACATTTTTGTTAATGAGACACATTATGCTTATTACATGTCAGATTAACATTTCGTATATTTATTATATTTTGCTGGTTATTGTTGGAATATTGTATATTTTAAAATTCAAGTTAAAGAAACCGGGAACAGCAATGATTTATCTTATGGTTGCTGTTGGTGCAGTTGAATTTTTGGCAGTAGTGTTAATGAAGATTTGTTTTGGAAGATAATATGAAAAAAGAAAGTTCAGGAATTTTAAGATTTTTATATAATACAGTGCCGGGAAGAATGGTACTTAAGATAATTACAAGCCCCACAATTTCAAAAATTGGTGGGGCTTATATGGATTGTAGGGTATCAAAAATTCATATAAAAGGTTTTATAAAAAACAATAATATTGACATGACTCAATATGAAAAAGCTAAATATGGATGTTTTAATGATTGCTTTACAAGAAAGATAAAAAAAGAAATGCGTCCTATTAATATGGAAGAAAATGCATTTATCGCTCCATGTGACGGAAGACTGTCAGCCTATCATATTTCAGAAAACTCGGATTTTTATATAAAGAAGAGTTATTATTCAGTGGCTGATTTAATAAAGAATAGTAAGAAAGCCCCTGATTTTAACGGAGGAGTATGCCTTGTTTTCAGATTGTGCGTAGATGATTATCACCGCTATGGGTATGTGGACGACGGAAAGATAGTTGAGAACAATTATGTGCCGGGAGTTTTGCATACTGTAAGACCTATTGCATTAAACAGATATCCGGTTTTTGTTCAAAATAGTCGTGAGTATTCTGTTATTGAAACTAATAATTTTGGAACAATTGCCCAGATTGAGGTTGGGGCATTAATGATTGGCAAAATCAAAAACCACCAGAAATCAGGCTTAGTAAAAAAAGGTCGTGAGAAGGGTATGTTTCTATATGGTGGTTCAACTATTGTCGTTCTTCTTGAAAAGGACAAAGTTGATATTGATGAAAAGTATTTCCGAAATACTGCCAATGATATAGAAACAAAGGTGAAGTTTGGCAGTACAATAGGAATAAAATCAAGCGATTAGCTAATAGAAAGTTTTATCGTTACATTAATCCTAAAATTATACACGTGAATAAATATTCACAAATTTAGTATTTTATACTTAAAAAAGTTAGGTTTAACCATTAAAAATATTGACACAAAATATTTTGTAGTTTATTATCTAACTTGTGCATAGGAGGAAAGACAATGGTCCAAAGTCCGTTGTCTTTTTTCTGCATATAAAATTTATAAATTAGAAGGAGATAAAAGTCATGAAGAAGTTTTTAGCAGTAGTAATGACAGCAGTTCTTGCAATGTCTATGATGACAGCTTGCGGTTCTAGCAAGTCATCAAAAGAAAACAAAGACACAACAGCAGCAAAGGCAGAAACAACACAGGCAGAAACAATCGATGCATCAGAAGTTACATTAGTTTCTGATGGAGTTCTTACAGTTGGAGCAGAAATGGGTTATGCACCATTTGAAACACTTCAGAAAGATGGAAAGACACCTGAAGGATTTGATATTGATATTATTACAGAAATTGCTAAGAGATTAGGCCTTAAAGTTAATTTCATTAATACATCATTTGATGGTATTTTAGGAAAGATTGGAAAAGACTACGACGTAGTTTGTTCAGCAGTAACAATTAATCCTACAAGAAAGAAAGCAGTTCTTTTCTCAACACCATATATTACAAACTATCAGACAGTAGTAGTTAAGAAGGGTAGCGACTTAAAGATTAACAGCTTAAAGGATCTTGACGGAAAATCAGTTGGTGTACAGAAAGGTACAACATCAGATCAGCTTATGTCAGAATACAAGTCAACAAAGACTATTAATGTAGAAGTAGCAGCTAATGACAAGTTATTAAATTGCTTTACACAGTTAACAAATGGTGAAATTGATGCAGTAGTAGTTGATAGTACTGTTGCTGACGGTTTCGTAGCAAAGAATCCTGACAAGTATGAAAAGGCATTTTCAGATAAGACAGAACCTGAAGAATTTGGTATTGCTATTGGAAAAAACAATGCAAAACTTCAGGAAGCTATTAACAAAGCATTAGAACAGATGGATAAAGACGGATTCCTTAAGGATACAGCAGATTACTGGTTCTCATCACAGGAATAAAGGATAGAAAAGGTATTTATGAACACTTTAAAAAGAATTGTAAACGTAAAAGGTTGGAAAAAGAAAACTAAGATAGTTACAATCGTTGTAATTATCGCAATAATTGTTGCAAGTATTTTATCAGCAGTTAAGCCAAGTAGGCTTGAAATGATTAGTCAGGCATCACCTGAGATGCAGAAGATGATTGAAAAAGATGAAACATTAACAAGAAAGAGAGTTTCATCTGCATATAATGACTTAATTATTATTAATTACTCAGCATTTTCAACTTCAGGTGCAACAGAATTAAGTGAAAAGTTTGTTGGTTTTGCAGGAAAGATTTATAAGGCAGACAAGGGAACAGCAGGTATTGTAGGAAAGATGGTAAACTATACATATAGAATGTTAGGCTGTGGAGAGAATATGCTTCATGGTGCAAAGCTTACTATTTCACTTACAACATTCACTGTAATTCTTGGTGTTATTTTAGGTGTTTTCCTTGCATTAGGAAAGATTTCAAAGAACAGAGTAATTAACAAGATTGCAAGTGCATATGTATTCTTCTTTAGAGGAACACCATTGTTGATTCAGTTATTTGTTGTTTATTTTACAGTGCCGGGACTTTTTGGTTTCGCATGGAGAGATTTCTTCTCTGCGGCAGATGCTGACGGTGTATATAAAGGAGCTTTCATTGCGGCACTTATTGCTTTTGCATTAAACTCCGGAGCATATTGTGCTGAAATAGTAAGAGCGGCAATTCAGTCAATTGACAAGGGACAGTACGAGGCAGCTAAGGCTTTGGGAATGAACTATAGCCAGACAATGTCATTAATTGTTATTCCACAGTCAATCAGAAGAATGCTTCCTGCTATTTGTAATGAGTTTATTATGGTATTGAAGGATGCATCATTAGTATTTGCTATTTCACTTATGGATATAACAACTATATCTAACAGTATTATGAATAGTGATGGTTCATACATTGTATTTATTCCGGCTTTAATTATTTACTTAATAATTACGGCATTCTTCACTTATATATTTAACAAGATTGAGAAGAAGTTCTCAGTCTATGAATAGGAGGTGCAGTAATGGATAGTAAGTATATTTTGGAAACAGAACATGTTAGTAAAAGTTTTGGTTCTTTAGAAGTGTTAAAAGATATCAATTTAAAGGTTAAAAAGGGTGAGGTTATTTGTATTATCGGTCCTTCAGGAGCAGGTAAGTCAACATACCTTCGTTCACTTAACCAGTTAGAAAAGATTACAAGTGGAAAGATTTTCATTAAGGGAGATTTATTCCTTCATAGAGAAAATGACAAAACCGTAGAGCGTATTGCAAAAGAGAAGCAGAAAGAATTATTACTTGAAATGGGAATGTGCTTTCAGAGGTTTAATCTTTTCCCACACAAGACAGTTTTGGAAAACATTATGATTGCACCTATTAAGGTTAAGAATGTTGATGAGGAAACTGCAAGAAAAGAAGCATTGGAATTACTTAAAAGTGTAGGTCTTGAAGAAAAGGCAGATGAATATCCTAATAGATTGTCAGGTGGACAGCAGCAGCGTGTGGCTATAGCAAGAGCACTTGCAATGAAGCCTGAGATTATGTTATTCGACGAACCTACATCAGCTCTTGATCCTGAATTGGTAGGCGATGTGTTGCAGGTAATGAAAGATCTTGCAAAAGAAGGAATGACAATGTTATGTGTTACTCATGAAATGGGATTTGCCAAGGAAGTTGCTGATAGAGTAATCTTTATGGCAGATGGAGTTATTGCTGAAGAGGGAACACCTGATGAAGTATTTAATAACCCACAGAATCCAAGAACACAGAACTTCCTAAAATCAATATTGGAAGCCTAAGGGTTTGATAGGAAATGAATTAATTAGCTAAGAAGTAATAACAGGGCTACAGCTTTGATGATTTGGAATCGTTAAAGCTGTAGCCTTTTTAGTTGTGGTGATAATTGTCCTTTTGCCACCAATTATGGATATTTCGAGGCGAAGTGCTGTAAAAATCCGTAATTATACGTATGAAGAGTTATCTACACCGTAATTTTCTTTTTCATTGGTATTTGTGCAAGCACAATTGCCACAAATATAAATATACATCCGAAGATTTCCCTTGCGGACATTGTCTGGCCCAGTATTATCCAGCCGGCAAGTACGGAGAATACAGATTCCATACTCATAAGCAGTGAAGCCACTGTAGGGTGCAGGCCTTTCTGACCAACTATCTGAAGTGTATAGGCAACACCACATGACAGGACACCTGCGTATAAAAGAAGTATCCAGTTATTAATTGAAGTCAGATTGTGTAGGCAATTCATTATACCTGCAATGGAATGTTTCATATCAACGAAGAACATTGGAATTGATGTACAGATTGCACTTGTCCAAAACTGAATACATGACAGGCGGATGCCGTCAACAAGCGGTGAAAAGTGGTCTACAACAAGTATATGTATTGAAAACGCAAGAGCGCACAAAAGTAACAATGAATCTGCGAATGTTAATGAAAATGAACCATGTATGCATAATAAATAAAGTCCAACCAGTGAAAAGCAAACTCCAATCCAAATATTCAAACCACATTTTTTGCCGAAGAATAAACCAAGTATCGGAACAATAATTATATAGCAAGCTGTTAAAAAACCGGCCTTTCCGGCTGAAGCTCCGAAATAAAGTCCAAGTTGTTGAATATTACTTGCAATAAAGAGAGCTATACCACAGGAAATTCCTCCAATAATTAAGGTCTTTTTTTCTTTTTTAGTCTTAGGTTTCATATAAGTAAGACCGGCGTGATCTAAGATTTTAATAGTAGGTAGCAAAACAATACCACCAATAAAAGCTCTCAGACAATTAAATGTAAAAGGACCAAGAGCATTGCCACCTGAATCCTGAACTACAAAAGCAATTCCCCAAATAAAAGCTGTAAGAAGTAAAAGAAAAGAGTTTTTTAGTTTAAGTGAATTCATAATTTTTTCTCCAAATGTAAATTTAAAAATTATATTTTTGTAAATAAAATATTTGAAAATGTTAAAAGAATCAATAAGATTATCAACTTATGCTAATAAAATATATATGATTCGGTAGAATTGTGAGAGTGCAAAGCAGGTCACAATTTATGCAATAAAGATGTGGGGCGTTTTGACACCCATATCCTAGTATAAAGAAATTACAAAAAAAGGCAACACAAGAATTACCACCATTTTTTCTTTTTGAAAATTATACATAATATTCCTACAACCAATACACTTATGCCAAATAGCAAAGGATAGCCATATTTCCAATGAAGTTCTTTCATATATTCAAAGTTCATGCCGTCCCAGCCGGTGATTAACGTTAAAGGCATAAAAATAGTGGTAACAATTGTAAGAACCTTCATAATATTATTTTGATTAACAGAAAGTTTCTGCTGATAGACATCTCTTATTTGGGACGTGTATTCCCATATTTGTTGAGACTCATTGCTTAAAGTAAGAATCTGGTCGCAAAGATTTTCAAGTAGCTCTTTGTTGGCATCATTCATAAAAGTTTTCTCTTTTGAAAGTGCCCGACATATATCCATAAGAATAATATAATAGTGGTGAAGTCTAAGTGAGTTTCCACGAAAAGCCAGAATCTGGTCGGCGTTATAGTTATAATTAGAGGAGTCGGTAAGAATATTAAGTTCAAGTACAGACAGATTTTGGCTAATGGAATTAAGGTTTTCAAGGTCATGTTTCAAAATACTTTTTAGCATAAAATAAATAAAATCTTGGCTTTCTTTTATTTCATTAATATTTTCTTCAATAATGTTACTGAAAATATCAGTCAAAAAATTATCGTAATCAACGAAAAGAATACTGCGCCCATTATAAATAAAAGAAAAATTTTTCCGTTCTTCCTGAATGCATGGAATGGAAATGCAACATACAATGGCATCTTTAAAAAAAATAATTTTTGAAAAATTAAAATCACCAATAACAGTTTTGAAGCTGTCAACATAATTCCTGACACTGCCAGAGTTGTAAATATTACCGGAATTATTAGAAAAAATATTATCATTCATAGAATTTGTGTCAGTACTGCAAGAGAGTCTGTTAATATCACTTGCAAGCACAAGCCCGGCGTAGTTTTCATTAATGGAAAAAGTATTCACTTGGGATTTGGCAGATATATCAAAGAACATAAGAACTCCTATAGTTTAATTAAATATTTAACAATATATAGATTTGCCAAAAGTATACATTTTTATTACAAAAAGGTTTATAATAGTAATTGCGAAATATTGAAAGGCAGGCGTTTGTAATGAATAAGGCAGAACAGTTAGTAAAATTATTAATAGAAAAAAAATATACAGTTTCTTTTGCGGAAAGTTGCACAGGTGGAAAAATGGCAGCAAGAATAGTTGATGTGCCCGACGCATCAAAGGTTTTGAACGCAAGCATTGTAACTTATGCAAATGAGGCAAAGATGAAGTATGCCAATGTTTCAAAAGACACGCTGAAACAGTACGGAGCAGTTAGTGAAAACACTGCAAGAGAGATGGCTGAAGGCGTGGCAAAAGCTAATAATGCAGATGTTGCAGCAGGAATTTCAGGCATAGCAGGACCTACAGGCGGCACGGAGGATAAGCCGGTGGGAATGGTTTGCTTTGGATTCTATATAGACGGAAAAGTTTTTTCTGACACAAAACATTTCGGAAATATTGGAAGAAACAATGTTAGGGACGAAAGCGTTGAGTATGTTTTGGATGTGTTAATCAAAGAATTGTCATAAAGGGATTACAAAAACGATTATAAAAATAATTATAAAAGTAATAATAAAAAATCAGTATATAGGGCGAACATAAGCGAATCACTAATAACGGTATTTGCCAAATTCCAAAAATGTGTTAAAATCGTCAGGTATACACTTTATATCAATTAGGGTGAAAATGCCTGTAATTATATCATTATGTATGAAAATCCGATAAAAACATATTATAGGGTATAAAATAAATTAAAAACAGAGGGTGTTAGTATGCCAATAAAAGTTAAACAAAATTTACCGGCAAGAGATATTCTTGAAAATGAAAATATATTTGTAATGACGGACACAAGAGCAATGACTCAGGATATCCGTCCGTTGAAGGTGTTGGTTTTAAATCTTATGCCAACAAAGATTGTAACAGAAACTCAGATTCTTAGAAAATTATCTAATACTCCACTTCAGATAGAAGTTGAGTTTTTGCAGACAGTTACATATCAGTCACAGCATACTGATAAGTCACATTTAAATGAATTTTATAAGACTTTTGATGATGTTAAGGACGATTATTATGACGGACTTGTAATAACGGGTGCTCCACTTGATTTCGTTGACTATGAAGATGTGGATTACTGGGATGAAATATGTGAGATAATGGAATGGTCCAAGAAACATGTACATTGTACATTCCACTTGTGTTGGGGAGCTTTCGCAGGACTTTACTATCATTATGGAATAAGAAAGAGAGACAGGATTCCTAAACTTTCAGGAATTTACGAACATAAATTATTAAATAAGAAGTCACCTTTGTTTAGAGGTTTTGATGATGTGTTTTATGCACCACAGTCAAGAGCTACAGAGGTTACAAGAGAGCAGATTCTTAATGAGCCTGAACTTGAGTTAATGGCTGAGTCAGATATTGCAGGTGTAACAATTGTAAAATCAAAAGACAGCAGACAGTTATTTGTTTTATGTCATTTAGAGTATGATGCAGATACTTTGAAACTTGAATACGAAAGAGATAAGGCTAAGGGAATGAATCCGGAAGTACCATATAATTATTTTCCTGATGATGATCCTACAAAAGAGCCGGTTGTAAATTGGAGATCAGCAGGACAGTTGCTGTGGACTAACTGGATTAACTATTATGTTTACCAGACTACACCATATGACATTAAGGAAGTTGAAAACGAGTAAATCAATAAATATAAATAATTGGTTAATAAAACAGTTTAATCAGAAAAATTATTTTGAAATATTATATAGAAGGTCTTTGACTATTAGAGTTTAAATAAGAACGGAGATAAATATGGTTAAAATTATAGCGGACAGCACATGTGATTTGTCAGATGCTACATTAAAAAAATATGATATTGATATGTTGCCTTTATATATTCATATGGGTGAAAACGAATACAAGGACAGGTTAGAAGTTACAGTTGAGGATATTTTTAAATGGTCTGATCAATACAACACTACACCAAAAACTTCAGCACCATCAATTGAAGATGCGCAGAATGCCATTATTCCATATATGGAAAAGAATACAGATATTATTATGTTTGCCATTTCAGAAGATATGTCAACAACTGCCAATGTTATGCGACTTGCTGCAGACAATCTTGAATACCATGTATTTGTAATTAATTCAGAAAATCTTTCTACAGGAATAGGACTTTTAGTTGTGGAAGCAGCAGTTATGGCAAAAAAGGGGATGGAAGCAAAAGAGATTGTTGACAGAATCGAATCACTTAAGCCATATGTAAGAGCAAGCTTTGTTGTGGATACACTTAAATATCTTCATAGAGGTGGAAGATGTTCAGCAACATCAGCCCTTGTTGGTAGTGTGTTTAAAATTAAACCACGTATTTATGTTGAAAACGGCAAGATGGATGCCGGAAAGAAGTATCGTGGCAAAATCGAAAAGGTAATTCTCCAGTACGTACATGAAATGGAGAAGGATTTGAAAACGGCTAAGAGAGACAGGGTTTTTATTACTCAATCAGGATGCTCCACAGAAGTTGTAAAGTCAGTTAAAGATTATCTTAAAAATCTTAATTACTTTAAAGAAATAATAATTACAAATGCCGGAGGAGTTATTTCAAGCCATTGCGGTCCGGGAACTTTAGGCGTTCTTTTCATTGCAGGTGGGACTAAGTTTGGACCTTACGATAAACAGTTTGACACAAACAAAAACGGTATAATGGAAGATGACGAGAGAGCTGAGGAGGCTGCATACATTCGTCATATGGTTGAGCAGGAGAATATTGAAAACAGTCATGAAGATGACAGTGACGATGAATATGAAAGACAATATGACAATTAAAAATATTTTTTTAATTCAATCATTAACAGTTTGCCTAATATTCTTTTGAAAAAGATTGTATAATATGCCTATGACATTTTTTCACTAAGAAGAGTATAATACTAGTTAGAGGAACGCAGAGACTACGTTTACGTCTTTGCGTTTTCTTTGCTCTTTAGGATGTTTTTAGAAGTAGAGGTGACATAATGTTTAACAAAGGAGAATATATTGTACATGGGAGAAAAGGAGTATGTAAGGTAGAGGACATTACCCATTTGGACATTGACGGTGCAGACAAGAAGAGTCTTTATTATGTTTTGATTCCAATGAAGAATCAGGATAGTAAGGTATTTTATCCAACGGACAATGATAAAATACCAATGAGAACTATTCATACCAAAGACCAGGTTGAAGAGATTGTTGAGCATATTAATGAGATTGAGCCTATTTGGATAGACAACGAAAGACAGAGAGAATATAAGTATAAAGAAGTAATAGGATCTTGTGATTGCAAGCAGTTAATAGGAATTATTAAAACATTACATAAAAGAGGACGTAGTAGACTTGCTCACGGCAAAAAGATTACTTATGTGGATGAGAAGTATTTAAGAGAAGCCAAGGAAGTGTTATATGATGAGTTCTCACTGGCACTTGATATGGATAAGCCACAGGTTGAAAATTATATTATAAATAATATTAATGAAAGCGATAAAGCTGCAGAATAAAGAGATAATCTGATAATTGAATTGCAAATGCTAATTGTTATGATAAAGTTACAAATAAGGAAATATTAAGTCGGGGAACAGATTAGCCAATATAAATAATTATGCAAATGACAATGGTCGAAAGGGCTGTTGTCATTTTTTACTTGCCAAATATAGTAACTGTGAATTATAATTAACTAGATTTGTATGTGCTTTTTTGTTAAAAAAATCACAACGTTAGGTGTATGCAATAAAATATTAGGATTTGGCGTTATACTAATAAGAGCAAAAAGAATAGCAGAAGGTGTTAGACATGAAAAAAAAGGAAAAGACTAATGTTATGAGGGTTCTTGACAGTAAAAAAATAAAATACAATGAGTATTATTACGGCGACACGGAGGCAGTAAGTGGTGTTGATGTGGCTAAGGCTTTGGGACAGAATCCTGAAAATGTATTTAAAACATTGGTAACAACAGGAAAGTCCGGGGAGCATTACGTTTTTATGGTTCCGGTTGCAGAGGAACTTGACCTTAAAAAAGCCGCAAAGGCAGTAAGTGAGAAGTCTATTACAATGCTTAAGTCGAAAGAGTTGCTTGGACTTACAGGCTACATTCACGGTGGCTGTTCACCAATTGGAATGAAGAAATTGTTTAAGACAACAATTCATAAGACAGCACCGGATTTTGACACTATATTATTTAGCGGTGGAAAAATAGGATTTCAGGTGGAGATACCATTTGAAGATTTGAAGAAAGTAATAAATGTTAACACAGCAGATATAATTGTAGAAGCTGTTTAAAATCTAATAATATATTAATGACAAATGTTATTGAGGTATTAAAGGTTTTATAATTGGAAATACATAAATATTAACAGAGCAGATATAATTTTAAATTCTGTATGAAACACAAGGAGGTAAAAGATGTTTTGTAAAAAATGCGGAAAGTACATACAGCCGGACCAGAATTTCTGTCCAACGTGTGGAACACCGGTGGAGAACAATAACACTGAAAGTATGGGGGACACAAAAGTTATACCAGGGCTTAATAATATGGAAGATATGGGAGATACAAAGGTTATCCCTAATATTAATGAATTAGAAAATCAGAAATCTTTTGGAAATAACACAAACTCATTTGACAATATTGACGACAGCGATTTTCCTGAAGAAATCGAATATGTTGAAGACAAAATCGAAGGGTTTGATTTTCCGGAGGAACCTGAAGAAGAATTTGAATTTGATTCAGACGAAAATGAAGAATATGTAGTTGATGATGAAGATGAAATCGATAAGTCAATGATTACAAATGAGAATAAGAAGTTAAACATTATTGCTATTGTAGTTTCAGTTGTAATTGTTATCGGAATTGTAATTGCAGCAATTATTCTTACAAAATCATTTGGAAATGATAACAATAACAACACAGTTGAAACAACAGTAGAAGTAACTACAACAGATGATAGCAGTAATGATGAAACAACAGATGCTGTAACAGATGACAGCGATGACGACAATAATGATAATTCCAATTACACAACAACCTACGAAAAGAGTAGTGATGAAACAACAAAGAAAAAGGTGAAAGAAACAACAAAGAAGGATAAAGCGACAGCAAAGCCTAAGACAACAAAAGCACCAAAGGCTACGCCAAAGCCTACGGAAGCACCAAAGGCAACAGAACCACCTGCAACAGAGCCACCTGCAACGGAACCACCGGTAACAGACGCTTCGGCAGATGAGAAGGTAGAGTAAATAAAAGATCCGCCAGGATGATAAAACACGCAAAAGTGTTAATAAATCCGGCGGATTTTTTGCGTGAAGATTACTACTTTTGTTTATTTTATTTAAAAATCACTTTACTTTTTAGTAAAAAGTCCCAGTTGCTCCAGTAAAATAGGGACTTCCCTTTTTTAAATAATTTAGTATAATAGAGTGGTACAGTGAAATATATATTGAGACAGGAGATAAAAAATGGAGAAAAAAAATGACTTTAAGCCATTTATCCCCGCAGACAAGGTATTACCTGAGTTTACAGTAACTTCAGTAATTCTTGGTATGATTTTGGCGGTTATATTTGGTGGTGCCAACGCTTATCTCGGATTAAGAGTTGGTATGACTGTATCAGCCTCAATACCGGCGGCAGTTATTTCAATGGGTGTAATTAGAGTTATTATGAAGAAAGACTCAATCCTTGAAAATAACATGGTACAGACAATTGGTTCAGCAGGTGAATCATTGGCAGCAGGAGCAATTTTCACAATTCCTGCTATTTTTATTTGGGCTTCAGAAGAAGGAAGCGGAATTAGCACACCTTCATTCGTTTCAATTGCATTAATCGCACTTTGTGGTGGTATTTTAGGTGTACTTTTTATGGTACCTCTTCGTACAGCTCTTATTGTAGAAGAACACGGAACACTTCCATATCCTGAAGGAACAGCTTGTGCAGAAGTTCTTTTAGCAGGAGAAGAAGGTGGAAGTAAGTCAAAAGTTGTATTTGCAGGACTTGGAATTGCAGCAGTCTATAAATTTATTGCAGATGGTTTAAAACTTTTCCCTAGTGAAGTTGATTTTTCAATGCAGGGCGAATACACAACAGCAGTAGGTATGGATGTTCTTCCAGCCTTAGCAGGTGTAGGTTACATTTGTGGTGTTAAGATTTCAAGTTACCTTTTTGCAGGTGGTGTGTTATCATACCTTGTTTTAATTCCTGCAATTGCTTACTTCGGTGGCGAATCAGCATCAAAAGTTGTTGATGATGCCGGAAAAGCTATTGCATTTAATAAGTTGTCAGCAAGCCAGATTTGGAGCAACTATACAAGATACATCGGTGCAGGTGCCGTTGCAGCAGGTGGATTAATTAGCTTAATTAAAACATTCCCAACAATGATTAGAACATTTAAACATGCAATCAAGGGATTTGGTAAGAAGGGTGACAGCCAGTTAAGAACAGAACAGGATATTTCAATGAAGTTAGTTCTTGGTGGTTCACTTGTAATTGCAGTTTTAATCTGGTTACTTCCAGAGATTCCTGTTAGCTTCCTAGGAGCACTTATAGTTGTTGTATTTGGTTTCTTCTTTGCAACAGTATCATCAAGAATGGTAGGTATTGTAGGAAGTAGTAACAACCCTGTATCAGGTATGGCTATTGCAACATTAATCGTAACAACATTTATCTTAAAGGCTACAGGCAGCACAGGTGCAACAGGTATGGTATCAGCTATTTCAATTGGTACAGTTATTTGTATCGTAGCAGCTATGGCCGGTGATACTTCACAGGATTTAAAAACAGGTTACATCGTAGGTGCAACACCTAGATTACAGCAGATTGGTGAATTAATTGGTGCTATTGTATCAGCTTTTGCAATCGGTGGAGTTATGTACCTTCTTAACTCAGCATGGGGATTTGGTTCAGAACAGATTCCTGCACCACAGGCTACACTTATGAAGATGGTAGTTGAAGGTGTTATGGGTGGTACATTACCATGGGTATTAATTTTCATGGGTGTATTTATCGCCATCGTTGTTGAAGTTCTTGGAATCCCTGTATTAGCATTCTCAATTGGTCTTTACTTACCAATTTACTTAAGCACACCTATTATGGTTGGTGGTGTTATTAAGTGGTTTATCGATAACAAGAGAAAATATGCTAATGACGAAGAAAGAAAAGACGCATCAGACCGTGGTGTACTTTATGCAGCAGGTATGATTGCAGGTGAAGGTATCGTAGGTATCGTTCTTGCAATATTAGCAGTTGTTAACGTTGCTGATAAGTTAAATCTTTCATCATTATATGGTGAAAGTGGAGCTTTCCAGACAGTTGGTAACTGGGTAGGATTAATTGCATTTGTATTATTACTTTCAACATTATTCCACTTTACAAAAGGAAAAAAGACTATAGAAGTAGACGCAAAAGAAAAATAAAAGAATAAAAAAATAAAAAAATATGTATTTCAGTGAGAAAAAGGCACTGCTGCAATTATGCAGTAGTGCTTTCTAAATAAAAATGGAGAGTTCATGAAAGAGAAGAAGAATTATATTGATAACATTCCCAGAATTAATGATATGAAATGGGAAGTTTTAGAGGATGGAATAGTAGAAATCATAGTAGAAAATACCGGATTTTATAATAAAGTAGCACAGAGATTATTTAAGAAACCACGTTACAGTTTTATTAAATTAGATGAATATGGAAGTTTTGTGTGGCAGCAGATTGACGGCAAAAAAAGTATATATGAAATTGGAAAAGAACTTGGAAATAAGCATAAGGGTGCTTCAAATCAGTTATATGAAAGACTTTCAAAATATTTTGGAATATTAGAACGCAATAAATATATTGTTTTTGAAAAATAAAGCCTTAAGGCAGTGAAAAGGATAAAAAATGAAACCATCAACAGTAATTATAGGTATAATTTTATTTGCCATAGTAACAATGATTATATATGGCTGGGGAATCGTAAAACAAAAAAATCAAACAAAGGATTTAATGAATTTGCTTTTTAGCAAAGGACAGGATAAAATAAAAAAGTATTTAAAACAGAATGAATACATTACAATATCGCAAGTTGAGCAGATTTGTGATGGGCTTGAAGCAAAACAGCCTTTTTCGCAAAACAGGGCTGTTGTAAAGAATAAGCAGGACTACGCAAAGAAGCTTATAGAATATATGCTAAAGACTAACCAGATTGAAAAAGAAGGTAGCCGTTATAAATGGCACAAGAAATAAGGAGGACATTATGGCAGTATTATCAGAGTTAGAACCAAACAAAGTGTTTAAATATTTTGAGGAGATTTGTTCAATCCCTCACGGATCAAGAAATCTGCAGCAGATCAGCGATTATCTGGTAGATTTTGCAAAAGCACATAATTTAAAATATAGACAGGATGATGATTTAAATGTAATTATTTGGAAAGACGGATCTAAGGGATACGAAGATTCAGAACCTGTAATTCTTCAGGGACATATGGATATGGTTGCAGTTCAGGAAGCTGATTGCAAGAAGGATATGGAAAAAGAAGGATTAGACTTAGAAATTAACGGAGATTTCATTTCAGCTAAGGGAACATCTCTTGGTGGAGATGACGGAATTGCAGTAGCTTATACATTGGCAGTTTTGGATGATGAAGAAATGGCTCATCCACCAGTCGAAGCTATTTTTACAGTAAATGAAGAAATTGGAATGCTTGGCGCTGCAACAATTGATGTTTCAGATCTTAAGGGACGTCTTTTTATGAATATGGATTCAGAAGATGAAGGTGTGTTTACAGTAAGTTGTGCCGGCGGTGCATCAGTAATATGTAAGATCCCATACAAGAGAGATCTTGTTAACGCTCCTGTAATCGAGATTAAATTACACGGTTTCACAGGTGGACATTCAGGTGTTGAAATTATTAAGGAACGCGCAAATTCAAACTGTGCAATGGCAAGAGTTCTTCTTAACGTATTCCAGAATGTTGGTATGAGATTAGTTTCTGTTAACGGTGGTGAAAAAGACAATGCTATATCAAAATTAAGTGAAGCAGCAATTGTTGTACTTCCTGACTCAGTAGATAAGGCTAAAAAGATTATCGAAGATACTTTTGCAGACATTAAGGAAGAGTACAGGGTTACAGATCCTGATGCTAACTTAACTTTAAATGTAAGAGAACCAGATATGGTTGATGCCTTTACAGACGCAGCTACACTTGCAACAATTATTGCAATGGTTAATATGCCTAATGGAGTTCAGAGAATGAATCCTGAAATTGACGGTTTAGTACAGACATCACTTAATATGGGAATTTTAAGAACTGAAATGTTAGAAGTTAAGATGACATTTGCAGTTAGAAGTTCAAGCGAAACAGAAAAGCAGTACTTAATTGAAAAATTAAAATCCCTTACAGAAATCTTTGGAGGAAGCGTAGAAATAGTAGGACCTTACCCTGGATGGGAATATAAGGCAGATTCAAGATTACGTGAGGTAATGGTTGATGCTTACAAGGATTTATATAATGGTGAAGAACCTGTTGTAGAAGGAATTCACGCAGGACTTGAGTGTGGAATCTTTGCATCTAAGTTACCTGGACTTGATGCTGTATCATTTGGACCACAGATGAATAATATCCATACAACAAATGAAGAATTAAGTATTTCATCAACACAGCGTACATGGGAGTTAGTTGTTAAGGCACTTGCAGCGTTGAAGTAGGCAGGAAGCGTTAATGTCAAAGCTAGGTGTTTCCAGATAAATAAGAATTTTTTAAAGAGCGGATGTTTCAGTTGAGCATCCGTTTTTTTTTGAAAAAATTATCTGTAATGACAGAACTTTACAGATTTTCTTCATATGTATTTACAACTGTCTTGTCAGTTCCATATGTTTGTGCTATACTAAGTGGCAATGTAGAAAAAATATGGCAATTTAAGTCCATATAGCACATTAGGAGGAAGAAATGCAAACAGATGTTTTGATAGTAGGCAGTGGTTGTGCAGGTTTATATTGCGCACTTAATTTGCCGAAGGACAAAAATATATTAATGATAACAAAGGATATAGTAGAACATAGTGACTCCTATTTAGCACAGGGTGGAATGTGTATGCTTAAAGATCCTGATGATTTTGACAGTTATTTTTATGATACAATGAAAGCAGGCCATTTTGAAAATGATACTGCAGCAGTAGAAACTATGATAAAGGAATCACCTGATTTGGTGAAAGACCTTTTAAGTTATGGGGTTGATTTTCAGAGAGATGAGGATGGAAATCTTGCATATACAAGAGAGGGCGCCCATGCCAGAAACAGAATCGTTTATCACGAGGACATTACAGGCAAGGAGATTACAAGCCATTTATACGAGCAGTGCAAGAAACTTGATAATCTTACAATTAAGGAACACTGGACAATGGTCGATTTGTTAACTAAGGACAATTGCTGCTATGGTGTTGTTGTAAGAAAGGATGACGGTTCACTTGATACAATAACTGCTAATTATACAGTTTTGGCTTGTGGTGGAATCGGAGGTATTTACAGATATTCAACTAATTACAGACATTTAACAGGTGATGGTATTGCAGTTGCAATTAAACATGGTGTAGAATTAAAGAATGTAAACTATGTGCAGATTCACCCAACAACTTTTTATTCAGAAAAAGAAGAGGACAGAAGTTTTCTGATTTCCGAGTCTGTAAGAGGTGAAGGTGCCAAGTTATATAACAATAGTAAGGAAAGATTTACAGAGGAACTTCTTCCAAGAGATATTCTTACAGGAAATATCAGAAAGGAAATGAAGAGAGAAGGTAGCGAACATGTATGGCTTTCAATGAAGACTATTGATCCTGAACAGTTGAAGGAACACTTCCCTAATATTGTTGAACATTGTAAAGAACACGGATATAATGTGCCTGATGAAATGATACCTGTTGTTCCTGCTCAGCATTATTTTATGGGAGGAATAAAAGTAAATCTTCAGAGTAAGACTTCAATGGATCAGCTTTATGCAATTGGCGAAACAGCCTGCAACGGAGTTCACGGAAGAAACAGACTTGCCAGCAACTCATTATTGGAAAGTATGGTTTTTGCCAAGAGAGCTGCAAAAGAAATGACAGCAGAGTTTGATAAGACCAAAACAAAAAGCTTTGACAATGTTGATTTCACACCATATGAAGACAAGAAGAAGCTTGAAGAAGAATACAAGCAGTTAATTAGAGATGAAATCGATAAAGAAAATGCAAAAATGAATGATGAAGAAAAACAGGAAAATTAATCTTTACAATGCTTAAAAAATTGAAAGATTATTTGAAAAAGACCGTGAAATTATTTGAAAAGTCGATAAATTATTTGAAAAACATAAAAAATTATTTAGAAAACTAATCGAAATTTAATACAAAAACTAGGAGGAAAAATATAAAATGTTTGATCCAATTACATTAAAATTATCAGTAGATCCACTTATTTTAAGTGCATTAAAGGAAGACGTAACAAGCGAGGACGTAACAACTAATTCAGTTATGAGAGAGGCTTGCATGGGACAGGTAGACCTTATTTGTAAAGAAGACGGAGTTATCTGCGGACTTCAGGTTTTTGCAAGAGCTTTTCAGTTATTAGATGAAAATGTAGAAGTTGATTTGTTAGTTAAAGATGGCGACCAGGTTAAAAAAAGTCAGCTTATGGGAACTGTAAAAGGTGACATCAGAATTCTTTTAGTTGGTGAAAGAACAGGACTTAATTATCTTCAGAGAATGAGTGGTATTGCAACATATACTAATTCAATTGCGAAATTATTAGAAGGCAGCAAGACTAAGCTTCTTGATACAAGAAAGACTTCACCTAATAATCGTATTTTCGAAAAATATTCTGTTAGAGTTGGTGGCGGAAATAACCACAGATACAACCTTACAGACGGTATTTTGCTGAAAGACAATCATATCGGTGCAGCAGGTAGCGTTGAAAAGGCTATTCAGATGGCTAAGGAATATGCTCCTTTCGTAAGAAAGATTGAAGTGGAAGTTGAAAGCTTAGATATGGTTCGTCAGGCAGTTGAAGCCGGTGCCGA
>ERZ860445.820-NODE-820-length-20808-cov-5.681395_pt1 | contig 20808 bp, 27 predicted proteins | sample MGYA00509977_ERZ860445 | MGnify/ENA primary metagenome ERZ860445 (study PRJEB30046, sample SAMN00715233) | human gut metagenome | study: EMG produced TPA metagenomics assembly of the A metagenome-wide association study of gut microbiota in type 2... | reverse complement strand
CACCTCATTTATTGAAATTAAATATCAAAACAAAGAAAATAATAGACAGTGGGGAAGTTTAACAATCGGCAGCGGCTCAAACTTCGGATACTTTACATACCCACTGATTTATCCAACTCAAGCGCAGTCTGTCGTTTTAACGCATATGAATAATAACCATACAGTTTTACATGCCGCAGTCTATTTAGACTCTCGAAGCCGCTGTGCGTTGTATGGCGAAACTACATTTAAAACAGATACGCAATTCTACATCATTGCAATCGGCTATTAGATTAGCTCCATATGCGAATCTAATAGCCGATTGCCAAGACAGTCACAGTACTATCTAAGCCTCCGGACCAATAGTTTATGATTTGCACACTATTTATAGTTACAGCAATTACTTTCGCCCCTTCTGTCTGATTTGCCATAGCACTACTATTTGATAACCGTCCATATGTGTCACTCAGTAGCGCAGTAATGTACTTAGTAGGAAAGGCTATTGGTAGCCTAACATATGTGCCTTCGTCATTACCCAGTTTTTTATTTTCAGTTGCCCACTGTATAATTAAGCCGCCAAAATTAGGCCCAAAAGCGATATACCCGTTTGTATCCATTAGGCCCGTAATGCCGAGTTTGCTATTCGTAAATTTTTTACCGTCCCAGGTGACGTCCGAACCGCTGGCAAGGTTGCTAACTAATGTCGCCACGGTCGCAAGGTTTGTCGCGGGTGTCGTCTTCCAGTCACTCGTACCGCCTGCGGTTTTAATCATATGCGCTAATTCGGACAAGGTCGCAAGCAACTGCTCCGTGTTACTTGTCGGCGCTTTTGTATCGTCGACGGTGTACGTCTTGTCGATTTCAGCGTTGAGTCTATCATACAAATACTTTAACTTTGTATCCGTGCCCATGAAAAATTTATCAAACATGCCACGCGCAGGCGGTGTATCGCCGACAAAGCTCCAGCCCGTTAAATAGTTGTCATCCGTAAATTTATAGGTGACGTTGCCGTTAGAGCCCCAAATCTTGCTAAAATCCGGTGTATCTGCCATTTTTTACCCTCCTATATAGAACAGGTCAGCAAAGGTGCCGGCACCAAAGCCTGCGGCCTTTTGCTGACCAATGAACCCGAAAAAATTATCTTTGTCGTACATCGTCATGGACTGTACGCCGATACCAGCGCCGCGTATCATCAAGCCCGACGCGAGCATAAAACGACGTTCGTTCGGTGTCATGCGTCGCCCGATGCCGATGACAACGTCGGCGTTTCCTACTTCGTTAATCGTGACCGTGTCGCAGTCAGACAGTATCGAGAGGCTGTGTATCATGTCATTGATATTACATGTCGAGCAATCTTTAAACACTTTCAACCACAAAATTTTTCTGTATCGCCCATCGTCGAGCCAAACTGTTTTTAGCCACGTTTCGCTGTCACCACGAAAGCGGCCGCCGCCAAACGTCTGCGCATTGTCCTGCTCACGGAATCCAAAGAAATCAACCTGGATAGCGTCGTCAATCATCCGCGGGCGGTCAATGATAGTCCCGATATTGTCGAGCTGTACGCCCTCCCCAGTATCTATCCAGCGCTTGTTTTTTAGATCATCGCAAGCTGTCTTGATTTCGTCCATCTCGGCCCCGAGTGCCTCGAGAATCGCATACAGTACGGGCTTATTATCAAACTGAGCAATAAGGTGCGACTTCATGCGTTCTGCGTGTGTCATTTTTTCGTCACCTCGATGCGGGATACATCAAATACGGCAATCTGCCGCGCGCCGATGCTAATATTATCGCTTCCATACGTTCCCGCCGTGTCGCCCGTGGTAGCGGTCAGATTGATGTACCCGACGCCGCTCGTTGCGCTAAAAATCGTCGCGAAATAGCGCTGTAGAATGACGTCCTCGCCGATAGTCTGGGTTTTCCCTTTTTCCAGCAGTGCGTCAATGATTTCGTTTTTGTAGTTCGTCGAGAGTGTTTCATCCGGGTTGTCACTAATAACCACCTTGAACCAAACTTTTATTTCTTCCGGGCGGTTGAATTTGACTTCATGCGCGTTCCCGCTATTGTCCGCTACCGACGTCGAAACGGTGCCGACGGTCTTGATGCCGCCCGTATTCGCAGCGAAAATCGTCTTGCCGATACTGTTATCATCACCGCCAGAAACAACGACTTCGACGGTATGTGGTGGGCGCCCGTCACTGTCAGTTGTATCCTCGTTGTTTTCATATACTAAGCACTCCGACACCCCGACGACGTTCTTCAAAATAGCAGCTCGAATGGCGTCCACGCTCGCACTTGCGCGAGTATATAAAGATTTGTTCCAGCGTTGCCGAAGGGCCGTGTCTGTTTCCGCATCCGTGCCGACGTCCGCAGCGAATGGGTTCGTCACCATGGACCAGCCGACAGTCGACGTCAATATCTGCGTAATTGTGCCCGTGTTCGGGTCCACGGCGCCAATATCCGCACACTGGAATAACACCGGCGTGCCGATAGTCTGCACTTCTACCCCACTGGCCGAAATGGAAAAAGTCGTCCCCGCACTCTTGCCCTGGATTGACAAGACATTGTTGTCGATAGAAGTCAATAAGTCCGTGCGCGTCACTTGCTTTGCGAGACCGTTCAAAACCGTGACGACGATCTTTTCTTCTCCCGTCGCGGGATATGACACCGTAGTCCCGTCAATCGTCAGCGTATAGACGACGCCTTTAGCGATTGCCGCCGAGACCGTCAGCATTGCCACATATGCCTTACTAGCTGAAATTCTGGCCGTGTCTTCGATACATTCCCAGATATGCCCGCCCTCTAGTTTGCTCTTTACCTGCGCATGGTAGGCAATCGGCGTCCCCGAAGTGCCGTAACAAATCAGCGTAGCTGTACTTTTTGTGCCGTTGTTGGTTGCAATGCCGGCCAGCCCTGCAGAGTCAGAAAGGCTTTTCCCGGTCGCAGTCCCCGGGTACATTGCATTATATCCGTTCTCTAATTGTTCCCAGAGGTCCGCCAGCTCATACGCATATACGCCGATAATCTGCCCCAGGATACTGTTACTGCCGCTCTGTATCGCGATTCCCAGCCGGTCCTCCAGCCGTGCGCAGATATCGGAGATGATTTCCGGCAATCGCTTTCGTCTGAACCCCGTCTCCGACAGTCCGTATTTATCTGCCATACCCCAGCACCTCCTTCTTCGTGACTAGCCCGTAATCCGTATCGATTTCATAGGAGACTGACAGTGTACGAAGTACGCGGTTGAATTGCAAATCAAGCTCCGTGCATTTCTTCACGCCCTCGACGCTCTCAATGGCCTCTGTCAAAACCTGCCGAACGTGTGCCATGTTCGGATTTTTTACTAAAATATATTCAAGGTAGGGCACGCCGTCGGCGGTCTTCAAAAACCATTCGCCGCGCCATTCCCGGAGCGTAATCAATACCTGCTGCGCGACTCGTTCCGCATTGTCAATCAATAAAATATCGTTGCCTTTTAATGCAATGTCGCCCGTCGAGACGTCCATTGCGATATCATACGCCATTGTCTCACCTCTTACTTCGGCGCGCTTGTCGTGCCGCCACTATCCCCGGTATGCGTGTGTTTCGTCACGGAAATTCCTTCAACGACAACGTCGCCGCCCGTGACCGTAATGCCGCTGCTGCCGATGCGCATGAGGCACCCGCGGTTATAGATACAGACGTCATTCGGGTATGCCGACGCCCGTGGCCCGCCCGCGCTATACATGCCCGGGATGCAGATAGCATCGTTCATGCTGTGTGTGCGTTCGTTGTCGCTGTCTCCCCCGTGCAGGAAGTCGTCTAATTGTGCCTCGGAAAATACCAAAAGGCACCCGTCCCCCGTCTGTAATGGGAAGGTAACACCCGCCGCACCGCGCAGCCCCGTGGGGAAAATTACGGGTATGTGATGAATGATAGGGTACGGCAAAGCGCGCCCGTCGGGGAGCTTCATAGCTCCAAAAGGCTGTGCGCTTACCTGCCCGGCTCCCGCGTCATAAGAGACGATAGTACCAGGAAGGGCCGTATGTACATTGTCCGTGGCGCCTTTTATCCATTTGTCGATGACGTCACGCATTTCATTACTGCGCTGCTCCATGATTCCCTCCTAAATCTGGCTCGTCTTGATGATGTACTGCGGGTATTGGTCGCCCATATCCATACTGGGCGCGTGATACCATCCTTGCTCGTGATAGCTATTATGCCACATGCCGCCCTCGCCGTCATAAATACCGACATGCCCTTTAGAGTGGTCGTCATTGTAAAATACAACGACGTCCCCTTTTTGGAGCTGGCTTGAATCGTAGGCAATACAGTTTCCGCCGGCATCCGTGCAGAGCTGGTCGACGCTCCAGTTATTGTTGTCGTATTCCTGCTTGAGGAATGGACTGTAATAGCTGCCGGCTTCTGTAACTTTATAAACGCAGCCGTTATTGATATAGCCGCCGCCCTCGGCGAGTACGGCATTACAGCCAACGTCCATGTTATCGCTGACGTCGCCGCTCGTCTGCTGGGCGCCGCCATAAACGCCTGTGCAATTCGCCGCAGGGGTTTCCGGGGCTTGCAATGTAGCATCCCGGTCGACCAGATCAAGTTCGGTATTCCAGTTGCCGGCGTGTGTGTCACCTGTGTGGTGCGCCGATTTCACTTTGAACCAGCCCTCAACGTACTTGCTATCCAGCTTGACGAGGTCCCCGGGGTTCATCGTCGGCGACAAGAGCGTCTTGATTTTCCAGCCCGCGGAGTTGTTCGCGCTGTCGGTCTGCGTCCCCTGCTTCTGTGCGCGTTTATCCGTGGCGGCGTTCGCCTGGCTGTTCGTGCTCACATACCACTGAGGCGAGCCCACCAGCCCGCTGTCGGGTGCAAATACTAGCCCCTTGTTGGATACCGTGCCGCCTTTTTTGATGAGCTGTAATATCTCGTTCTGTATACTCCAGTCTACCCCGGAGCCGTAGCAGATAGCGTCCAGCGCATCTTTGGCCATCCCGACAAACGAAAATCCGTCTTTAAATTCGCCGAATTGCACGCCGTCACCGTATACCACCGGGAGTCCCATTTCATCGGCAATGTACTGTATTACCGTATTGCCGGGCGTCCCCGGTCCGAACGACAGCGAAAATGCCGTGTCTCTAATCGCGGTCTGCCCGTCTGACAGGTCCAACTCCGTCTGTGCGTCTTTGCCGTCATCCTTCGTGATACCGTGGATAACGGACCCGACGAACATTCTCACGGCCCAGCCGTTGTCTTTGTACCCCGCGTAAAACTCGACTTTCGTATCCGGCACTACGATTTTATGCCGTGTCTCGTCCGAAAGGTTCCAGATGGTGATTTTCCCTTTATTTGTTTGCTTTGACAGGTCCTTCGTAATGTCGAAAGATACCCGCAGCGTGTTAGCAAATTCCAGCCCCAGGTCGGGGAATTTTAGCCTGTATTGTCTATTCCAGAGCATTTTTTAATCCCACCTCCGGCATGTAGACCAAAACGGCGCGGCCATTGACGAAATCCTGCCGCCCGATGTCGTCGCCATTGTCCGTGACAATGGCCATCAATTCACCCGGCGGCAGTCCGCCAATGCGCTTGTACTGATTGAGTAGCGGGAAATTCGGCACGACTGACAGCCCATTGACAATGTCCTTGTTCTTATCGTCGCATACATCTAAAAACCAGTGCCCTGCGACGTCGCTCCAGTTGAAGCGTAGCTTATACGCGACTTTGTCGAGCGTTACACCCTCGACGAAGCTGTTAGCGTCCATCATTGATATCGTAATCACCAGAGTACGCCTCCTCCGCCCATACTGCGCGCAATCGCCGTCTGTGCCATGGCCGCGCTGGCTTCCAGTCCCGTGCCAATGTCCCCGAATTGCGAGAGGTCAATGGACCCCGTGGCAATGTCGGTCCAGATATCGCCCGACGACTGCGCCACGCTCGGCGCGTTGACCGTCTGCAAGCCTGTGCCGATTTCCTGTGTCGATGCGGCGCCGCCGTCTTTGTTGGTCTCTCCTGCCTTGCCCTGGGCGTCCGCATTGCAGCCGTCTTCCGGGATATCTTCCGTCCGCTGCGTCACGCGCCGTACATGCTTAAATTGGAGCGTGGCCTTGTAGCAGTAGCCGTCGTCCGACCGGCGCGGCATCGGGGCACTGGTCATAACCATGTCCGTATAGATGCCGTTAGCGAGCTTGATAGTGACCGGCTCGCCTTTTTGGTAGATGTCCATGATGGCGTTCATGACCCGATTGAGCGTGTGACGTGAGCCGCCCATAAAGGCGTTGAACCAGGTCACAGGCGTCGGCGTGAAGAGTACGTCGAGCGTCAGTGTCATGGGCTTGCGGATGCAGTGGTCGGAGATGGAAAAGCCGTCTTCTACGGGAAAATCCGTGACGTCGGAATCGAACTGCGTCGTATAGTTCAGGACGACGTCACACTCGAGATAATCGCCGATCTGCGCCGGCTGCGTAAGTTTCGGGAGGACCTGCTGCGGGCCGCGCGACACGAAGCTGCTGCCGATGCCGGTGCCCGTCAGGCTGATGTCGGACCCGCTTCCGCCGGTCCCGATAAAGCTTTCCATGTCAATCCCTCCTTATTTAGCCCCAAGCGGAAATACCGAGCGAGCTCGAGACGCCAATGGCATCCTGAGCGCTGCCGACGTTAAACGTATAGCTCGTGTTGTTCGAATTGTTGCCGCCGACATTAACAACCTGCTGGGCGAAGCTCTGCAGAGCGCTGCCTTCGGACCGGATTTCGCCGCTCATACCGAGGAAGCTCTTGGCTTTATCGACGAGACTTGAAATCCAGTCGCCGCAGGCCCGGATGATTTGCCCTAATCGGTCAAAAGCACTTCGAACACTATCAACTAGCCCAGATAAGGTATTCAAAACCCATTCTCCAGTATTGAGCAGTTCTTTCAATACTTTCGCAACGACGTCAATGATGGCTGCGACGGCCCGGAAGGCCCAGGCAAAGGCCGAGAAGAACCAGCTAGCCACTTCGACGAGTGTGCCGCCGACCACTTCGGCGATGTCCCCAAGAATCGGCTTCAGGGCTTCAATGACTGGCTGCAGGTTTTGCCATGCATCAGTAAGGAAAGACAGCCCCTGCTTCATCATCTCGATGCCAGGGGAAAAAGCTGCCACGACACTGTCCCAGTGCTCTTTGACAAAGTAGATGGCGGCGCCGACAGCCGCAATGGCGGCAATCACCGGCCACCCCGCTGTAAGCAGGAAGCCGACGACGCCGGAGATGACACCGAAAAGCCCAGAAATAACGCCCGCCACCATGCCCGCCACGGAGCTGATGGCCGCAAATACGCCGGCTACGACAGCAATGCCGCCGGCCAACAGAACGGCTTTCGTAATTAGGTTATCGATGCCCGTGGCCTGTCCAATCTGGTCAAGGATGTCATAGACCCGCTGGAATGCATTAGCAATAGCCACAATGTACGGATGAGCCGCCTTGGCTTGTTCAAAAGCTGCCATCGACTCGGCCGAGTCACCCGGCCCGGACATGATGGTGACGATGTCATTCATGTCCGTACTGATTTCCTTGAATACCTGGCTCAGGCTTTGGGAGATGTTCGAGAAGACGCCCGTACCGTGCTCGATACGCAGGATGAAGAACTTCCAGGAGTTGCTGGCCTGCGTCAGCGCCTGACCAATCGTCAGTGGGATGCCCTTAAATTCATTGTCGATGGCGTCGCCGCTGGCAAGAATCGCATCCATGACCATCTGCGACGTCAGGACACCCTTGGACCCCATCTGCTTAAGCGCCGACTGCGGTACGCCCATGCTTTCGGCCATATGCTGCATCAAAAGGCTGGCATTTTCGTCGAGGGAATGGAGTTCATCGCCCTGGAGCACGCCAGAACCGAGAGCCTGTCCTAACTGGAGGATAGAGGCCTTCGCCTGTTCTGTCGTCGCGCCGCCTAAGGTAAGAGCTTTGGAGACGATGTCCGTCGTCCGCATGGCGTCTTCCTGGGAACGCCCCATCTGCTTACAAGCGCGGGCCGTGCTGAAGTACAGGTCCCCCATTTCAGCCAAAGAACTGCGGTTGTTCTGCGACAGCTCATATAACTGACTTTCGACGCCGCGGCGCTCTTCTTCACTCGAGGTGACGGAGCGGAGACGCCCGTCGAGGCTCATCATTTCATCGGCTGTGTTCTGTATGGCCTTGATAGAAAAGGCTGCCGTCATCGCCCCGGCCAAGGGACCGAGGGCCCCCGTCAGACCGCTGATGGACGACTTGATACGGCTAATGCCCATATTGACCTTGGTGGCGGATGCGGCCATATTCGCCGCGTTGTTGCCGAAGATGCGGCTTGCCATGGAGCTGGCGCCGCCGATGCCTCCCATGCCCGCCTTGAGGCGGCTGATGGCGTTGTTCGCTGTAGACAGGCCGCCTCTATTGACAGCAAACGATATTTTTGTAATCAGTTCACGGACGACCATAGCGGCCACCTCCTCTCAGGCTTGGCTTTTCGTGCTTCGTCATGTTCGCGTACTCGATGTCCGCTTTCATGTCGAGATAGTGCGTCATTCCGACGATGTCGGTTAGGTTCACGGCGCCGCTCTTGAGCTCCGTCATCGTGACCATGCCGGCGTCCAGCACGCGGTAAATCAATGTCATTTGTGCGAATTCGTCAGAGCATTCCCCGGGAATGACTGTTTCAGCCCTCGTAACGTTTCGAGGGCTCCAGTCGGGACGCTCGAGAGCTTCGAAAAATCCAGGTAGTTGACCTTGAAGACCTGGACCATCAGGACGATCATGTCAAAGATGCGGCCGCTGAAGACTTCATTGACCGCGCTTTCATCGAGCTGCTGGAAGTCCTTCGTGTGCAGCGGGGCCACACTGACAAAATTCGGGTCCAGCAGCATGGCCGAGACCTTTTCCAGCGTGTCGCCGTCGAGGCTCCTGGCCAGCCCGTTCAGGGCATCGGCCACGGTATTGCCGATAAAGACGACGTTGTTCGTGTCCTGGTCCAGCGTTTCCGGCTTCATGCCGCCAACAGCGCCGCCAAGGGCCGGGGCCAGCACCTTTTGGAGCTCGCCGAGAACCTTCATGGCGTGGAAGGGCGGGAACTGCCGAATGGCGAAGGTATATGCCCCCTGGTCCCATTTCTTTGTCTCGCCGCCCTGGTAAATGATACTCATGTGTCAGTCCGCCTCCTTAATCGTTACCGCCGATGACCGGGTCGGAGACCTGGCCGGTATTGAATACCCAGTCCTGGTTGTCAATCTTCCGGCCTCGTTTCGATTCCGGGAAGTTCTGCACCCAGGCCTGCTTGGCAAAGAAGAGTGTCGAGCCACTCAGGTCCTTGATGGTCAGCGGTAGCATGTTGTTGCCGGTGCGGCGGTCCTTGTTGTAGCATGCGGACAGATAGTCGTTGCTCTTGGACGACGTGGCCAGGGAGACCTTGACTTCGAATGTGGAGTTCGGGTCGACCGAGCGCCCGACTTCGCCGTCGGCGCCGCTGTAGATCTGCATCCCGTCTCCGAGAGGCTTAATCGTGATCATATCGTCTTCGGCAAAGCCCGTAAGCTGTTTACTGCCATAGATGATGATGTTTTTCTTCGGGTCATATGTTAATACGTCGCTCATTCATTCCACCTCCTTACGCTGCCTGAATCAGGTTCGAATACGTCAAAGCGCCCTTGATTTCGACGACGTGGATAGCGCCGGCAAGACGTGCCGTAAAGGTGACGTCCGATAAGACACGGCTGGCCTTTGTATTGGCCGTGATGTCCGATGCCAGCGGAACCGATACAGTATAGCCGAGGTTTTCGTCCCCGTCTGCTGTGTATTCCGTCGGGGCAATACCGCCTTTTGCCTGGCCGTCTTCGAGGGCTTTCTTGACGACGCCTTCGATGGCTGCGATGCCAGGGTCGGTATACGGCACTTTGTCCGAATTAATCAGGAGGCTAAAGACATTCGTACTGATTTCTTCCTGGAGCCAGTCGCGGAAGCGGATGACGTCGATCCATTCGCCCGCTGCGACTTTGCCGTTCTGCGTAATCGAGACGTTGCGGAATTTTTCGAACGTGTTGTAGCCCTTCTTCGTGAGGGCGTTGTATTCAGTTTCGCTGAGGTTGTCGGCCGTGATGGCTGCCAGCTTTTTGAGGCTCCATGTTTCGCCGCCCGGATCAATAGCGAAGCAGCGGGCCATGATAGCCACGTCGAGGTATTCGTCGGCTGCCAGTTCATGATACCAGGGAGCCGTACGGTAGTAGTTCTTCGACTGCAGCTGTGCGCCGACGTCCGTGGACTGCGAGGCGTCCTTGGCGTTGACGTCTGCCGTCGCCGTGCAGAAGAGCTTCGTGTGGGTTTCCGTCCATTCGGCCATGGCCAGTACATTCGCTGCCGTACGGTCGGCTAGGGCGATACCGTAAAAGTCGTTGTCTTCGGCACAAATGGCTGCCATGGCTTCGGCGATGGTTTCCTTGCCGTCCCATTTGCCGACCTTTACCTGACGCGGACGCGGGGTCTGCGAGAAGGCCGCCGATACGGCTTTATAGATGCTGTCGCTGGTCTTGAAGCCATCGTCAATCAGCTGGTCCGTGTCGGTGTAGGTAAGTACGCGGCCGGAGCCGTTCGTGTGTGTCCCGACGACCATGATGGTGCTGAAGCCGAGCTTGGTGAGGCCCGTCGTGTTCAGGCTGATCTGGACGTTGGAGACACGGTCAATGTTTGCCATTGTTTATCCTCCATTCTTTCCATCTACTGTGAAATCTTTCCCGGTGCTGCCGTCACCAATGACGACCGTGTCGATGTAGCCCGGTTCGTCGTCGACGTCGTGGTTGTACCGGATATATAAGTCGATGTTGGCCCGTTCGTCCCAGGTCTCAGACTCCAGGAGCGCGGACAGGTCAATGATGTTGTTGCTGTCATAGACGACGACGGCCGCAAAGCAGCGGTCCGCAATCGTCGGCCGTTCAAAGCCGCGGGCCAGTGTTTCGAGATGCGCCAGGGCATCCGGCCCAAAATACTGCACGGAGAGCGTCGCCGATGTCGGGACCCGGACATCGTAGTGTCCGGGGTCCGTCGGCCGCAGTTCTTCGCTGGCTTCGCCGTGAACGCCGTAAAGCTGGAGCGTGGCGAACGGGCGCTTGATGCGCGGCATGTTCTGGTGCGCCCAGACGACGCTCCTACCCGGAAGCCCCAAGAGCTCGGCGATGATGCCGTGCAGAAAATCCATCTTCTCACGTGTCGTCATCGACAAGCACCTCCTTGGCATAGGCCCGGTAGTGACTGATGACATGGCTCTGGTAGGCATCACACTGGATGACCATGTAGCGCCGCCCGTCATAGCTTATGATGTCGGCCTTGGTAGCCTCTCCCTCCCCGCTTGCCGCGCTTTGTGGCCTCAGCGGAGCATCGGTATAGATTTTGACGTACGCCGTATTACGGGCGCCCTCAGGGCCGAGGAGTGTGTACCGTTCCTGGCTACCCAGCGGCTGTACGGACGCCATGATGTCCATAGTGGTCACGGTGCCTTTTATATAGCGGCCGTTATCATCAATGGTGCCCGCTGCCGTCCGCTCGACGGTGATATGCTGTCTAAAGCCTCTCATGCTCATCAATCCTCTATCTTGTGACTTACACTGTTGCGCAGCCGACCGGTATCAATCAGCGGCTGTGCGGACCCTTTCTGTCTGATGGTGTTCGGGGCGTTCGGGGCGAAATGCCCGCGGCCGATAGTCGCTTTCATGTCGCCTTCGGCCTTGACGCCGATGATCTCCATTGCCTGATGCGGGTCCATGCCGTGCGCTACGCGGTTCTCGACTTTTGCCGAGAGGCTGCCCCAGCTGGCACGGTGCGTCTCCGTTGTCTGCCGGACAAACGGTCTGGCAGGGATGTGCTGCGTGCCGTACTCGTTGTACATGGCCACATCGACGAGACTGGCGCCGCCTTTTTCACTGCCGGCGTCGGCCATGATGCCGACCTTTATCGTGCCGTGCAGGCGGCTCAGGCAGCTGATGATTGTCTGGTAGCCCATGTCCTTGTCAACGACGGTGCTCATCGGCCCACCCCCATTCTCGTACAGATGGGGACAATGCACATCTTGAGTATCTCGAGATAGCGCTTGCCGTAGGCCGTCTTGCTTAAAAGCGAGTTGTCGCCCGTCATGACCTGCCCGTAGGTCCGCTGCAGGTCGCCCTCCCGTTCGCCGGTGATGCCGCCGCTGGTGAGCGAGCCGCTCCCGGCGCCGTCGCTTGCGATGATGTCCTGGACCGCCAGCATGTGCGCCACGTAGTTGGCCAGTGCCTCTACATAGTAAGGGCCGAACCGCGTTTCATCGACGTGAGGTTCGGCCAGTGCAATGTAGCTTTTGACGTCTTCGTCCGACATCTCTTTAAACTGCGGGGCAATCAGCCAGACGGTGGTGCATACCCGGTCCAGCATTGCCGCATCCATGGTTACACCCCGGACACGGCGTCCAGCATTTCTTCCTTCGTTTCCTTACCCGTCAGGTCGATGCCGTGTTCCTTGGCATATTCCTGGATTTCTTCGACGGTCTTATCTTCGAGCTCTGCGACCGCTGCGGCCGCTTCCTTCGTGGTGAGCTTTTCGATATCGCCGGCGCTGATGGCGTCCGAGATATCCGGATAAGTCTTGCGGATCGTCGTCAGGTTGCCGACTTCCGTCGGGCGGGCCGGGACGAGCATCGTCTGCCCGAAGAAAATCGCCCGCTGCGTGTGATTAATCAAAATAGCCATTTATAACGCCTCCTTAGCAGCCCTGCGCTTTGACGAACGCCATCGGCATCGTGACCGTGACGCCGACCGCTTCCGCGACGCAGTCGATGACGTATTCGAGGTTGCGGTACTGGACCGGCAGCTGTTCGAACCGGGTCGGGATTTCGAAGCGGACATACATCGGGTCAAAGTAGCCTGCAACGACCATATCCGTGCCGTCCGTGCCGGCGCCTTTGAGTTCGCCGACTTTCATCCAGCGATTGATTTCCGGATGGACTGCCCGGAGGAAGCCGAGGACCGTCTGACCTTCGCCGTCAGGGATGCGGGTTTCCGACAAGGTGCGATAAACAGACGGTGCCATGAGGACCGTGTTGGCCTGTTCGACTTCGTTCGTCGCCGTCGGGATGGCGTCGATGATATTGTTCATGTCGCGGATCATCTGGTCCGTGGTCTTCGTGGACAGCGTAGTCTTGGAACCGGTGCCGTCAGCTGCCAGGGACATCGTCGAGATGTTTGGGTTGTTCAAAAAGCCCGTAATATTGTGGTCCGTGTCGCCTTCCCAGGCAATCTGGTTGAGCTTGACGTCGATACCACGGCGGGCCTGCTGGGCTTTCATTGCACTGAGGTTGACGCCGGCGAACATAGCGTTCTTGACTTCGCGGTGATTGTAGCCGTACGCATCGCCGAGGGCGAAGACCTTAACGGCCTGTTCTTTGGCGATGACGTCGACGCGATGCAGGTCGTCAGCATAGTTGCTGATGATTTCGGCCATGCCGACCGCATCATAGATGTACTGGACTGCCGTTTCTGCGCCTGCCGGGATATCGGTCTGGACCGGGAAGACCTGGAAGGCGTTGAGCGGTGCCTTTTTAACCGTCAGTACCTGGGAGCGGATGTGAGTCAGCTGACGAGCCAGGAAGACGCTGGCGGATTCGTCCATGTGACAGGTATCCTGGAGGTACTGCGCTTCTTTTGCGTCGTATTTTTCCATTGTTTATCTCTCCTTTAGTGGCGGATGCGTACGCGGACGACGTCGCCCTTAGCACCCTTGTCTAAAAACGTCATGTTCGGGACGGTGTTCGTGCCGGCGCTCTTGGTGTAGACCGGTACTTTGTCGTCACCGAAAGCAATGTCGACGGCATCACCGGGGGCGACATCGCCGCCGGCGGTAACGTAGATATCGCCGAAGGTCATGACAGGGACAGTGTAGCCGGCTTCATAGTAAGCGGAGCCGCTTTCTGCCGGTTCGCGGTGTACATGGACAGCGACACCGATGACGTTCTTGCCGTCGGTGGCTGCCGTTGCGGCTTTGACCTGGTCGGCGTTCGTGCCGCGAAGGATCGGGTCGCCCGGATTGATGCCGGATTCAGCGGCCAGCGAGTCGATGACGTCGGTCGTCGTGTCTGCTTTGAGTCCCGGGTAGCCGACAGCGTCCTGATCTGCATACCAGGTAAAGGGTTTGTTCTGTGCCATGATTATTTAACCTCCTTCAGGTAAAGCTGTGCTTCATCGGCCCGAAGCTTGGCCATGGCCGTTTCCGGGTCGTCGTCTTCGTCGTCGTGCTTTTCTGCCGGCGCGTTGACTTTACTGCGCTGGCCGGCAAGGCCGTCTTCGTGCTTTTCTGCCGGCTTCTTGGCGTCGTCTTTGGCCATATCGAAGGCTGCGTCGATGTAGTCAGCGCTCTTGTCGTCGAGGTTGACGGAGTCGCCGCGAACGCTCTTGATGATGGCCTTCTTGATATCCATGTCGTCCATTTCATCAGCCTTTTCGATGCCGAATTCATCGGCTTTCTTCAGGATGGCCACGCGGACCTTGACGGCTGCGTCGAAGTTCTTTTTGGCGTCATCTTTGGCTTTGGCTGCGTCTTCTTTCAATTTCTTGTTGTCGTCCAGGCTGGCGTCGTACTTTGCCTGGAGCTTGTCCATTTTAGTCTTGTGGTCGGCCGCATCCTTGCGGAGCTGGTCGATGTAGGCCGCAACTTCCGGCACGGCTTCATATTCGAGGCCGTTGTCTAATCTGATTTTCATGATGCTCTCCTTTTTTTCGTCTTCAATGGGTTCCTGGTCGCCGTCCATGTTCAGGCGGGCCACGCCGGCCCTGCCGCGTCGAACGACGGCGACGTGATTATAGCGGATGTTCCGCTGCACGGCGTCATAGTGTTCACCGTCGGGGGTGGTGCCCGGTGTCTCGTCGAGGTCGAGCGTATAGCCGCAGGATAATTCTCTGTCATCCGTCGGCAGACTGTACAGGATGACGTCAGCCGTGATGTTGTCCCCGTCCTGGTGTCCGGCACTCAGGACCGAGCCGATAGGCCGGACCGGGTTCGTGCTGGTGACCATGCCCTGGTGGCCAAGGGTCACGGGCTTACCGACGAGGCTGTCGAGACTCTGCTGATCAAACGCCTCTTCCGGCGGTCGGTATTCCTTCCGGGTACTGCCGTCCGGATTCTGGTAGATGAGGATGCCGGTACGTCCGATGATAGGTTTATCCCGGATAAAACCTTCTTCTGTTTTTGTGGCGTGCAGTGGTACCGTATCGTAACGAATCACTTTTTCACCCCCTTTCATGGCATAAAAAAAGTACTCTGCAGCTTGTGCAAAGTGCTTCCATGATGTAGTTTTGTTCGGTGTTAAATAGCTTTAATCCCCATAGTGTATGATAATGCATCATCAGGGTCCATCAGGCTGATGGTATCGTCTTTTACAAAAATATAGTTCGGCATGCCCTCAATGAGACCGTCTTCTTTATTTTGTAAAAGGTAAATATCGCCGCCGTTATAATGCGCTTCAAACTCTGCATCATCATAGCCGAGCGATTTGGCGTAGTCTATAATTTTCGACAGCTTCATCTCACCCATCCCCTTTGTATTTCTGCATTATCTTATCCACTACTTCCGAGTTAAACAGCTTATCGTCTACCCGCAGGATTTCCGGGCCTCTCCAATGTCCATATCGAGTGAACTGCACATCAGATAAAAACCTTTCCAATGGGTTGCCACTGCTGCCAAACCAGTAACGGGACGCGCTGAAATGCTTCCCGGTCTTGGTTTCAATCATTTCATCATTGCGATAAATGACACCTGTTTGCGGGTCGTAAATTTCTACCTCTTTCCGGGCATTTTTCCTTACATGTACGATATGCCCGGAGTTGCCGCGTTTCCAAAACACCTGCATGGTGTACCGGTTGCCAGGCTCCAGCGTTTCTTCGAGCCATTTCAGATAGGTTTTAGGGCCGCCGCGAGAGGGATGCGGAATGAAGTCCGGAATCTTTCCCGTCTTGGGGTCTACCCAGGCAAGACGCGTATTCCTGGAAAGCTTCGTCAGCATGCTGTCCGCTGTCTTCGGATTTGGCAGCGTTTCGACGTTGTAGCCGCGGAGCCGCGCTTCATAGGTGACGACGCAGCTCTGACAATTTACTTTGTACCCGTTGCCTTTCCCAAAGTTCGGGTTCGGCCGTCCTTCGTTGGCGTCCGCTTCCGTCATTGGTTCGCCTCGCGGCACACCGGCAATATTGTCGGGATACATCGCTGGTTCTTTGTTCATTATACCATTTCCCAGCGGCTCTGTCCTGACATTGACGAACGTCCCCCGCTTCGTCCGGATGGGGATGCGGTCCACGTCGATGACAGGGAGTGCGACGCAGCGGCAGCGTATTGGCATCCCTGGATGCCCGTCGGGCGGCGGGTTGCTCCAGTAATACCGGTGCCCGTTTCTCGCAGCGTGCGACTTCCTGACGCGGGAGTCGTGGCAGGTCTCCCAGATGTAGCTCGTAAGACCTGCATGCTCCTGCCGGTACTGCGACAGGCGCCCGTTGAGCTTGCCCACCTGGTCGGTACCGATGAGCGCGGCCCGGCTGCGGATGACGCCCGTAATGTCCTGCAGGTCGTCGATTAGGTATTTTGTGAGTTCGGCCCCGTTGACGTTATCCAGGATAGCCTGCGTCATCATGCGTTTGAGCCGCTGGAGCGTGTCTTCGTCGATACTCTTGATGAGGTCGAGATTTTCCCGGACCCACAGGTCCTTGAGCTCGGCCAGGTCATCCACGGCGTCCGTGCGCTTCGTCATAGGCCGGCCGTCCAGCTTTGTCCCCTTGCCAAAGACGCTGCCGATGATAGCATCGAATTCCTTTTCGTTGTAGCGGTCCACCAGCTGATAACTGTGATTGATGGCGTTTGTCATCGTCTCCGCATTTTCGACGGCCCGCCTGATTTCGTCGATGACAATCTCGATGCGGGCGTTCATCGCGCTCGGACTTTCAATGGCTGCGGTCATCTCCGGCAAAAAAGCCCTGATGATTTTAAACTTGCGGTCCACGTAGGCCGTGAGGGCCTTGGCGTAGTCCCGTTCATAGCTGAGCGGGTACCGCCATTTACGTTTCGCTACGATTTCCTTCGTCATCATTACCACCTACGGCTCCGTCGATGCTCCGGTCGAGTGTGTATGTGTCTTCCTCATCCAGCTTGTCGCGGACCTCCGACGGGTCGAGTGCGCCGAGCTGTACATAGGTTGCGGCCGCCTGGGCATCTTTGGCCCTGGCATCGGCTTCAATCTGTTTCGTTTCAGCCTGTTCTTTCGCTGTCGGGTTCCAGAGCGGATTGAATTCGATCGTGTACTCTTCCGGCAGGTTTAGGTGATACTCCGCGCAGCAGTTGAGGAGATGTAGAAGCCGTGACAGCTGCGGACGAATCTTTAGCTGCTGGATGCGGCTAACCATGTTGTAATAATTCTCCAGGTCCGACTCGCCGCTGCTGTTGAGTCCCGATGGGCTGCGGCCAAAAAGGACCGTCGCCGGAATATCGGCGGCCGAGCAAAGGGCAATCTCGAAATCATCGAGGACGTCCTTTACCCCGGCCAGCGTGATATTTTTCAGATCATAATCGTCTTCCGAATCCAGCGCGATGGTGTTCATCATGCCGCGGCTCATATCAATCATCTGCAAGCGCCGCTGTACGGCCTTTTCGCCGAAGTCCGTGCTCAGTAGCTCGGCAAGGCCTGCAAACTTCGTCACGGACTGGCTCAGGCGTTCCAGGGCGACGTTCGCGAAATGGTGGCTCGTCTGGTAGTGCGTCAGCTCTTCAAGGACCTGCTCGAGGATAGAGCCGCCCCAGCCGTTGCGTTCTCTGCGCTTGCGGTTGCTGATGAGCGAGCCGCTAAAGATGAGGAGCCGGGAGGCGTCCACATCGAATGAATTGCCATGGTAGCCGATGACCGTGTAGCATCTCGGATAGCCGAAGCGCGGGTCCTGCGGGTCATCGTAGTAATAGAGCGGGTTGACGTCCTTGGCGTCAAATACCTCCATCTTCTCGAGGCTCCGGATGCGGTTTTCGTCGACAGGGTCGTGGAGATCACCACCATCATCGAGCATCATCAGGATGACGCCGCCGCCATAAAGGCGGTCCCAGCTCAGCGCCGTGGCAAATTTGCTCTTGAAATTCAAATCTTCCAGGAGGCTCTGGGCCGCGTCATTCTGCTCAATTTCCGTTTCTCCGTCTCTCAGTGTAAATCCGGTGCGCAGGGCTTCGTCGACCGGGGCTTTGATGATCTTCTTCACCAGACCCGACTCCGTGAAAAGGTCGTCGAATTCGTACCAATCCTGCATCCCCTGGCTGCGGGAGCGATAATGGGTATGCCGGAACGGGTCCCGGTACCTCGTCCCATAGCCAAGGAAAGCGTTCATATATCCATCGAATTTGTTTTCGTTACTCATGTTATCACCTACGTAATCAGGGCGGACCAGTCATGACCGCGGGCCACTGCCGTGAAGGCATCGCTGGCCGCATCCACCTGGTCGTCATGCAGGGCATCCGGGAAGCCTTCGAGTTCGTCGAAAAAAGCGTCGTTCCAGGGCGCTGCCAGTACCATGACAGCGCCGTGCTGCACCTGGGCCGCGAAAGGTTCGGCCCGTGTGACTTTTGAGCCCGTGACCGTGTGCGTCGTCATACTGTATCCGGCAAGGAGGGCTGCCATGCTGGCCGCCTGTGCTTTGCCGGCCTGTCCCGGGTCCTGCGGGACCGTGATGCGAACGTTCGGGTGCTGCGCCCGGTCCGCTTTGGCCGTGTTGACCATGAGCGCCCGGACGTCGGCCGCATTGAGCGCCCGCCGCTGCACATCGAGGATGATGTACTGGCCATTGCGCAGCCGCGCCATAAGGCAGGAGGCCGTCCGGTCCGGGTCGGGGCTGTTCGGCGTGACGACCGTCGCCGCAAGGTCCCAGGCTCTCGCAATACTGACAATTTTGTCCGGAATCTCCCGGACGATGCGGAACATATCCCGCTTGAAGTACAGGCCCGCTGCGGGACGGATTTTCCAGTTGCCGCGCAGCAGCCGTTCCTTTTCGACGAGGCTCAGGGCGTTCAGCGTGGCAAGATAGCCCGGGTCCGCTTTCAGGAGGACTTTATTGTCGAAAATGCTCGAGCTGATGAAAGTCGCACTCTTGCAAAGTTCCGGGTCCACGTGGTACTTGGCCGCCAGCTCGTCGCGTGTATCGCCCCAGTGTATTTCTCCGTCGAGGCGGATGAAATAGCGGATGATGCCCGACCGTTCCGGGATCGCGTAGCCCGTGTCCTGGTCAATCCACCAGGCGATGAAGCGGGCTACCCAGGAATCAGAATCCGGGTTGCAGGTGGCCCGGATATACGGATGCACGCCGCAGGTCGAGCGGTTACGGCTCATCATGTACGTGAACTGGGCTTCCGTAAAATGTGTCAATTCATCGAAACAGATGAGCGGGATCTGCGCGCCCTGGTAACCATACACCGAGTCATCGCTGTGAAGATGATTGAAGGTGATCTTCGCGCCGCTCGGAAAGACGACGCGCTTCGGGGCCGATTCCAGGAACGTCGCGCCCAGGGGCCGGTAAATGCTTTTCGCATTGTCCCAGAGACCGCCTTCATTAGTAATCTGGCCGCTGTCACGCCGGAAGATGACGACACCGAACTGAGGGTTCTTGATATGCCGCAGGGGCTCGAGCAGCAGAGCGTATGTCTTGCCTAGCCGCCCCCAGCACTACCGCCGTATATGGCTATATCCGCAGGGCTCGACAGGAATTTTTCCTGCGGTCCCGGCTGAGGCTGGAGTTTCGTCATATCATCACCTTCTTTACTCTCGTTTCATACAAATAAACCCGTGTGTAGAAAACCGACGGCCTCTTACAACCTCGCTAATTTCACTAACGGTTGTCCCGATGGCTTTTGCCGCATGCGTTTGCGATGGAAAGCTTGCAATATATCCGTTAATTTTTGATATGCATACTACTTTTATCCGTCTTTTGATGCTTGCGGCCTTGGCTTTGTCAAATAGGCCAATCTTTCTTCCATGCTCCATATTTTCTTTCCCAGTGCACCATTCTAGGTTATCCAATCTATTATTTGTTTTGTCTCCGTCAATATGATTAACCTGCGGAAGGCCGTGGCTTTCAGGCATAAACGTCATTGCTACCAAACGATGCACTGTAATATGTTTTCTCTTCCCGTTGTTATGTAGCTGTGCGACTTTATACCCATATTTATCAGTCTTTTGAGCAATCTCTTTAATAAGACCTGTGATATGGTTAAAATTCAGGCTTCTGACTAACCCCGTATTGCTTACTTGATAAATTCCTTCAAAGCCAGGAATATCTTTCCATATTTCACGCATTACCGTCACCTCGTTCATTATCCGGCAGATAGATCTGCACGTCGATGCCGTCCCCTTTGTCTTCATCGTCTGGGGATGCGGCCGCTTCCTTGAGCTTGACTTCTCGTTCGCGGAGCTTGATGTCCGGCGATTCGCCGAGGAGCTCGAGAAGCAGCTTCATCATAAGGGAGTTCCCTTTAACACTGCTGCGGACCATACCGCCGATAATGACCTCTGACACTGTCATGCTCTTGTTCTTTTCCGAGGCCCGGAGCTGTGCTGCCTTCAAGATGGCATTGCATAGGTCCGGCGGCAGTTCGTTTAGTTTGAGCGGCATGGCGTTTTTTAGGATAGCCTTGAGCGTTTTTTTATTCCGTCTTGCTTCTCCACTTTTTATACCGCCTTTTTTGCCGTTTTTTCGAGCTTCGTTCGAGCTTCGTGGGTATAAATTATCCTCTCGTTTTCCGGCCATGTCACATACTCACCACCAGCCTTATTTTTATTCGGTAAACATGTATAAACAATGGTTTGTCTGT
>ERZ860445.800-NODE-800-length-21218-cov-4.079762_pt1 | contig 21218 bp, 20 predicted proteins | sample MGYA00509977_ERZ860445 | MGnify/ENA primary metagenome ERZ860445 (study PRJEB30046, sample SAMN00715233) | human gut metagenome | study: EMG produced TPA metagenomics assembly of the A metagenome-wide association study of gut microbiota in type 2... | reverse complement strand
CAGCAGGCGGCCGCCGTTATAGAGCAGCGCATTTCCCTGCGCGAGCAGGATGCCGCTGCACATGCCGATGCAGTGCACGCCCGTGAGCAGGCCGATAACAAAGAGCGCACCGAAGCCGACGCCGCGCTCCGCGCCCGGTGTGCGGACGAGACCGGTCAAGGCGGGGACGGCAAAATATAGACACGCAACGAGCACGAGCGCGATCGCATCGGCGCGCCGCCCGCTGCGACCGTCGCCGACGGGGTAGCCGGTCTCGGCGAGGATGCGCCCGATGTCGTCCGCGCAGAGGATGTCCGGGTCAAAGTCCGCCGTGACGGTGCTCTTGCGGTAGCTGGCCGTGCAGGAGAGGATGCCGCGCGTGTGCAGCAGCCTGTGCGCGATCTCGTCCTCGCATTGTGGGCAGATCATACCGTCGACCTTGCGGTCAAACACTTCATGGCTCATATTTTTTCAACCTCAATGCGTTTAATAATACGCCGTTGGAGCTCAGCGCCATCGCGGCCGCGGCGATGGAGGGATTGATGATGCCGGACGCCGCGAGCGGGATGCAGATGACGTTGTAGACGGCCGCCCAGATCAGGTTCTGGCGCACGTTTTTCATGGTCGCGGCGGAGATGTCAAACACCGTTTGCACGCTTTGCATACTGCTGCTGACGATCATCACGTCCGCCGTCGAAATGGCGATGTCCGCGCCGCAGCCGAGCGCGACGCCGATGTCCGCGCACGCCAGCGCCGGGGAGTCGTTGATGCCGTCGCCGATGAAGCACACGTGCTTTCCGCGCGCCTGCAGCGCCTTGACCGCGTCCGATTTGTCGGCGGGTCTGACCTCACAGAGCACGTTTTCGATGCCCAGCATCCCGGCAATCCGCTCGGCCTTCTCCCGCTTGTCGCCGCTGATCATCCACAGCTCCATACCGCGGCCCCTGAGCGCGCGGACGGCCTCGGCCGCGCCCGGGCGCAGCTGCTCGGCGCCGTCGGTGAGGCCAAGTGTCAGTGTGCCAGTCTTGTCGAACACGACGGTGTCGGTCTTATAGGCGGTCTCCAGCTGCTCGCCGCCGCGAAACAGTACGCCGAGCTCCGCCGCGCGGCCGGAGCCGGTCATGATCGAGGTCGGCGTGGCCAGCCCCAGCGCGCAGGGACAGGCGATCACGAGCGTGGAGCAGACGCAGTTGAGCGCCGAGCGCAGATCTCCGGCGTCGAGCACGAAGTAGCGCAGGCAGAAGATGCCGGCCGCGACCAGAATGACCACGGGCACGAACACGGTCGCGATCTTGTCGGCCAGCCGCGCGATGGGGGCTTTTTCCGACTGTGCTGCGCTGACGATGGCGATGATCTGCGCAAGCACGGTCTGCCCGCAAACGGCCGCGCACGAGAGCGTCACATCGCCCTCCCGACAGAGCGTGCCGCAGTACATACGCGCGCCCGCGCTCTTCGGGATCTGCTCGCTCTCTCCCGTGAGCATGGATTCGTCGACCATACACGTTCCGCTCAGCACGGCGCCGTCGATCGGCACGCGCTCTCCGCTGCGGACCTGCACGATATCGCCGGACGTCAGCGTGCGGATATCGACGGTCTGTACCGTGCTGCCGCGCAGCACGTTCGCCGTCTCCGGCTGAAGGCGGATCAGCTTTCGGATCGCTTCCGAGGCTTCATAGCGCGAGGTGCACTCCATATACTTGCCAAACAGGATCAGCGAAAGCAGCACACCCTCGGAGAGGAAGTACAGCTTCACGTCGTGGTGCACGGTCAGTGCGATGCAGGCGCTGTGCAGATAGATCACGGTCGTCGACACGGCGACCAGAAAGTCCATGCCGAGCACGCCCAGCCGCAGTGCCTTGTACGCGCCCTTGTAGAAATATGCGCCCGGCCAGAACTGGAGCACGGACGCGATCGCAAGCTGAGCCAGCGGGTGCAGGTTCCAGAACAGGGGCATCGTCAGAAGGACGCTGATACAAAGCGTCCTTAACAGCCGCAGCCGGCCGCCGATCTCGCTCTCGACGTCGCCGCAGGCGGGATACGAGACGGAGACGTCACTTGGCTGCATCGTGTTTCAGTTTCAGATACTGCCGGAAGCACACCCACGAGCACGGCAGGCAGCACACCGGGATGTGGAACAGCAGCACCCAGCTCAGCCAGTCCACGCCCTGATAGAACACGCCGTTATACGTGACGCCCTTGATCAGCGCAAAGTACGAGTAGTTCCACACGCCCCAGTTGCCCGTGAACGAGCCGCAGAGGTGCAGGATGAGAAACGACGCCGTCGTGAACACACCGGCGACCGCGCCCACCAGCGTCGCGGACGGGCGGCCGCTCCTGGCCAGAAACAGCGTCACGACCGGCAGCACGTATACCGTGAGATTCAGCACCCAGAGCGAGAGCGGAATGGAGTAGCCCCAGTTGAGCGCCTGACGGATGTGATCCCCGTCGTGGATCAGTACGGCGACGATCATGACGATCGCGCAGGTGGTGACGGATTTGATGACGGCTGCGTCGAGCTTGCTGTCGAGCGGCTTCACCGTTTTTTCTTGAGCTTCCGACATAGTGATCCTCCTAAGCAAATATTACCGCGAGGCCAATATTGACCAGTTGGTAATTCTAAAGTAGCACGGAGAAAATGGAATGTCAAGGTTTTATCTACCGCTTGGTAAGAAAAATGCGAAGCCAAGCCGCCACCGGCAAAAGGCTGCGAGGTTCTTTGAAAAATTTCCCCGTCCCGGCGGACAAGCGTCCGCCGGGACGGGGCATAGATGCACTGAAGCGGTTGCAGGGCATTCGCGTCGTGTTGTGAAATGCGCTGTACAGGGCGAAAAACCGCTCTGCATCCCGCCGGGATTTGAGCCGGACACCCAGCTTTTCCAGCGTCCCGAAAGCATCCGGCAGCTGGGAGACAGCCGAACGGATATCGAACAGCAAAGGCAGTATGGGGAACATACAGCGGAAAAATCTAGCAAAAATTCCCTACAGAACTGAATACAACCCGATTCGACCGTTCGTTGAAAAAGTGGACGGTCTTTCTTTTTGTCAACGTTCACTTCCGTTGAGAACTTGGCTAAAAATATGTTCAGCTTCTCAATTGAAATGCTACATAGCCGCCGGTGCTTCCCTCGTCGACGGTTATGCCATCTCGACTACAGATCCAAAATATCCTCGGTGCAGGCAATGGAGCAGGGAATACTTCTTCCGAGGCCGGATGATTTCGGGAGCCGCTGGGAAGATGTAACCGAGCATGGCAAGATAACAGAACCGGATTTGAACCCGGTTTTCGACTAAAAAATACGCCGTTCTAACGCAAGAATTGGGAAATTTAAGAATACGGGAAAAAGGAAAGTCCAGCAAACCCTTGAGTTTGCTGGACTCTTTTGGCGGATAGGGTGGGATTCGAACCCACGAGCCGCTTGCGCGACTACCTGATTTCGAGTCTTGTTCGCACTTGGCATTTCCGTGTCTGCTGTGGTCGGTGACGGCAGCTTTGGAAACGGCGAAAGCCCTTGTGCTGCAACGGATTTCGGACGCACCGACCGGTATTGACCAGCTCCATATCAGAAAAAACCAGAGTTCAAATTGAAATGAGAAATGCCCCAAAACGACCAGCTTTTTGCACGCTGGCAAGAAAATACGCAAGAAGAAAGCCCTTGTCCGGTATGGCTTTGCGAGCGGCCTCCCGGATAAATGCAAGAAAAACCGGCTCAAAACAAATCACACGAAGCACCCTTTCGGACCGAAACACAGAAAGGAGTCTTCGTTATGAAATACGACGCCAAGGAATTCAAAAGATACCCAGAGATTATGAGCAAGGAGCAGATGCGGATCGCCTGTCACATCAGCAAACGGACGGCTCTCTATCTTCTCCAATTCAACCTGATTCCCCACACCTTCACCGGCAAGAAAACCCGCTGCTACGCCATCAAAAAGAGCGATGTGATCGCTTTTATGAACGACCGTGAGGTCAACCCGGAAAAATACATAGCGCCGAAGAACTGGTACAAATACGGAGGCGAAATAGTTCGGCCCTATAAAATTCGCATCCAACCGCCGTGCGCCAAGGACGAGAAGAAGCTCCGGCGCTACTATGAGAGCAAGCTGGCTGCGCTGCCGGATGTGATGGATGTGGCCGCCGCCGTGGACTTCACAGGCTATAACCGACGCACCGTCTGCCAATGGATTCGCGTGGGGAAGCTGAAGGCGCTGTCGCTGCTGCAGAAGTACATGATCCCCAAATGCTATCTCATCGACTGGCTCTGCTCAGACGATTACAACAACACAAACCGAAAATCCCGCCGGCATATCGATATGCTTTGGGAGGCGCAGAAATGGAGAGATTGATGCGGACATTTTCCCTTGTTTTCTCAAAAAGAGGCACAGGGGCATCATTCCCTTGGCGTCTGTTGAAAAAACGCCGATTCTGTGATACTATAATAACAATAAGCCGAGCGTTTGCTGAAGCCACCGAAAAGCCGGGAGGGAACAAAAATGAGCAGTAATTTCCTCAACGATGAAAACAAGGGCGATATCATCATTTACCAGTCTGAAAGCGGCGAGACAAAAATTGATGTCCGGTTTCAGGATGAAACTGTCTGGCTGACACAGGCACAGATGGAGGAGCTTTTCCAATCTTCCCATGCAAATGTGGTTGAGCACATCAAAAACATCTATTCCGAAGGTGAGCTGGACGAAAGTTCAACCTGTCGGAAATTCCGACAAGTTCGCCGCGAGGGAAATCGCAATGTGGAGCGCGAAAGACTATATTATAACCTGGACATGATCATCTCTCTGGGCTATCGCATCAGGTCCTCCATTGCAACGCAGTTCCGCCGCTGGGCTACCGAGCGCTTGAAGGAGTACATGATCAAGGGCTTCGCCATGGATGATGAGCGCCTGAAGAATCTCGGCGGCGGCAGCTATTGGAAGGAGCTTCTTGACCGCATCCGGGACATCCGTTCCTCCGAAAAGGTGATGTACCGTCAGGTCCTCGACCTCTACGCTACTAGCGTGGACTATGACCCCAAAAGCGCCGAGTCGGTGGCTTTTTTCAAAATGGTGCAGAACAAGCTGCACTATGCCGCCCATGGCCATACCGCCGCAGAGGTGATTTTTGAGCGAGCCGATGCCGAAAAGCCATTTATGGGGCTTACCGCATTTTCCGGGGATTTTCCCACGGCGAAGGATATTGCCGTCGCAAAGAACTATCTCTCCGCGGACGAACTGAAGATACTGAACAATCTCGTTTCCGGATACTTTGACTTTGCGGAGATTCAGGCGATGCGCCGCCGGCCCATGTACATGAGCGATTATGTAGAGAACCTGGACCGCATCCTTGCCTCCACCGGAGAAGCCCTGCTTACCGACGGGGGAACTGTCAGCCACATGCAGGCGATGGAGAAGGCAAAGGCGGAATACAGGAAATATCAGGTGCAGAATCTTTCTCCCGTGGAGGAGGAATATTTGCAGACCATTCGCTGCATCGAGAAGGCGGCAAAAGAGGGCGAAAAACGCTGACTCTGAAATGCCTTCACAGGGAAGTGATCCTCTATACTGCGGGTATGGATAGGGGCTGTCGTAAATATTCACAGGAGATTGTATATGGGTAACGAACAAGCGGAGATCGATGGCCTCCGCTTGCTTTATATGTTGGCTTCTGTAATTAGTCTGGAATCGATTCCTTGATTAAAGTCGACAATGCGCTTCCTTTTTGATGGTTTATGAGCCCCACGCCAAAAATGCAGACCTACTCTGGGCATGTGGCTTATGTGCGGGATTCACCGGGATCGACAACTACATACAGAAAGAAAATAAGGGCTTATCGGCTGACAGCGCTCTACCATGCACTGTTGACGATAGGCCCTTATTATCCTGCTGCCGGACTGGCACCGTGAGATATGGCGTTTTACGGTCAAAAGAATGCGTTTCACCGTGAAACGCATTCATGAGGAAAAAACAGATTTCTTTTTGTCTCTCTCAATATATCTCGATATCTCATGTACCGAGGTATCATAAGTTTTGCGGAAAAGATTTATTCCGGCTCTTTTACTAGATATTCAGCCAAATAGGCTGGGACACAGTTGATCCAGAAGGTATACAGCCAGTCGACCTGAATGGTTTTGGAATCCAGATAATACTTTTCAAAATAGCGCGTAATACCACACATGAAGAAACGGAGCACTTCTCTCAATTCCGGCGTTATCGCACCCGGAAAATGGTTCCATTTCAGCAGCCTTACAAGATCCTCAACGCCCTTGTTTTCTATTTCGGAGCGCAGGTCATTCTGCCCGTAATAGGATAGAGCGTTTCCGAAGCCCTTGAGGGTGCCGTTATAAAGAAAGTTGTCCTTGCAGCAAGTAAAAAACGTTTCGAGAGAGTTTCGCTTCCCATCCGTATACCACAGAGGCTCGACAGTTATCCGATAGAGATAGGCAAGCAACTCGTTTTTATCCCGAAAGTGATTGTAAAACGTCCTGCTGCTAAGACCGGAGAGCCCCACGATATCCCCGACAGAAATACTCTCAAAGGAGTTGCTCTCAAGCAATTCCCTCAAAGCCAATGCAAATCTCTCTTTTGTTGATGGCAGAGCTTTCACGGTACCCCCCCCAGTTTCTGTTAGCATAATAAAATTTTAACACAGTTTTTGCAGAAATACAAGAAATGAACGATTTGATAACGGCTCAAAACGGGAGAATTAAATTCAGAAAAAAGGATAATTATGAACTAATACAGAAAAGTGGAAGATTGTGAATGTATTTTGCCCCATGTTTGTTTTAAAATTAACACATCAAACGTGTGAGTCATGACGCACAACAAATCAATCAGACAGGAGGTAATTGAATTGGAGACATACAAGAGCAATTACATTCAGAAAAACTACGTGGAAGGCAAGGTCATTATTATCACCGGCGCCTCCAGCGGCTTCGGCAAGCTGACTGCAAAGCGAGCCGCAGAGATGGGCGGCAAGATCGTTCTGGCGGCACGCAGCGAAGAGAAGCTGAAGGAGACCGTGGCGGAGATCAAGGCGGCGGGCGGTGAGGCCAGCTACATCGTAACAGACGTGGCGAAAAAGGACGATGTTTTCGCAATGGCTAAATTCGCGGTAGATACCTACGGCAGGATCGATGTGCTTGTTAACAACGCCGGGACGATGCCGCTGGCCTTTTTCAGTGAGCATGAGCAGGCGCTGGACAAATGGGAACAGTGCATCGACATCAGCATCAAGGGCACTATTTTCGGCATCTCCGCCGTCTATGACCAGATGATCAAGCAGGGACAGGGACAGGTGATTAATGTCTCCTCCATCTACGCCAACTTCCCCGTTGCGGGCGCAGGCGTGTATCAGGTCGCAAAGATGGGCGTGCAGTATCTGGCGGAATCTCTGCGCAGCGAGTGTCAGGGCAAAATCAAGGTCACGACCATTAAGCCCACCGGCTTTATGAAGACCAACCTTTCCAGCAGCGTGGTCGATCAGATGGCAATGATGCCCGCAGTGGCAGGCCCCCTTGAAATCCTCAGCAACTGGGTAGAAGAGGCTCCGCTGCGTCCCGATTTCCATGACATCAACAGCATGACCTACAACGATCCTGATCCACAGGTCTTGGCGGACAATATTATTTATGCCATCAATCAGCCTTGGGGTGTCAGCATCGGTGATCTGACCGTGCGCGCTTCAGGCGAATCCTTTGTCATTTGATTAGGAGGTGTTTCGATGAACAGCTATAGAACCGAAAACTACATAAAAGACAAGGTCATTGTCATCACCGGCGCTTCCAGCGGTTTCGGCAAAGAGACCGCAAAGAAGGCCGCCGAGTTGGGCGGAAAGGTCGTTCTGGCCGCGCGGCGTGAGGAATTGCTCCGGGAAATTACGCAGGAGATCCGTGAAAGCGGCGGCGAGGCTTCCTACATCAAGACCGATGTTCGTGTGAAAGATCAGGTCAATGCCATGGCGAAGTTCGCCGTGGACACCTACGGACGCATTGATGTGCTGGTCAATGATGCCGGCACAATGCCGCTTGCCTATTACAGCGAACACGCAATTGCCATGGAAGCATGGGAGCAAAGCATTGCTACCGCGATCAATGGTACACTGTACGGCATCGCGGCGGTCTATGACCAGATGATTGAGCAGGGGCAGGGACATATCGTGAACATTTCCTCCATCCTCGGCAACTATCCCGTGAGCGGTTGCGGGGTCTATAATGTGACAAAGGCCGCCGTCAGAATGCTGGGCGACAGCCTGCGCGTAGAATCCCGCGGGAAAATCAAAGTTACCAACATCAAGCCCACATCCGTGGCAAATACGGGTCTGGTCTCTACAGAAGTAGATTATAATGCAGGTCTGTCCGGCATTTACGGGAAAATCATTGACGCATTTATGGGGTTGGCGATCCCCGATCGTCTTGACACGGAGAGCATCCATTGCTTTGACTTTTCTCCGTCTATTCTGGCGGACAACATCATTTACGCCATTGACCAGCCTTGGGGCGTGAATATCAGTGAGCTGACTGTCCGCGCTTCCGGTGAAGCCATGTTTGTATAAGGAGGTCACATCATGAGCCATAAATTTTTGGAGCCTATTAAAATCGGTAATCAGACCGTGAAAAACAGAGTGATGTTCCTTGCGATGGCAAAGAATATTTCTAATTTCGACGACAGCGTATCCGCAAAAGACATCGCCTATGTGGAATCGGTCGCCGCGGGCGGCGTGGGGCTTCTTGTTCCCGGCGCAATGATCGTAGACCCGGAGTGGCCTTCTGTGCTGCCCTTGCAGCCGGGCATTTATGATGACCGCTTTATCCCCGGGCTTCGCAGGCTGGTGCTTGCTGCCCATAAGTACGACGCAAAGATCCTGTTCCAGCTTTGGCATCCCGGCGCAACCAACTATTCCGGCATTGATCCGAAGACTGTGGACGAGCTGACGAAGGACGAGATCCACGCCATTCAGGACAAGTTTGTGGCCGCTGCCAAGCGTGCTATGGCCGCCGGTGCGGACGGCATCGAGTTCCAAACCTGTCATGGCTATCTGGCCTGCCAGTTCATTTCTCCTCTGTTCAATCACCGCACTGATGAGTACGGCTGGAATAAGGTAGAGGATCGCACCCGTTTTGCCACGGAGATTTTGACCCGCATCCGCAAGGTCATCGGACCGGATAAAATCATCTCCGTGAAAATGCAGGGCTTTGACTACCCCAAGAGTGAAGGTCCCAACGGCAACGACGGAATCACGCCGGAACAGGCCGCCGAGGTCGCTCCCTATCTGGAAAAGGCCGGTGCGGATATGATTGCAGTGTCCGCCGGCGGCACAATATATCATCAGGACGATATTATGTCCGGCGATGTGCATCGTGCCGAAGGCTGGAAGGTTCCTGCTGCTACCATGGTCAAGAATGCTGTTTCCGTTCCCGTAGTAGCTACCGGCAGCATCCGTCACCCGGATTTCGTGGATCAGATCATCAATGACGGCAAGTGCGACATGGTCGGCATGGGCCGCGGCATTCTGGCTGAGCGCGAATGGGTAAAGAAGTGTGCCGAAGGTCGCGAGGATGAGCTTCGCTACTGCATCTCCTGCATGAATTGCTTCAATGTCAATCCGTTCAGCTATGAGCAGACGAACTGCTCCGTGAACCCCTTTGCCCTGCGCGAAGGCTCCAAGCGCCCCATCGTTCAGGACGGGGACGGCCGTCTGGTGGCGGTCATCGGCGCAGGCCCCGCGGGCATGGAAGCTGCGGTCACGCTCAAACAGCGCGGCTTTGACGTGGTGGTGTTCGACAAACGCGATGAGATCGGCGGTAACCTCCATGTTGCAAAGAAGCCCCCCTTCAAGGGCAAATTTGAGTGGGCTATCGACTATTATAAGTCCATGGCAAAGAAGCTGAATATCACGATGAAGCTGGGGAAGGAGGTCACGGCGCAGGAGGTTCTGGCTCTCAAACCCTATTCCATTCTGGTTGCAACCGGCAGCAACGTCATTTCCATCCCACTCGAGGGGCTGGATCAGGTACAGACGGTTCAGGCGCACGACGTGCTTGCCAACGACATGCAGTTTGCAAACAAGAAGGTCGTTGTCATCGGCGGTGGCATTACCGGGCTGGAGACTGCGCTGTATATCAACCGTCAGGGCACTAATCAGGTTTCCGTGGTGGATATGCTGCCCGAATGGCCGGTGGATATGCTGGATATGCGCTATCAGAACGAAGCGCTGCTGGAGGTCCGCCACTGCAACGATCAGGGTGTTGCCCTATTTTATAATAACAAGGTTGTGAAATTTGCCGACGGCAAGCTGTTCATTGAGAGCACCAAGGACGGCGAGGTGAAGGAGCTTCCCGCAGACGTGATCGTTCTGTCCGTGGGTGTGAAGCCCAACGACGCACTGTGGCAGGAGCTGCTTGCTTCCGGCCATCCCAGCGTCTGGAAGGCGGGCGATGCCATCGCCACCGGCAAGATCAACAAGGCAGTCCTCCACGGCAGCAAGTTCGGCTACAGCCTGAACTGAAGCATAGTAAGGCGCTGTTCTTGCACACCCTTTAAAAAGATACGATAATCAACATGGCAATGCCCGGCTCCAAAACAGAGCCGGGCATTGTGCTGCATATTGCTTTACCAGCTTTTACGGTAAGCCGGGGCGACGTCGTATAAAATCTCCATATCCTTTCTGGTTTTCTCCCGATAGGAAAAAGCCCCTTTTCTCCGGCACCATTCATATTGAGCGGAGATCGCGACCTGAATCCCCAATGAAACAAGCTCAGCTGCGTTTCCCTTGTTTCGGATAATACCGGATTTCTGACAGTTCCCGATGAGCTTGACAAACCAGTCGTTGAAGACATAAACGGCGTCCATAATGCCGATGGAACGCTCCAACTCCGCTTTCAGCAACTCCAGCATAAGCTGGTAACCGCCGCGTTCAGACAGCTCCACGTAATAATTGAACAGAATCATGACCCGCTCAAAGTCATTTTCTGCGGCGATAAAGGAGGAGAAGTCTTCTTTAAACTGGTTCTGAAAGTCATTGAGAATAAAGCCGATGATCTGATCCTTATTGGAAAAAATCGAATAGAAGGTCACACGGGAGACACCGGCCTGCTCACAGATGCTGTTAACGGAGACAGACTCGTAACCCTTTTTACGAAATAATTCCATTGCCGTATCGGCAATCAAACTTGCCGTTTGGTGTTTGCCGGTCATCTTTGTCCCTTCTTTTCAAAAAATCTATGCTTACATTTTAGCATATTTGTAAAGCTGTTTCAAGCACAATGAAATTCTTCGTATGCAAAACACATACATGGTTTTTGTGACAATTTTAGAATGCTTTTCGCCGATATTGACATTTTTCGGCGATAATCTAAAATGAAAACAGCTTAGACATTTAATTAACAAATCAAGGAGGAAAAAGAGAAGTGGCACTGCTGAACTACAAGAAAGGAAAGACCGTGTCCTTTCAGGGGAAGGGAGAAAAAGCAAAACCCGTTTCCCTCGCCCAGTACATTATGCACTATGCCTACGGGGCGAGTGAGCCGACCATCCTGAAGACCGGCGATATCTTGATGCGCGGCTATGAGGGAGCGACGACGGAGGAGAAGCGGGAGTTTTATAAAAAGCTGATGGCTAAAATGGAGAACACCTCCAAGACCGGCAACTACTTTCTCCCGCATGGCATTATCCTAAGCCAAAAGGCTGCCGAAAACGTCATAGACTTTGTCTATACAGTAGAAGTCGGCGCAGGTGCGCACGTTTCCGCAGGCCCCTGTATCTGCGAGGTGGCGCTCAAGAAGTATCCGGAGGGCGTGACAGAGCCGGAGATCAAGGATCTCACACTCTATTACGGCGCGGACATCTATGAGAACCTGCCGCTCGGTCATCATCCTGTGACAAAGGAGGAGGCAAAGGAGATCCTTGCCGACATGCACAAAAAGGGCTATGTCCACAATGTCCTTTACATGTTCGGCAAAAAGTCCGGTGCGTTTGTCATGTGCAACTGTGACAGGGAGGTGTGCGCGGTCGTCAAGGGGACGCGCATCCTCGGGCCGGGGATCAACTGCGAAAAAGGCCCGGAGGTGATCAAGCGCGACAGAAGCAAATGTCTGGGCGCGCAGGAGTGCGGAATGTGCGTGAAGCGCTGCCCCTTCGGCGCAAATAAGATCAAGGACGGCATGGTCATTTTTGACAAGGAAAAGTGCATGGGATGCGAGCTGTGCGTCGCCACCTGCAAGGGCTGCGCCCGGGAGCTGGAGGAGCGCAAGGATTATGGCTATGATGAAGTAATGCATAGGGAGCTGCTGCTGGCCGGAAAGTACGGAAGACCCGAGCTGGACACGGTCACCCTTGAAGATAACAACAGGGAGGAATAAAAAATGGACTATTCAATGCTTCTCTCGCCGATGAAGATCGGCAATCTGGAAATCAAAAACCGCACGGTCATGACCGCCGCCGAGTTCAGCATGGGTCAGGCCAACGGCAAGCCCACGGAAAAGCTCATGGACTACTATGAGGAGCGGGCCAAGGGTGGCGTGGGACTGATCATCCCGGGGATCTGCCGCGTCAACGACATGTACGCGACATCTTCCTTTACCCAGCTTGCGATGAGCCATGACTACCATATCGAGCCGATGCGCGAATTCGTGGGGAGAATCCACAGGCACGGCGCGAAACTCGGCATCCAGCTGCACCACCCCGGCCGTCAGGGCTATGCCAGCAGCGTGAATTCCCTTCCGATGATCCTGCCGCTGGTGGAGAAAAAGCCGGAAATTATGGAGATGCTCTACAAGGCGACGCCTACGATGATGGCGCTGGAGGAGAAGGGAATCTGCCAGCCGGTCGCCGCCCCGTCCGTTTGTGAGCGCAGCTATCATGTCCCAAGCCCGATGCGCGCGATGACAAAGTTCGAGGTCAAGAGAACGATTCAGGATTTCATCGACGCAGCGGTCCGCTGCAAAAAGGCAGGCGTTGACCTCGTGGAGCTGCACGCGGCCCACGGCTATCTGATCCAGCAGTTCCTTTCCCCAAACACCAATCACCGCAAGGATGAGTACGGCGGGAGCTTTGATAACCGCCTGCGCTTTATCAGCGAAATCATCACCGGCATTAAGGCCGCCTGCGGAAAGGACTATCCGCTGATGGTGCGCCTGTCTGCCGACGAGATGTATGACCGGATCGGTAAGCCCGGAAAGGGCTATGATCTGGAGGAAGGAAAGCGGATCGCAAAACGGCTGGAAGAGCTGGGTGTTGACGCGATCAACGTATCCTCCGCCTGCTATGATACTTACAATTATTGGCTTGAGCCCACGTCCTTTGAGCCGGGCTGGCGGGCCTATCTGGCAAAGGCGATCAAGGAGACCGTCAAAATCCCTGTGTGCGCGGCCAACTTCATGCGCTCTCCCGATCAGGCGGAGCGGCAGCTTGAGGAGGGAGTGCAGGACTTTATCGGCTCCGCCCGCACCTTTATCTGCGACCCCTACTGGGTGAAGAAGACGGAGGAGGGACGCACCAACGAGATCAAGCGCTGCATCGGCTGCCTCAACTGCATCGAGAGCTTCACCTACGGGGCATTGAGCGGAAAGAACGGCGAATGCGCGCTCAATCCCGCGGTCGGACAGGAGCGGTTTTTCGCCAACATGCCGAAGGACGGCGAGGGGCGCAGGGTCGTTGTTGTCGGCGCAGGCCCCGCCGGTTTGATGGCGGCGGAGATCATGGCGAGGCGCGGCTTTGCCGTGACCGTTTTTGAGAAAGAAGAGAAGGCCGGAGGACAGGTGAAGACCGCCTCGACCTGCCTGCTCAAAGGTAAGCTCTACTGGTCGATCGAAGACCTGATGGCAAACGTGGAGAAGCTCGGCGTAGAGGTAAAGCTCGGCACGGAGGCCACGGAAAAGGCCATCGCCAAACTCAAGCCCTATGCCGTCGTCATCGCGACGGGCGGCGTCCCGGTAAGACCGCGCTCAATCAAGGGCATCGACCTGCCCAATGTCTGCACTGCGCCGGAGATCATTATGGGTGAGAAGAAGATCAGCGGCAAGATCGTCGCGGTGATCGGCAGCGGCATGACGGGGCTTGAAACAACGGAGATCCTCAACGAGAGCGGAAACCATGTGGTCGTCGTTGAGATGGCGGAGGAGATCGCACCGGGTACTTGGTTCCAGCTGAAGGATGACGAGCTGAGCCGGATTCAGAAATACGACACGGAGTTTATGCCGGGCAAGCGCCTGATGAAGATTACGGAGGACAGCGTGATCCTCGAGGACGTCAGAACCAGTATGCTGACCACGGTGACGGTTGACGAGGTCGTCTTGTCTCTGGGCGTCCGCCCGGTAAACGCGCTGGCAAAGGCGCTTGAAAATCAGTACCCGTATGTGGTAACGGTCGGAGACGCGTGCAAGAGCGGGAGGATCGCGGATGCGGTACACAGCGCGTATGACGCGGTCATGCGCATTAAGTAAGGAAAGAGGGGTTTGAAATGAAGAAAACATATAAGGCGCTTCTCTGCGGCGCGGCGGCTGTCGCGGCGGTCGGTATCGCATACGCAATGGACGAGCGCTTCTTTGAAAAGGCAAAGGATAAGCTTACGGTATTCAAGTGCCGCGCGAACAGCAAAATCATGGAGCAGGCGCTCCCGCTTACGGACGCCATGTTCCCCGGCCCGAAGGTGGTAAGCGGAGCGGACAGCGCAAAGAAGATCCCGGAGGTACTCAAAGAGCTGAACGTGAACAAGGTCATGATCGTGACCGGCCCAACCGTCGGCAGAACCATTGTCCCGCCCATCGCGGAAAATCTTGAGCGCCATGGTATTGGCTACACGATCTATGATCAGGTGGAGGCAAACCCCTCGGTGAAGACGGTGGAGGCGATCCGTGCGCAGTATCTGGAAAACGGCTGCGACGGCTTCCTCGCGATCGGGGGCGGCTCCCCCATGGACGCCGCCAAGGCGGCAGCGGCGCGCGTTGCCAAGCCCAATACGCCGATCGGGAAGATGGCGGGCCTGATGAAGGTCATGATAAAGGTCGCTCCGATCGTTGCCGTCCCCACCACGTCCGGCACGGGCAGCGAGGTCACAATGGGCGCTGTGATCTCCGATCATGACGAGCGCCACAAGTACGCGATCATGGATCCCAACCTCGTCCCCAAATATGCCGTTCTCGACCCGAAGCTGACGGTGTCCATGCCGAAATTCGGCACCGCGACGACGGGTATCGACGCGCTGACCCATGCGGTAGAGAGCTATGTCACGTGGGCGTATAACAACAACGCCAGCAACCGCAATGCGGAGGAAGCGGTGGTAAAGATATTCAGAAATCTCAAGCGCGCCTATGAGGACGGGAACGATCTGGAGGCCCGCGAGGCCATGCTCATCGCCTCCTATAAGGCAGGGCTTGCCTTCAACCACACCGGCGTCGGGTATGTTCACGCGATTGCCCACGCAATGGGCGGCATCTATAACACCGCGCACGGGCTCGCGAACGCGGTCATCATGCCGATTGTTCTGGAGGACTACGGCACGGCAGTCCATCCCCAGCTTGCGCATCTTGCGGAGATTACCGGCGTGAAGACGACCGGCAGCGACGCAGAGAAGGCAAACGCCTTTATTGCTGCGATCCGTCAGATGAACAGGGAGATGGGGCTTCCCACGGGCTTTGACTTCATCGAGCAGAAGGACTTCCCGCAGATCATCAAGTGGGCGCTGGCAGAGGGCAACGGAACCTATCCCGTGCCGGTAATCTACAATGAGGCGCGCATGAGGCATGTCCTCAACCGCATCGTTCTGGAAGCCTGAACATGCACGAGCTGGGTCTGATTATAGACGTCGTCGAGAAGGTTGACCGGATCGCCGAAGAACAGAACCTTAAGAAAATTGATAAGGTGGTTCTTCAGGTGGGCGAAGCGTTTTCCGTTGTCCCGCAGATGATGAAAGCTGTGTACAGGCGTTCCATACCGGGGACCCGGCTGGAAGGCTCCGCACTGGAGATTGAAATCATAGAAGCCTCAGCAAAGTGCCGGAACTGCGGAAGCGTCTTTAATCCCTTCACCTGCGACGCACAGTGCCCCTGTTGTCAGGAGAGCGAATATACCGTGCTCTCCGGGAAAGAGTTCTTAATTAAAGAGATACTGGCTTGTTAGCCGAAGCTCCCCGGGCAGGCCGCTCGGGGAGCTTTGCAAAAAGGAGGACAAGATTGTTATGGAAAATTATCGAGTGATAGAGATCAAGCAGAGCGTATTTGCGGACAATGATCAGGACGCAAACAGGCTCAGGCAGGAGCTGAAGGAGAACAAGACCTTCCTACTGAATTTGATGTCATCCCCAGGCAGCGGCAAGACAACAACATTGAAGCAAACGATTTCCCGCATGAAGAATAAGTACCGTATGGCGGTTATGGAGGCGGATATCGACTCGGACGTGGACGCTGCGGCTATTGCGGATACGGGGATCAGGACGATTCAGCTCCACACCGGCGGCATGTGTCACCTTGACGCCGACATGACCCGGCAGGGATTGAGAAGCATGGGAATCCAGAATGTGGATATTGCCATCCTTGAAAATGTGGGAAATCTTGTGTGCCCCGCGGAATTTGATACGGGCGCGGTAAAGAACGCCATGATCCTTTCCGTGCCTGAGGGGCATGACAAGCCGCTGAAATACCCGCTTATTTTTCAGGTCTGCGACGCACTTATCATCAACAAAATTGACGTTCTGCCATATTTTGATTTTGATTTGGAAAAGGTTATTTCTTATGCGCATATGAGAAATCCGGAGTTAAAGATATTTCCCATTTCCGCAAAGACCGGCGAAGGGGTCGACACATGGTGCGAGTGGCTCAGTCAAGAAGTGAATCTATGGAAAAGTAAATAGGAAACGAATTGATTTCTGCACTTGCTCAGTTTTGAACAAGTGCATTTTTTATTCAAGTGCAAATGCCTATTGAATCGGTTTATACTAGACACTCGTAAAAAGGTTTAATTATAAACCTTTGGAATACTGGCAGATCTGCGATGTAATTGGAATTCGGTTTACCCGTGTGGTCAAGACAGCTTTCTGGCTTAAAAGACTTAGAAACACCGATTACCCAACTGTAATTGTGCTTGATTTTTTGAAGTGTTCTCAAATCTTCTCGCCCAGATTTCATAATCTTATATTCAAGGGAACCATCCTTAGGCAAGTAGGCATCTTGCCCCAAACGCTTGTCTCTGACCAGCTCAGCAAACATCCGTTTTTCCGCTTCAACCATATAGTCTTGTATAACGCCGACGGTCAAGTTCTCAAGTTTGGTACCGGGAGATGGACGGTAAACCAATCGAATCATAACTATACTTATATGTGTGGTAGCTTTTCCCCTTGGTTTCCTTTTCGATGATCTCCATTACTTTGGGCATTATCCTTGCCTCCTCAACTATCCATTATTGATAACACTTGCTTAGTAGCTGTGGATAATAGCTATATGCTATGGCTTAAATTATAAGCGAGTTTTTTTGTTTTTTTAATTCTATACCCACCAGGACAACAGATAGCACAAACGCTGAAAAATCAGCAACAGGCCCCGCTAGCAATACTCCCATAATTCCGAAACGAAGCGGGAGCAGCAGGGTAAGCGGAATCAAGAAAAAGGTCTGCCTTGTTAATGCCAACAGAGCACCTCTTAACGATTTTCCTATTGCGGTAAAAAAGCTGGAAGAAAGCAACTGCACACCATTTACCAACACCATGAAAAGATAGGTACGCATGAACAAAACAGCAAATTCAAAATACAGCTCGTCCCCGTCTCCGAATAGTGAAATGATAGATTGCGGGAAAAATTGAAATGCGATAAAAGCAATAGTGGAAACAACAAGATTCCACTTTATTGCAAGCATGTAAGCCTCCCGTACCCGATGATATTGCCTTGCTCCATAGTTGAAACCGATAATCGGCTGTGTCCCTTGCGAGATTCCTACAACAATCGCAAGGATTATGGCATTTGTTTTCATAACAATTCCGCAAGCTGCCAAGGGAATATCCGTTCCATATTTTGTTAATGCGCCGTAATAAGTCAACGAATTGTACTGAATGATTTGAATCACGGTAACTGCAATCTGGTTTGAGCTGCTGCTGATTCCCATGCTGCAAATTTTCATGCTTTCTTTGATGTCCAATAAAAACGACTCTTTTTCAAAATGGATTGTTTGGAAACGCCATAGATAACGGAGTGCGAGTATGAAGGAAAAAATTTGCCCAATAACTGTTGCCCAAGCTGCGCCGGCAATTCCCCAATCGCAAACAAAAATAAAAATGGGGTCAAGAATGGTATTGATAATAGCTCCCACAACCATGCAGACCATTGAATACTTTGGTTTTCCATCTGCTCGAATCAAATTGCTCATACCATTCGTTACAATGAGAAACGGCATTCCAATCAATGTTATGCTGGCATACTGCTTTGCATATGGAAATACATCTGTCGTTGCCCCAAATGCCTTTAGGAGCAAAGACAGAAAAGTTTCTCCAACCAGCAAATAAATAATTCCGAAAATTCCCATCAGAACAATACCATTTCCCGCTGCTTTGGCGGCAGCTTTCGGCTCTTTGCATCCAAGACAGAGGGAAACACGGGAAGCACTGCCAATTCCGACCAGTAGTGCAATGGCAAGGCAGATGGTAGAAAACGGGTAGGCAACATTGGTTGCTGCATTTCCCAAATAACCGACCCCTTGACCAATAAAAATCTGATCCACAATATTGTAGATTGAGCCGACAAGAGACGCCACAATACTGGGAACAGCAAAATTTTTCAACAGCTTTGGAATTTTTTCATAGCCCAGAGGATTTTCAGTCATTGAACTCCTCCCCCTTTTTCTCTATATGGAGTTCCGATGTGATATTTCTGCCCGCCTGTATTAAGAAATCCATAAAAAGGTTCTGCTCGGATTCGCTCATACCCTGCAATAAAAGAGCTTCTGTCTTTTCACATACCGTCTGCACCTCATCAATTACAGACAGCGCACGTTCCGTAGGATACAGCTTACACGTCCGCTTATCCTTATCATTTGGGGAACGCATAATCATTCCCTGCTTTTCTAATGCCGCAACTGTCCGTACAATATTGCTCGGATGAACATAAAACATATCCATTAAAGAATCCTGTAAAATGCCAGGCGAACGACAGATTTTAATCAAAAACATATATTGGCTGTTGTTGATTCCAAAGGGGGCAAGCTGTTTATCCAAATAGATTTTGTAAAATCGGTCTGTTACGGAAAGCCATTTTAATAGTTGCATAGATATATTCCTCCTAACCACCAGTATTATAACGCAATATGCGTGCGCACGCAACTACATTTAACATTATATCTCCCGCTTTGTCCTCCTAAACACAAATCAATTCTACATCAGTGATTATCGGAAACGTGTACGGCGTATGCTGCCCAGTGAACATCTCCACGGAACACATCGAATTTTCACGGCTTCGCAAAATGGAAAGTGTCACCTTATGAACAGCCCCTTGCCGAGAGAAAAATAAATCGCTGGAAACGGGAACGCCCCCGGCACTGTGCGTCTGGCACAGTGTCGGGGGCGTTTTTCACAAATGCAAACTATCCTCGTTTTAGCTCAATACCGACATTGCCGTCTTCATCGATCTGTAAGGTCATGTGCTTGATGTGCTTTTCATAGAATTGCCGCCGTTCAGCCGGAGACATATCAATGCGTGTATTTCTCAATGCAGCGTCAAACATATCGTTGACATTCAGGTGAACGGAGTTGTCAATCCAGCGGTACATTTCCTTGAACAAAGCGTTCTTTTTGATGTCCTCGCTATTGCCGGAATAAAAGTCATCCAGATAGCAGTAGAAGATACCGGAATCAGCAAGGGCTTCCTTCATGTCCGGTCCGCATTTCTCGCGCTCAATCATAACAAGGAAATGTGCATCTGGCAGTGACGAGATCAATCCCCAGTAATCGGAATCGCTGGACACGATAACGAAGGAATCCACATCGTTTTTATACGAAATCAATGCCGTCCGTAATGATAAGCTTGTGCCCTAACGTCAGATATCGGTTAATCTGATCCCTATACGGGGTAGTATCGAACGGCTCGTTGGATGGACCTTTCGCCTCAATATAGCCGTAAACACCAAGCGAGATGCGATCCTGTATTCTCCAGTCAGGCCGCCCCATTCTTCCTTGATTTCTCGGCTCAAGAATGATGTCGAAAGTACCTGCCGGGTTCAAGTCATGCGCTATCCTCCTAAACATTTCATGCATAGGGACGCGAAAAGAAAGCTCGGCTGTGTGCTGCCCTCCATGAAGAGCAGCTCTGTATTCGTTTTGGTAAGCCCGCAAATAAGCTCTGACGCTCGCATCAAACGGCATTTATTTCTCACCAACTTTCCGATAGCATTCGATGATACCTATACTGAAAAACCCAAAGCGACAGCTACTCGTCAATCATTTCCATAATGTCGTCAACGGTGCAATTAAGAGCCTTGCACACTTTGCATAGGACATCAGTGGTGACGTTATCCCCATGTGTCAACTTGTTCATTACATAATGACTAACGCCAGCCATTTCCTCAAGATCCTTCTTCTTTAGATCTCGGTCTATTAAGAGCTTCCATAATTTTTTATAACTCACAGTCATATAGCAAACCTCATTTACTTTATTGCTTGTGCCAATAGTATTGGGAGTGCCGCTTTTCAACATATAAATCTGTATTTTGATAATTATATCACAGCCCGCACAAAAAGTCCACATATTTCAACAAATGTTTTCGTTCGAAAACTCAATCAAGGTATAACGTCATAAGGACATACAAACCCTTCAATTTGGCAAATATTAACCTGCGTTTCTGAGGGAGTTTCTATGATGTCAAATCTGCAAATCTGTTTTTCGCACATTGGGCTTTTCCTTCGGGTTGCGCCATCATGTGGATGATGATAGAAACCCGCACGGCGGACGCAAAAGGAGGAAGAATATGTACAACAGATTCGCAGAAAAGCGCAGGCGGTATCTGCGCGAGTACAGAGACGGCATCTACACGGGGATGCTGCTGACCGGCAAACTGGACGAGCATCTCAAGGAAATCGGCGACACTGCACAAGAAATGTTTGATCAGCTGGTCGAACAGATGAAGAAAGCCGAAGGTGTCACTGAGCGGCTGAAGACCGAGAATCAAATGGAATGGGTGGGACGGATGAACAGCATCTGCAGCCGTGCGGAGGAAGTTGTCCTTTCTGAGCTGGTTTATTGCTGAGGTGTGGTGATGTTCAAGTATAGAAGAAATCG
>ERZ860445.790-NODE-790-length-21409-cov-7.149199_pt1 | contig 21409 bp, 17 predicted proteins | sample MGYA00509977_ERZ860445 | MGnify/ENA primary metagenome ERZ860445 (study PRJEB30046, sample SAMN00715233) | human gut metagenome | study: EMG produced TPA metagenomics assembly of the A metagenome-wide association study of gut microbiota in type 2... | reverse complement strand
GATATTCTTCGCGGGAAGCGTAAGTACGGAAACTTGCATGAGCATTCAGCACGTTTTCCTTGAAAAAGGTGGGGTCTTTTACTTTTGCAAAATCAAATGCAGCCATAGTATTTCCTCATTTACCTTTTATAATTTTATAATATTTCTCCAGCCTCCCCGGAGGAATCGCTGGATTCCTCCGGGGAACAGCAGATGAAGGAGAAATGATAATGGCTTGTTATCAGACTGCTTCACGCAGTTTTTCATTTGCTTCTTCAACTTTCAGATGAGACAGAATGAAGGTGATAATGGCATCCAGAGCAAACGGGATCACCAGATACATGATTTTCAGCATATTGATGCAGGAATCCGGCTGAACGGTCAGAGCGCTGTCAAAATGGCTTGCTGCCAGCAGCCAGCCGGTGATGGCAGTACCCAGACCGCCGCCCAGCTTCACACCGAGAGAAGTGCAGGAGTACATCGTTCCGTCCACACGCTTGTGCTTCGTCAGCCAAGTGTACTCAGAGCAGGCTGCGATCACAGCGTTCATATCGCCCTGCCAAGGACCCTGACCAAGAGCTGCGATTGCAGTAAAGAGCAGCATCAAGGTCACATTGCCGCTGCCCATGTAACCAGCTACAGCAACCAGTGCACGAGAAATCGTTGCCAGAGTATAGCTCATTACATTCAGCTTATACATTCCATTCCACTTTGCAACCAAGGTCGGGGTGAACACCAGTGCGATGATCAGAGGAATGTTGATTGCCCAAGAGAATACACCGAACAGATTCTGGTTGCCAAGGATGTAGGTTGCATAGTAGGTGCCCATGCTGATCATGGCACCGTAGATCTGCTGCAAAATGTAGGTGACGCAAATCATCATATAATATTTGTTACCAGCAAGCAGTTTTGCAGCCTGAACCAGATTGTACTTTTCGTCCTGCTCGATTTCCTTTTTGTTGGTGGTATCCACCAATTCGCCTTCCGGCAGTTCCTTCACGGAGAAAACGGAGAGAGTGTTGACAAGCAGACCGATGATGGCGTAGATGATTGCAACAGTGCGCCAACCGGCAGCACCACCGCCCAATGCCGTAACAGCACCCAGCGTGATGGACTGGATGAGCAGGCTGGTGGCAAAGGCGAACATGAAACGCCAAGAACCCATCTCGACCTGTTCGGCACTGTTCTTCGTGACAAGAGCAGTCAGTGCAGAGTAAGCAATGTTGTTGGCAGTGTAGAATACAGCGTTCAGCAGAGTATATGCGATCAGGAACCATGCGTACTGTGCAAACTGTCCCAGATTGGTCGGGATGGCGAAAATTGCCACCAGCGTAATGGCACAGCCAATGTAGCCGTACAGCATCCAAGGACGGGCTTTGCCCATCTTAGAATGCGTTTTGTCAATCAAAGAACCAAAGAAAATGTCCGTCACACCGTCCAGCAGTTTGGAAACTGCAATCAGAGTGCCGACAATACCGGGGTTCAGGCCAACGGTGTTGGTCAGATAGATCATGACGAAGGAGGACAGGAATGCATACACCACGTTGCCTGCAATATCGCCTGAACCATAGCCGACTTTATTATACCACTTCAGATAACGCTTCTCGGTCATTGTGCTTTCTCCCATCTTGCTTGTTTTGTGTGGGCGCGACCAATCTGCTGCGCACTTCAGACTGGAATTCTCATTACGCAAGTTGCCCAAATCTCTTGCGTTCCGTCTGAAAATATTATAGAATCTAATGGAACGAAAAGATATAGACAAGATGGAACAGAATATGCACAAAATCAAAGAGTTTGTAATTTTTTGATAGAACATTTCCCAAATCACTGTAAAATCTCTGAAGATGAGGAGGACGCAGGGATGTATTTCAACTCAGGATATTTGAACAACTCCCGTTTGGATTTCAAAGACTACTCAAAGCCGCTGGTCGTAGGCAGTTGCGGCACTTATCGCTTGAAAAAACGCCCTAAGCTACCTACTTTTTGGGCAAAGGGTCGCAGAGACTATCAAATCCTCTATGTGGCATCTGGTAAAGCACATTTCTGGTTCGATGGTGTTGAGGAAGTGGTGACTTCTGGACACATGGTGCTTTATCAGCCGAAAGAAATCCAGAAGTATGTCTACTATGTAGAAGATCATCCAGAGGTGTTCTGGATTCACTTTACAGGATACGATGTCAAAAACATCCTGAACTATCACGGAATACCCTTGGACAAGCACGTTTTTTACAGCGGCACACTGCCGGATTACAAAATGCTGTTCCGAAAGATCATCCGGGAACTGCAACAATGTGAATATGGCTATGAAGACTATATTGCTTCTCTCTTCAACATCATTCTGCTTTTAGTAAGCAGGCAACAGCAGGAAAGCGAGAAAACAACTACAAGCATCCCCGAAGAAATCGAAGCCGCCGTTGCCTACTTTAACGAGAACTATAACACAAAGGTCAGTGTGGACGATTACGCAGAATCGCTGCATATCAGTACGAACTGGTTTATCCGTAATTTTAAGCTGTACATGAAAATAAGCCCTGCACAATACATCCTGTCCCTTCGGATGGTAAATGCACAAAGCTTATTGGAGAACACCGAATACAATATTGGAGAAATTGCAGAGATCGTAGGGTATGATAACCCACTCTATTTTAGCCGGGTATTCAAGAAAGAGTATGGTGTCAGTCCGGCACAGTACCGAAAGAATCTGGAAGAATCCACTGAAAAATGAGAAAGATTCCTTGATTCAGACGTTCCTGCCTGTTGAGATGTACCTGACATATCAAGTTGACGGCGAACCGTTGGAACAGCTCCCGAATGGATACAGCGACCATTATGTGCCGGATGGCTTTGTACGAGATTAGAGTGTATACAAGGAGGTCTCTTTATGTTAGAACATTTTTTCAAATCGCTAGTTGCAACAGTTTCTGACCCTTACCAATGCAATCGCATCACGGATGCGTTGGCGGCAGCTGGAATTAAATTCTATTGCAAATCCAAAGATGTCAATCGGCATAACACATTTGACCAAGCGAGAATTGGAACTCTCGGCATAAAACCGAGGTATGTCACAGAGGTGTTTGTGGACAAAGAAAATGCTGATATGGCTCTGCACATTATACATACTCTGTCATAAGCCCGGAGTTCCCCTGCGAACAAAATATTCCGATATAAAAAGGACGCTGCCGCCTCTGGGTAAGAGGTTGCAGCGTCTTTTTGGTATCAGAGGGCGAATGATCTGTCAGATTGGACGGCTCCCAACGAATGCGATGCTTTTAGCTTGCGTCTTTCTGTTCGTCAAGAATGCGCCAGCCGTCCATCAGGTCTGAATTTTCCATAATAAAGGTGTGGGCAGTATCCTGTCCCCACGAGTTGTCGTATTTCAGCATCAGATAATCGCTCAACTCGGTTCGATTTTTGAACTTCAATAAGCGATACGGCTCCTGAAAAGCGACCTTTTCGACGAAATATACCGCATCCGATGTGGGAAGCATAACGCCGACATGACCGATCATAAGAGAATTGTCCGTTTCAGAGAACTGATCGTGCAGGACCACGGAAACGAGACGAATCTTATCATCTTCTATAAAGGAGAGGCCGCGTTTCTTCCATTCCTGCTGAATCATTTTCAAATGGGTAGGAATATCGGTCGTATTGGTGGTTTTAACCGGGGCGAACAGCGCATCAAACTTTTGCCGTTCATCGCCGCAAAGGGATTCCGGGTCAGAATCCAGTGTTTCATAGTCCATAAACAGGGTGTCCTCGGCTGAGTCAAGGTCTGCCTTGCCCGTGACGGTGATAAAATCACCGAACAGCCCACAAGCGGTGATCCGACAGTTCCAGCCGGGGAAGGTATCGTATTTTTCTGTCCATGCGTCCTGCATGGAGTAAGGATCGTATTTCAGATCCAAAGGCTTGGCGTTTTCAAAACCTGTGGTGAGCCATGCCGGGTCCACGGCATTGTTGAACTTCTGCACATGATCAAAGAAGGTCCGTATTCGCAGGTCGGACACGCCGGCATTCTGCAAAAGATTGGAAAGAAGAGCCTGTGTATCCGAATCTGCCAAATTGGAGTATTCGATTTGCTGAAGGACAGGCTGAGAAGTTTTTTGAGTGCAGCCCCCTGCCAGAAATGCACCGCAAAAAAGTGCAGCGGTGCAGACAAGAAAAGTTCGACGTTTCAAAAATGGTCACCTCGCTGTGTTTTTCGGAAAGCTGTAGTCTCCACCATAGGCGAAGAAAGCAATGCAATTGGACTCATAACGAATGGTATCACAGATAAACAAAGAAAATCAATGACTTCTGTCGTATTTGACCATATATAATGTTGCAGCATCCATATCCCATACGGCTGACGTCCATGTGGGGAAAGACGATGCGGCAGCTTTCCGAACGATTTTCTTCATGTCGGACACAACAGGAGTATACCCAAGTTGGAATGAAAATTTTCCGTTTTTTCCGAACGGAAGGTCCAAATCGCTTTCTGAATACAGTGTCATAATGCGCTGCTTGCCGCCCATATCGTATTAACGCCAAATGATACCCATTCACACACGATTTTCTGGGGGTGTGTTTCGATACCGTTCGGGAGAGCGCTTGCATGGCATGCAAGAGGTCAGCGGTTCGATCCCGCTATTCTCCACCAAAAAAGCACTGTACTTCGTTGGAAGTACAGTGCTTTTCTTTTTGCATCTGCGGACGCTGACAATGCAGTCCGTCTGGCCTTATCGACGCTCAAAGCCGAGATAGCGGGTGCCCTGGAACATCAGCTTTCCAATGTCGCCCTCCACAAGCATTCCGTAGTCCGAACCATCTACTTCGAGTTCCATGCGGTCGCCGCTCTCCACCTGAAAGGTCGCATAATAGGTCGTGAACGTATGCATCATCGTATTGTCCGTATGGTGGCGAGAAACTTCCGTGCGCTTTGCCACCACCGTTGCCGGAACGGTCAGCCGCGGCGAATGGTTGTTTTTATTCCATGTGCTGATATTTCCGATGATGGTGTATAGGATCATGCCCAAAACCACAAGGAACAGGATGGGAAACAGAATACTGAACAGCATATCAAATCCAGCGTAAAACATCTTACTCCTCCAGGATCTCATTCAAAAGCTCTTTGACGTCCTCCAGAAAGGATTCCTCGCCGAGCGTGTTCATCTTAAAAAACACCGCCTGACTGCCGCCTGCGGTGATGGCGGACAGCCGGATGGGGCTGTCACCGTTCTGGAACATGGTCAGCGTCAGACTCAGGCGGTTGCCGCCGACCATGCTGTACCGCTCAAACACGCGGACACTGCACCGTGCTTCGCCCTCCTTGAAATCGCTGCCCGCTTCCAGGTCGGCAGACCAGCTGCTGTCCGGGATCTCCTGTTCCAATTTGCGGAGAAGCGTGTTGAATTTCTGATTGCGGATGGTCTTTTCAAAAATTGCCATAGAGGGCCCTCCATTCTGCCAACGAAATTCGGTCTGTTCGCCTTAAATACGGACAGGCGGCAATAAAAATTGCAGAAAAACACCCGAAAAGTAAAATTTTCCGGAGCCGCGCACGAAAAAAGGACTGCTGCACAATTTTCAGTGCAGCAGTCCTTTTGCGTATCGGGGAAATCAGTGCTCAGCCCTCGGAGGCAAAGAACTCCTTGGTCAGCTTGACCACGGTGCCGGAGAGCAGCAGCAATGCGATGAGGTTGGGGATGCTCATCAGGCCGTTGAAGGTGTCGGCGATGCTCCACAGCAGGCCCAGGTCCACGGTCGCACCCAGAATGGACACAAAGGAGTACACCACAAAGAAGGGCTTTGCCACCTTGTCGCTGTGGCAGAGGAACACCAGGAAGCGGGAGCCGTACAGGCCCCAGCCGATGATGGTGGAAAAGGCAAAGCAGCAAAGCGCCACGGCGGTAAAGATGGAAGCCCAGCCGCCGTAGGTGGTGGTAAAGCCGGAGATGGTCAGCTCTGCACCGGCTGCGGTGCCGTAGCTCACGGGGGTGCCGCTGCACAGGATGACCATGGCGGTCAGGGTGCAGATGATGATGGTGTCGGCAAACACCTCAAAGATGCCGAACATGCCCTGCTTCACCGGCTTTTTGGTGTCGGCGCAGGCATGGGCGATGGAGCCGGTGCCAAGACCGGCCTCATTGGAAAAGATGCCGCGGGAGACGCCCTTCTGCATGCTGATGAACAGGCTGCCGATGGTGCCGCCGGTGAAGGCAGCGGGGTTGAAGGCACCGGCCACGATGGACTCCAGCACATAGGGCAGGCGGGGCAGGTTGAGCCCTACTACGCCCACAGCCAGCACGATGTAGAACAGCGCCATGAAGGGCACCAGCTTTTCGCTCACGCTGCCGATGCGCTTGATGCCGCCCAGCAGCACCATGGCCACCAGCATGGCCACGATGATGCCCGCGATGAGGTTCAGCGTGCTCAGGAAACCGCTGCCCACCACACCGTATTCCAGCAGGGCGGTGTCCACGGCGGCCACGATGGTGTTGACCTGGGTGGCATTGCCGGTGCCGAACACGGTCAGCACGCCGAACAGCGAGTACAGAAATGCCAGGAACTGCCAGCGCTTGCCCAGACCGTTCTTGATGTAATACATGGGGCCGCCCACCCACTCGCCGGTCTCACTGCGCTCACGGAAATGCACGGCCAGGGTCACCTCGGCAAACTTGGTGCACATGCCCAGCAGCGCGGAGCACCACATCCAGAACACGGCACCCGGGCCGCCGATGGCAATGGCACCTGCCACACCGGCGATGTTGCCGGTGCCCACGGTGCCGGCCAGTGCGGTGCACACCGCCTGGAAGGGGGTCATGGCACCGTCCGAAGCGTCCTTTTTGCGGAACATGCGTCCGATGGTGGTTTTGATGGTGTACGGGAATTTGCGGATCTGCAAAAAGCCGGTGCGCACGCTCAGAAGCAAACCCACACCAATGATGCACACCATGGCGGGCACGCCCCAGATAAAGTTGTTGACCGCCGTATTGACGGCCGTGATCGTCTCGATCATAATTCGTCCCACATCCTCTGTAAAGTCTTGCGTTCTGACACATTTTGTCAGCGCAATATAAAAACTATTCTACCGTATTTCTGCGCAGCTGTCAAATGAAATCCCTGCATTTATGCGCACCGCAGGGCGACGGGAATGCAACAAAAAAGCAGGCCGCCGGGGTCGGGCAGCCTGCTGCAAAAGGGGCCGGAAAGGTTCAGTGCCGGGCCGCCGCGCGGTGGTACACCGGGTAAGCCACCAGTGCGGTGAGCACCTCGGTGATCCAGAAGGCGTGCCACACACCGTCCGGGCCAAGGCGGCCGCACAGCACTGCGGCCAGCGGCAGGATGAACACCACATAGCGGCACAGCGAGATCACCAGCGACGGCACGCCCTTGCCAAGACCCTCCAGTGCGCCGGACGAGGTGGTGGACACTGCCGACACCACAAAGCCGATGCAGATGATGCGCAGGGCCTTGGCACCGGCGGCGATGGTATCGGGGTTGGAGGTGAACAGCCCGATGAGCTGCCCGGAGGCCAGCAGGCAGATGACCGTGCCCAGCGCCATGATGGCGATGCTCATGAACAGGGTGAGCTCGTACAGCTTCTTCACGCGGGCGTGCTCCCTGGCACCGTAGTTGTAGCCGATGAGCGGGCGCATACCCTGTACGATGCCGTTGGCGGGCAGGTACAAAAAGGTCTGCAGCTTGTAGTAAATGCCCAGAATGACCACATAGCTCTGGGAGAACCCGGCAAGCAGGCTGTTGAGGAAGGTGACCAGCAGGGAGGGCAGAGCCAGGTTCAGGATGGCCGGCACGCCGATGGCGTACAGCTTGCCGTCCAGTGCAACGTCCGGGTGCAGGCCGCTGCGGCTCAGCCGCACCGGCAGTTCGGTGCGCAGGTAGACGAACAGGTACACGCACAGGCTCAGCAGCTGGCCGATGCCGGTGGCCAGCGCTGCACCGGCAATGCCCATGGCGGGCACCGGGCCCAGGCCGAAGATCAGGACGGGGTCCAGCAGGATGTTGCACGCGCAGCCGAACACCAGCGCCACCATGGTCACCTTCATGCGGCCCACAGCCTGGAACATTTTTTCAAAGGCCAGCGCGGCCATATTGATGGTGGCAAACAGGAACACGATGGTGGAGTAGGTGATGCCGGAGGCCACAAGGCTCTCGTCGGTGGTGAACCGGCGCAAAAAGCCCGGCATGATGGCAATGCTCACCACCGTGATGACCACGCCGTGCAGCAGGCTGAGCACCATGCCGTGGGTGGCGGCGATCTCGGCCTTTTTGCGGTCGCCCGCACCCAGGTACAGGGCGATCATGGCGTTGATGCCGATACCAAAGCCGATGGCGATGGCGTTGGCAAAGTTCTGGATGGGGTATACCAGCGAGAGGGCGGTCATGGCGTCCTCGCTGATCTGCGCCACAAACAGGCTGTCCACGATGTTGTACAGGGAGTTGACCAGCATGGAGATCACGTTGGGCAGCGCCATGGACAACAGCAGCGGCAGCACAGGGCGTTCTTTCATAAAGGTATCGTTCATTGATTTCTCGCTCCTGACAGATCGAAAATGGAAAAAGACCGCAAAAAAGCCACACAATGGCTTTTTTGAAGTCATTGTGTGGCGAAAAGTAGCATAGTGCTGTAAAAATCCACACGGTTTTTATTAACTGAAGGATACCACATCCCCGGAGCATTGTCAAGGAGACTTGGCGCAAAAGTATGACTTTTATAGGCTTGACCATTTTTTGCGCAGGGGTTACAATAAAATTGTAGCTTTTATAAAAAGGAGAAACCCGCATGAAATGGATGATCGCGTCCGACCTGCACGGGTCGTATTTCTATGCCAGCCAGATGCAGCAGGCGTTTGAACGGGAACAGGCCGACCGGCTGCTGCTGTTGGGGGACCTGCTCTACCACGGCCCCCGCAACGATCTGCCGGAGGGCTATGCGCCCAAGCAGGTCATGCCTCTGCTCAACGGTATGAAGGACCGCCTGCTCTGCGTGCGCGGCAACTGTGACGCCGAGGTGGACCAGATGGTGCTGGAATTCCCGGTGCTGGCAGACTATGCCGTGCTGCCGGTGGGCAGACGGCTGGTGTACGCCACCCACGGCCATGTCTACAACACCAAGACCCCGCCGCCGCTGGCCCCCGGCGACATTCTGCTGCACGGGCACACCCACATCCCGGCGTGGGAGCCCTTCGGGCAGGGCAGCCTCTACCTGAACCCCGGCTCAGTGAGCCTGCCGAAGGAGGGCAGCGCCCACAGCTACATGACGTTGGAAAACGGCTGCTTCCGGTGGAAAACCATGGACGGCCGGACCTACCACGAACTGACCCTGAGCGAAACCTGAACAACACAGCGCCCGCCTGCTTCCGGAATGGTTCCGGTGCAGGCGGGCGCTGTGCTTATCCAAAAAAGAAGAAAGAAGAAGAGAGCAGAGTGGGGTTACTCGGCAGCGTAGGCGGAAGCGTTGCTGCCGGCGATGCGGCCGAACACCACGAAGTCGCACACGGCATTGCCGCCGATGCGGTTGCCGCCGTGCACACCGCCGGTGGTCTCACCGGCTGCATACAGGCCGGGGATGATGCTGCCGTCGGTGTCCAGCACCTGTGCGTCGGTGTTGATCTTCAGGCCGCCCATGGTGTGGTGGATGCCCGGTGCGATCTTGATGGCGTAGTAAGGAGCGGTGGACAGGTCGCCGTCCATGCCGTTGTTGCGGCCGAACTCGGCGTCCTCACCGGCTGCCACAGAGGCGTTCCAGGTGTTCATGGTCTCCACAAAGTTGGCGGCAGCGTCGCCGGTCAGGCCCATCTCCTTGGCCAGACCCTCATAGCTGTCGGAAGAGACGGTCAGGCCGTTGCTGATGTACTTCTGGCAGGACTTCAGGTCGTCCACGATGCGCTGGTCAAAGATGATGTAGGCGTAAGCACCCGGCTGCTCCAGCTCGGCGTTGGAAACCGCGTCACGGGTGGACATGTCGTTGCAGAAGCGCTTGCCCTCGGCGTTGACCAGGATGCCGCCCATGCTGCGCACGCTCTCGGACACCAGCATGCCGGTCTCCTGATACACGGTGGGGTGCAGCTGGATCTGGTCCATGTCCACGGTGTCGGCACCAATGGCCTCAGCCATCAGGATGCCGTCGCCGGTGGCACCGGCGTGGTTGGTGGTCACGGCGTTGGCCAGGGCCGGGTTGAAGCTGGCCATCAGCTCAAAGTTGGCACCAAAGCCGCCGGCGGCAATGATCACGCTCTTGGCGTTGATGGTGTAGTCGTGCTCGGTGCTCTCGGCCTTGATGCCGCAGGCAGCGCCGTCGTTGGTCAGGATCTCGGTGGCCTTGGTGTTCAGCAGGATCTGCACACCCAGCTTTTCGGCCTGAGCGTTCAGCTTTTCCACCAGATAGCTGCCCACGGCGCTGCCGTCCTCGGGCTCATGCAGATACTTGTGGGTGGTGCCGCCGGTGGCTGCCACCTTGGGCAGCGGGGCACCGATGGAGGTCAGCCAGTCGATGGCGTCGGAGCTCTGCTCGGCCATCACGGTCACCAGGCTGCGGTCGTTGATGCCGTGGCCGCCGTTGATGGTGTCCTCAATGAACTCCTGCACCCCGCTGTCGGTGATGCCCAGGTCGGCCTGATACTGGGTGTCGGCTGCGTTCATGCCGCCGGTGGCCTTCAGGCTGTTGCCGCCCACGATGGGCATCTTTTCCACCACGATGACCTTGGCACCGTTCTCGGCGGCCTGTGCGGCGGCGGTCAGACCGGCACCGCCGGCACCCACCACCACGACGTCACAGTCCAGCGTCTCGGCGGTCTTTTCCACGGTGGTGTCCGCAGCCTTGGCCACGGCAAAGGCGGAAGCGTCCAGTCCGGCGTTCTCCAGAGCGGCCTTCACAGCCTCCTTGAGGGCGTCGCTGGTCACGGTGGCACCGGCAATGCCGTCCACGTTGTAGCTGTTGGCAGCCACCATGGCATCCGGCAGCTGTTCGCAGGCCACAGAGCCGATACCCTGGGTCTCGTTCTGCTCGGTGACAACGATGGAATAAATGGTGTCGGCGTCGGCGGTCACTTCCACGACGACGTCGCCTTCAATGCCTTTAGCCGAACCGGTGCCGGTGACTTTCCCGGCGGCGGAACTGGCGGTCTGGCTGCTGGAAGCGCCGCAGGACGCCAGCGACAGCAGCATGGCACCGGCCAGCACAGTGGTGCTGATGCGGTGCAGGATCCCGTTTTTCTTCATGGTTTTCCTCCTCAGAGATCTTCGTGTTGGGTGGGGCGGTCGATTTGTGATGGATTTCACGAGCGAGATTATAACACAACTTTCACAATTCCTGAAATTCATTTTTCTCATAAAAAGAATAGCCTGCGTGCATGGTTTGTGGTACACTGGAACCGGCAAATACACGCAGCAGGGAGGAATCTGCATGGACTTCAAAGATCTGGAATATTTTGCGGCCATTGCCCGGTGCGGCAACATCACCCGCGCGGCCCAGCAGCTCTACGTCAGCCAGCCCACCCTTTCCAAGTTTCTGCAAAAACTGGAAGGGGACACCGGCCTTGTGCTGTTCCAGCGGGCGGGGCGGCGGCTGGAGCTGACCTATGCGGGCCAGCGGTATCTGGCCCACGCCGAGCGGCTGCTCAGCCAGAAGCGGGAGATGGACGCGGAGCTGACCGACCTGCTCCGGGCAGACACCGGTGTGCTGCATGTGGGCATGCCGCCGTTCCGGTGCAGTTTTTCGCTGCCGGAGGTGCTTCCGGTGTTCCGCGCGCAGTTCCCGCAGGTGCAGTTCCGCATTGAGGAAGCACCCAGCGCCGAGCTGGACCGCAAACTGCTGGAAGGCGAGATCGACCTGGCCTTTTATATGAGCTTTGCCCGGCATCCCGGCCTTAGCTACCGGGTGCTGCGCCGGGACCGGATGTACGCCGTGTTCGGCAAGGGACACCCGCTGGAGCAGGCTGCCGCCCGGGAGGGCAGCTTTGCCTGGGAGTGGCTGGAGGGGCAGACCCTGCTGCTGCAGAACCAGACCCAGCGGCAGGGCCAGTATATTTTGCAGGAGCTGCGGAGCCGCCGCCTGCATCCGGCCGAAATTCTGGAAAGCAGCAACATCCGGGCGGCCGCGGCGCTGGCCGCCAACGGGTACGGCATTGGCTTCCTGAGCGGCGAGCTGCTGGAACACCTGAACAACGCGGTGCCGTTCAACGCGTTTCCGCTCCGGGACTGCACCCTCCCGCTGGAGTCGGTGGCAGCCTGGCGGGCCGGGAACTATCTGCCCCGGTACGCGTTGGCGTTCATCGAGCGGATGGAACAGCTGGAAAACCAGAAATGCAACAATAGCACAACAAAAGCGCACTGACACCGGCGTAAAACAAGCAAAAATAAACCGGCCCTTCTCCTTTGGCAGCACAGCGCTGCCGGGGAGAGGGGTCGGTGTTTTTGTAGGTGGAAAAAGGCTCACAGCTCCACTTTTTCCTGCGCGCGGTACTGCAGGGCTTCCAGCAGGGAGTCCTCGTCCAACAGGCTCTTGCCGGCCAGGTCGGCCACCGTGCGGGCCACCCGCAAAATGCGGTCGTGGGCGCGGGCCGAAAGCCCCAGTGCATCGTAGGAGGCGCGGAGCAGCCGTTCCGCACCGGGGGTCATGCGGCAGATGCGCCGCACCTGCCCGGCGTTGAGCTGGGCGTTGCAGTGCACCCCCTCGTAGCCGGGGGCCGCATAGCGTTTTGCCTGGATGGCCCGCGCCGCCAGCACCTGTTTGCGCAGGTCGGCACTGCTCTCGGCGGGGGCGGCGGTGTGCAGCTCGTCAAAGGCGATGGGGTCCATCTCCACGCACAGGTCGATGCGGTCCAGCAGCGGGCCGGACACCCGGCTGCGGTACTGCCGCACCGCGCTGGGCGAGCAGGTGCACTGCCGGGTGGGGTGGCCGTAGTAGCCGCATTTGCAGGGGTTCATGGCGGCCACCAGCTGGAAATGGCTGGGGTAGGTGGCGCTGCCTGCGGCCCGGCTCACGGTGATCTGGCCGTCCTCCAGCGGCTGGCGCAGCACCTCCAGGCTCTCGCGGGAGAACTCCGGCAGTTCGTCCAGAAACAGCACGCCGCAGTTGGCCAGACTGCACTCGCCGGGGCGGAACTGCGCGCCGCCGCCCGCCAGCGAGACGGCACTGGCCGAGTGGTGCGGGCTGCGGAAAGGCCGCGCCGTGATCAGGCCCCGGCCCTGGGGCAGCTGCCCGGCGATGGAATAGATCTTGGTGGTCTCCACGGCTTCCTCCCGGGTGAGAGGCGGCAGGATGCCCGGCAGGCGCTTGGCCAGCATGGACTTGCCGGTACCCGGGGCACCCATCAGCAGCACGTTGTGGCCCCCGGCCGCAGCGATGACCATGGCCCGGCGGGCCAGTGCCTGCCCCATCACGTCGGCAAAATCCGGCACCTGTGCCCATGCGTCTGCAGGGTCAAAGGGAACAACAGCCGCCGGGGCAAGCGGGGAGATGCCGCGCAGGGCATCTACAACTTCGCGTGCCGTGTGGGCGGGGTAGACGGCCATGCTGTCGGCACAGGCCTCGGCAGCCTCGGCGGCGTTTTCGGCGGGCACATACAGGGCGCGGATGCCGTTTTCGGCGGCGGCCAGTGCCATGGGCAGCACGCCGGATACCGGGCGCAGGGTGCCGTCCAGCGCCAGTTCACCCAGAAAGGCGGCGTCCTCCGGCACATCCTCCAGCTGGCCGCTGGCCGTGAGCACGGCCAGCAGCAGGGGCAAATCGTACACCGGGCCGGTCTTGCGCACATCGGCGGGGGCCAGGTTGACCGTGATGCGCCGGTCCGGGAACTTGAAGCCCAGGTTCTTGATGGCGGCACGCACGCGGTCCGCACTTTCCCGCACGGCGGAATCCGGCAGGCCTACGATGGAAAAGGCGGGCAGCCCGCCCGAAACGTCGGCCTCCACGGCCACGGCAAAGCCGCGCAGGCCGTTCAGGCCAAAGCTCTTTGTTACCGAATACATGGGTGCACCTCGCTTGCATTTTCTGCGCGAAAACGGTCGAAAATTGGGTGGAAAAATTTGGGAGGAACCGTCAGCCTTCGACAGCATCTCCCGGTCGATTTCATTATAGTAAAGGGCAGGAAAGATGTCAATGCAGCGGAAAGGAGAGCGACAAACGATGACAGGCAAGGAATACTGCCGGTACATCCGTACTTATTCAGAGCTGGAGGGGCTGCAGCGGGCCCACACGGTGGTGTACTGTGCCCAGACCGTGCCCGGGGGCGTGCTGGCCCAGCTGCGGTGGGAGCAGGCAGGCCGGGTACAGTGCAGTACGGCGCTGGCGCCGCAGGGCAGTTTTGCCCGGATGATGCAGCTTTTGCGCTATCTGTGCGAGAACAGCATCGGCCCGGAACAGTGGCTGGAGGTGCTGGAGGACGTGCACCAGCCCTACCGGCTGCTGCCGGAAGCACAGCAGCCCGCCGACATCCACCCGGAGAGCGGCTGTTTTTGTGGCATTTGCTGATTTTGTACCGGTAAGATTGTGGCAGAATATGCAATTGACATGATGGACACAAGCGTTTATAGTATAATTAGGTTTGAATAAACTGTCTCCTTTTTTGGGAAAAAATAACAAAGGTAAGGTGTGCAACATGTATCTGGATGAATATAAGCGCTGGCTGGCAGCAGACCTGGATGACGCAGATCTGAAGCCGGAACTGGCAAAGGTCGAGGGGAATGACGACGAGATCAAGGATCGCTTTGCTGTGGCCCTGAAGTTTGGCACCGCAGGCCTGCGCGGCGTCCTGGGCGCGGGTACCAACCGCATGAACATCTACGTTGTGCGTCAGGCTACCCAGGGCCTGGCCAACTGGGTCAAGACCCAGGGCGGCAGCCAGACCGTCGCCATCAGCTACGACAGCCGCCTCAAGAGCGACGTTTTTGCCAAGACGGCTGCCGGTGTTCTGGCAGCCAATGGCATCAAGGTGCGCATCTATGATGCCCTGATGCCGGTGCCGGCCCTGAGCTTTGCTACCCGCTACTATCAGTGCAATGCAGGCATCATGGTCACCGCCTCCCACAATCCGGCCAAGTACAACGGCTACAAGGCCTACGGCCCGGACGGCTGCCAGATGACCGACGCCGCCGCCGCCATCGTGTACGACGAGATCCAGAAGACCGATGTGCTCACCGGTGCCAAGTACATCTCCTTTGCCGAGGGCGTGGAAAACGGCCTGATCCGTTTTGTGGGCGACGACTGCAAGAAGGCCCTGTACGACGCCATCGAGGCCCGTCAGGTGCGCCCCGGCCTGTGCAAGACCGCCGGCCTGAAGCTGGTGTACAGCCCCCTGAACGGTTCCGGTCTGGTTCCGGTCACCCATGTGCTGAACGACATGGGCATCACCGATATCACCATCGTGCCCGAGCAGGAGTACCCCAACGGCTACTTCACCACCTGCTCCTACCCCAACCCTGAGATCTTCGACGCCCTGAAGCTGGGCCTGGATCTGGCCACCAAGACCGGTGCCGACCTGATGCTGGCCACCGATCCCGACGCCGACCGCGTGGGCATCGCCATGAAGTGCCCGGATGGCAGCTATGAGCTGGTGTCCGGCAATGAGATGGGCGCTCTGCTGCTGGATTACATCTGCGCAGGCCGCATCGAGAAGGGCACCATGCCCAAGAACCCCGTGGCCGTCAAGTCCATCGTGTCCACCCCGCTGGCCGATGCCATTGCCGCCCACTACGGCGTGGAGATGCGCAGCGTGCTGACCGGCTTCAAGTGGATCGGCGACCAGATCGCCAATCTGGAAGCTGCCGGTGAAGTGGACCGCTTCATCTTCGGCTTTGAGGAAAGCTACGGCTATCTGGCAGGCCCCTATGTCCGCGATAAGGATGCCGTCATCGGCTCCATGCTGATCTGCGAGATGGCTGCTTACTACCGCAGCATCGGTTCCTCCATCAAGCAGCGTCTGGAAGAGATCTACAAGGAGTACGGCCGCTACCTGAACAAGGTGGACAGCTTCGAGTTCCCCGGCCTGACCGGCATGGAGAAGATGGCTTCCATCATGCAGAAGCTGCGCGACAACCCGCCCACCGAGCTGGCCGGTCACAAGGTGGTCAAGGTCACCGACTACAAGAAGCCCGAGGAGACCGGCCTGCCGGCTGCCAACGTGCTGATCTACGCACTGGAGAACGGTGCGACTGTGGTGGTCCGTCCCTCCGGCACCGAGCCGAAGATCAAGACCTACTTCACCACCCTGGGCAAGGATCTGGCCGAGGCCCAGGCCCAGAAGGATGCCCTGGCTGCTGCCATTGAACCCATCCTGGCATAAACCGCACTGAAATAAGGTCCCAAAGCCCTTTTGCACCCGCCTGCCCGGCGGTGCAAAAGGGCTTTTTTGCTGGGCGGAACCGGTTGCAGTTTGCGGGCCGATACGCTATAATAAAAGATGACTTATTATAGCCAGCCGCAGCCGGAAACACCGGCGCGGCGGCAGCAGGGGCAGGTGTGCAGATTGCAAAAAACGATTTCGGCCGTGCTGGTGGCGGCAGGTTCTTCCACCCGGATGGGGTTCGACAAGCTCAGCTTTGACCTGGGCGGCGAAACGGTGCTGCACCGCAGCATCCGCGCCTTTGACCAGTGCCCGCAGATCGGCGAGATCGTGCTGGTGGCGGGCAAAAACCGTGCTTTCGTGGAGCAGCAGGCCGTCGGCTGCACCAAGCCGGTGCAGATCGTGGCCGGTGGTGCCACCCGCGCCGAGAGCGCCAAGAATGGCGTGCTGGCAGCCCACGGTGAGCTGGTGGCTGTGCACGACGCAGCCCGGCCCTTTGTGAGCCCGGCCGTCATCGCGGCGGTGCTGGAAGCCGCTGCCCGCTGCGGAGCTGCCGCCCCGGCAGTGCCGGTCAAGGACACCATCAAGCAGGCCGTGCCCGGTGACGGCAAAACGGTGCCGGAAGCCTGCCTTGTGCACAGCACCCCGGACCGCAGTACCCTGTATGCGGTGCAGACGCCCCAGTGCTTTGACCGGACGCAGTATCTGGCCGCCCTGCAGGAACTGGACGCCGAAAAAGCCCGGCTGGTCACCGATGACTGCAGCCTGTTCGAGCTCACTGGCCGCTCGGTGCAGCTCACCCAGGGTGACTACGCCAACCTGAAGATCACCACGCGGGAGGACCTGCCCCGCCCGGTACAGAAAGAGGAAACGAGAATGCGCATTGGACATGGTTATGACGTGCACCGCCTGGTGGAAGGCCGCAAGCTGATCCTGGGCGGCGTGGAAATCCCCTTTGAAAAGGGCCTGCTGGGCCACTCGGACGCCGATGTGCTGGTCCACGCGGTGATGGACGCCGTGCTGGGTGCGGCGGCGCTGGGGGATATCGGCCAGCATTTCCCGGACAATGACCCCGCCTATGCCGGGGCCGACAGCCTGGAGCTGGCCCGCCATGTGGCCCGCATCCTGTCGGAGCATGGTTACCGGGTGGAAAACATCGACGCCACCATCCTCTGCCAGCGGCCTAAGCTGGCACCGCACATCCCGGCCATGCGGGCCAATCTGGCGGCGGCCTTCGGCCTGCCGGTGGACGCCGTGAGCGTCAAGGCTACCACGGAAGAGCATCTGGGCTTTACCGGCGAGGGACTGGGCATTGCCGCCCACGCCGTCGCCCTGATCGAAACACGGTAACAGGAGTGTGCGTCCATGACACTGAATGCGATCATTGCCAATTTTCAGACCTTCAAGCTCGTTGACCTGCTGGATATCATCATCATTGCGTTCCTGATCTACCAGCTGCTGGGCATCGTCAACCGTACCCGCGCCGGGCAGCTGTTCAAGGGCGCGCTGCTGGTCATGGCGGTTTATCTGGTGGCCGAAACGCTGAACATGCGCACGGTCACCTGGCTGCTCAACTCGCTGCTGCAGGTGGGCCTGCTCACCCTGGTGGTGCTGTTCCAGCCGGAGATCCGCCGTGCTCTGGAGCGCATGGGCCAGACCGACCAGTGGGCCGCAAAGCTGTTCAACGTGAAAGGCCGCTACAACGACCCAAGCCTGAAAGGGGCCTGGCGCAGCGCCATCATTGCCATCTGCGACGCGGCAGAGCGCTTTTCGGAGACCAAGACCGGTGCGCTCATCGTGCTGGAACGCCACACCAACCTGTCTGAGATCGTGCGCACCGGCACCCCGGTGAACAGCGCGGTGAATCTGGAGGTGCTGGGCACCATCTTCTACGAGGGCACCCCCCTGCACGACGGTGCCGCCATCATCGAGAACGGCCGCATCAAGGCCGCAGGCTGCGTGCTGCCGCTTTCTAATAATCTGGATCTGGGCAAGGACATGGGCACCCGCCACCGCGCCTGCCTGGGCATTGCCGAAAACTCGGACGCCATCGCCATCGTGGTCAGCGAGGAGACGGGCATCATCTCCATGGCAAAAAATGGCGTGCTGATCCGTCATTTTGACCGCCAGACCCTGTACACCCGCCTGATCGACGAGATGATCCCCAAGGAGCCTGTGGTGGAAAAGAGCACAGCCGACACTTGGAAGGACCGCGCAAAGAGCCTGATGAAGTGGGTCAGCCAGAAAGGGGAGGACGAGCAGCAATGAACAGCAAACCGAACAAGTCGAACGGCACAAAGCCTGCGGTGGGCAGCCACAGCCGGAGCATTCTGGACGACCGCCGCATCCGGCTGGCACTGTCCATTCTGGGTGCCATTGTGGCCTGGATGATCGTGACCATCATCGTGCAGCCCGGCACCACCAACACCATCTACAATGTGCCGGTGGACTATACCTACGATTCCTCCGTTTATACCTCCCGTGGACTGAGCATCGTCAGCGCCGAGGACAAGACGGTGAACCTGAAGATCTCCGGCGACGGCTACACCATCGGCAGCTTGACGGCCTCCGATTTTGTGGTCTACCCGGACTGGTCCAGCGTGCGGGACAGCGGTGAAAAGACCCTGCGCCTGCTGGTGCGGGGGGCCAACGGCATGCTCAATGGCGTCACCGTGACCATCGACGGCTCCGACAACATGGTGGACGTGATGTTCGATGTGGTGGAGGAAAAGACCCTTCCCGTCACCGTGACCACCAATTACCTGACCATCTCGGACGGGTATATCCTCTACAGCACCGAGGTGTCCAAGGATATGGTCACTCTGTCCGGCCCCAGCAGTGAGCTGGACAAGGTGACCACCTGCACCGCCGAGGTGACCTACTCCGGCGAGTTGGACAGCTCGGTCACCCTGGCAACGCCGCTGCGGTTCTACACCTCCGGCGGCACGGAAGTGAACTTTGAGTACACCGAGCTGGAAGAAAGCAGCGTGGACGTGACCTTGCAGGTGTACAAGATGGCCACCCTGCCGGTGAACGTGAGCTTCATCAACGCGCCCCGCGACTTTGACGCGTCGGTGCTGGTGTATGAGCTCAGCCGCAAGCAGCTCAAGGTGGCCGGCCCGGCGGAAAAAATCGACGCGTTGTCCACCCTGTCCATCGGCACCATCGACCTGTCCACCTTCACACTGAACAAGGTCTATGAGCTGCCCATTGAGCTGCCCAGCGACATCTACCTGCTGGACAACATTTCCACCATCACCCTCAGCTTTGACTGCTCCGGTCTGGAGACCAAGACCATGAACCTGCCTTCCAGCTGTGTGCAGGTGATGAATCTGCCGTCCACCTATCAGCTCACGGTGGAGACCGAACGGCTGATGAACGTGACCCTCTGCGGCCCGAAGGCTGCATTGGAGACCCTGACCCCGGAACAGGTGGTCGTGGAGATCGACGCGGAGGACTTCTCGGTGGCCACCGGCCAGCAGAACATCGCCTGCCGCCTGTATGTGCCCTCCAATGGCAAGATCTTTGCACTGGGCAGCTATGTGCTGCAGTGCCGCATTGAAAGCAACTGATAAAAAGGAACACACTGTACTATGATTCTCGTTCGCAACATCCGTCTGCCGCTCTCCGCCGGGGAACCGCAGGCATTTGAAAAGGCCCTGCGGGAGGCACGCATCCCCCGCGCAAAGGTGCAGCATCTGGGCGTGGCAAAGCTGTCGGTGGACGCCCGCCGCGGCCAGCCCAAGCTGGTGTACACCGTGGCTGTCACCCTGAAAAACGAAGCCGAAGAACCCGCCTTCGCCGGGGCATCGGCCAACGTGTCCCTGCACAGCAGGACCGACTTCCGGGTGCAACGGGGCACGCAGAAGCTGCCCCACCGCCCGGTGGTGTGCGGCCTGGGGCCTGCCGGTCTGTTTGCGGCGCTGCTGCTGGCCCGGCAGGGCTACCGGCCCATCGTGCTGGAGCGCGGCCCGGCGCTGGACGAGCGGGTGCAGGCGGTGGAACACTTTTCCGCCACCGGCGAGCTGGACCCCAACGCGAACATCCAGTTCGGTGAGGGCGGCGCAGGCACCTTCTCGGACGGCAAGCTGACCACCCGCATCGGTGACGAGCTGTGCGGCCTTGTCACGGAAGTGTTTTTGCAGCACGGTGCCCCGGCGGAGATCGCCTGGAAGCAGAAGCCCCATGTGGGCACCGACCTGCTGCGGGGGGTCATCACCTCCATCCGCAAAGAGATCGAATCCCTGGGCGGTGAGGTGCATTTCAACACGGCCCTCACCGGTCTGGAACAGAAAAACGGACACATTACCGGAATTTTCACAACGGATGGTTCCTTTGCTTGCGAAGCACTGGTGTTTGCGGTGGGCCACTCGGCCCGCGATACCTTTGCCATGCTCATGGACAGCGGCCTTGTGCTGGAGTGCAAGCCCTTCAGCGTGGGCTTCCGCGCAGAGCATCTGCAGAGCGAGATTGAAAAGAGCCTGTATCACGAGGCGGCAGGCCACCCGGCCCTGCCCCGCGGCGAATACCAGCTGTCCCAGCATGTGGGGGAGCGGTGCGTGTATACCTTCTGCATGTGCCCCGGCGGGCAGGTGGTGGCCTCGGCCAGTGAGGAAGGCCGTGTGGTGACCAACGGCATGAGCTACCATGCCCGCAGCGGCAAAAATGCAAACGCCGCCGTGGTGGTGAGCGTGAACGGCACCGACTTTGCAAACGACCCCCGGCAGGCCATCGCGTTCCAGCGGGAACTGGAAGCAAAGGCCTACGCGGCAGGCCGTGTGGCCGGGCCTTACGCCGCCCCGGCCGAGAACATCCGGAGCTTTCTGGAAGGGCAGGGGCAGCTGCACATCGGCAGCGTGGAACCGACCTACGACCGCGGCGTGACTGCAGCCGACCTGGGCAGCCTGCTGCCTGCGGAGCTGGCCGACACCCTGCGGGCCGGTCTGCGTGCCTATGAGCACAAGATCGCGGGCTACACCGCACCGGATGCCATCCTCACCGGCCTGGAGACCCGCACCAGCAGCCCGGTGCGGCTGAAGCGGGAAGAAAACTTCGAGTGCACCCAGCTGGCAGGGCTTTACCCCTGCGGCGAGGGCGCGGGATATGCGGGCGGCATCATGAGCGCCGCCGTGGATGGCCTGCGGGTG
>ERZ860445.785-NODE-785-length-21464-cov-8.689149_pt1 | contig 21464 bp, 21 predicted proteins | sample MGYA00509977_ERZ860445 | MGnify/ENA primary metagenome ERZ860445 (study PRJEB30046, sample SAMN00715233) | human gut metagenome | study: EMG produced TPA metagenomics assembly of the A metagenome-wide association study of gut microbiota in type 2... | reverse complement strand
AGTTTTCAAAGGTCATCGTGTCGCCGTAGCGACGACTTGTTTATCTTACCAAACTCGAAGGAGCTTGTCAATACATTTTGTAAAATTTAAACGTTTCACTTGATTTGTTCCTAATACAACCATATACGGTGCCAGTAAAAAGAAAACGTCGTTTTCCATAACCCCCTTTAAACAACGCCTCCTTCTATCGAGAGCTATCGGCAAAGCATAAAAGATGCACCGTATCTTTATAAGTAACTATATAATACATAAATATAAACGTCACGCCAATTTCTGAAAGAATCATACCGTTCACATCAGTCCCAATATCACGCTATGAGAAAAGAGGCCACCAGCTGCGCAGCTCATACCTATAATATGAAGTAGTTGCCCCAATCATTCCGCAAAAAGACCCTCTCATTCGTAATGAGAGGGTCGTAGGTTCGAATCCTATTAGTGGCTCCAATAAAATCAAGGCTTCCGAGAAATCGGAAGCCTTTTTTCTTTGATTTTGGCAACATTTTGTGGGGGGACTTTTACGGTTCTCCCTTTTTATTCTGTATAAAAACCCGAAGATACGATTAACCACGTCTTCGGGTTTATTTTTTTATATTACTCATCATCCATTTTATGGTTTATTGATTGCTTAATTTCTTTTTCTAAATCAAAAATGGGTTTAGAAAACGGGATCAGTGCTGCTTGTTTTTCAGGTAACCCCAAGCGATTATTAACACTCACCAGTCGGTAAAGTGACATCATGTATTCTTGATTTATATCAGTATATAAAACCGAATACTTATGATTGGCCGGATTTTTGATAATCAAATCATTCTTTAGAACGTCCAATTTTATTTGCTGCAAGAGTAATAAAATATTGGCCCTAACGCCTAATGAGTAATATATATGTCTGACCCGCTCGTTAATATATTCATCAGGAGCCATAGCCGTTTTAGCAGGCCACAATGTAATAATCGATTCATCTGGAGCATTGACTTTCAGCGGACAATATTCGCGTTCCAACGAACACATTAAGGATTCCGTATAAGGAATATCCGAGCGTCCAGAGAGCCAATCCAATGATACAGAAAACACGTCAGCAATACCTTGTATGGCTGATAATGCTGGAACGCGCCGTTTATTTTCCCAATGATTTATCGTTGCTTGACTCACAGGCAATGCAAGAGATGCCAAAGAAGAAAGTTGTTGAAGATTTAACTTATATACCCTTCGTAACAATTTTAACCGTTCTGCAAAAATTTCGGCATCATACATAAAAAGCCCCCATTTCACCTTGACCAGATTTATACAATAGTATATAATATACTCAAGATATTTCAACAAACGTTTTTTTAACACGTGTGAAAAAATATCTTTTTGTATTCATTATAGCAAAAAAAGGAGGTAAACACAATGGCAACAAAAACGCTGTATACGGTTGCTGAAGCTCGAAATGCGTTAGGATGCACCATGAGTATCAGCTTCATTTATAAGCTTTTGAGAGAAAATGAAATCCCATATGTAAAAATCGGTAATCGTAAGCTAATTACCGGTGCCTGGGTTCGCAGAATTTTGGAAGAAGCGCAAAAGTCAGGTGGTGATTTCCAATGAGTCGTACAATAAGAAAGCGCGGTAACGGTACCTATTGGCAAGATCGCACCACCGGGCGCTGGTGCTGGCAATGCCAGGAAACCGGCCGGGACGGCATCCCACGTCGAAAGAAAATCACGGCTAAATCGCTGGAGGTCTTGACTCAGAGGGTAACCACCTACCGGCAACAGAAATCTCAAGGTCTCCCAACCGATGAACTCACGGTCGAACAATGGGCAAAGGTTTTCCTGCAATCCGGAAAATCCACCTGGAAAGGCAAGACGTATCGCAATTACCTCGGAGCCTTAAAAAACCATATTGTCCCAACATTCCGTACAAGAAAACTTGCCACCCTAAGGCCATATGAAATCCAACAATGGTTCCAAGAGCTCCTCGAACGTCCCTTGTCGATATCAACCGTACTCACGATACGGCGAATTTTCGAAGTCGTCCTGTCCGAAGCCGTTCGCAACGGATTGATTGATAAGAATCCAGTGTGCTTAGCGCGACCTCCAAAGTATAAGAAGAAGCCCATCCGAATCATGAGCCTCGAACAAATGCAAGAACTCTTGCGCTTGGCAAAAATCAAAGCCGATGAAGGTTCCAACAATATTGGCACTGACTACCTTCAAAAGATGTATTACGTCTTTATTTACCTCGGAGCCATGACCGGATGCCGAGCTGGGGAGCTAGCGGCTTTGACCTGGCCGGATTTCCAGGACGGCAAGCTAAAAATCCACAACAACCTGACCGTAGACCATGATGGTCGGCAAATCATTGCGGACCCTAAGTCAGAGACATCTCGACGCACGCTAGCTCTTGACCCGGATACAAGCCACCTTTTAACCAAATGGCGACAATACCAGCAAGGCTATCGAAGAACAGTCGGCACGTATTACGCCGACGAGCGCCAACTGATTTTTGCCAATGCAGCCGGAGGCTTTGTCTCCGTAACCAATCTGATTCGGCGGTATTGGCATCCACTACTGCACGAGGCAGGCTTGCCCACCATGGGACTACACAGTTTGCGCAAATTCCATGCTTCGTACTTAGCCAAGGCCGGCATCGCCCTGCCCGAAATCGCGGCTCGACTTGGTCATGCCGATTGCACGGTACTCAATCGTTACTACCTGACGACCGTCTCAGATCAGAGGGACATCATTAATGCCTTGGCCCATTTCGATTCTGAGCCAGAACCCAAGACGCCAAAAAATCCGCCCGATGCTGCAACATCGAACGGATTGTACCGTGACCAAAATTCTCCTCAGCCACGCCCCCATTGTACCACAATTCCGCCCTCATCGGCAAAGGGGGCCAAATAAATGAATGACATCAATAGCATCAACAGCCATTGGAACTGGCCCGTCGTAGACCTAGACATTCGCCATGGGCAAAGGCGCAGTATACCTATCCCTTCCGCTCTGGAAAACGTAGAGTATGCCTTAAAACAGCTGGGCATCAAGGTCCAGTACAACCAAATGACCAAAGAGATTGAGCTGACTGGTGGCAATCTGTTAGCCAATGCTCCACTGGATGTCGGTATCACACAGCTTCGTAGCCAGCTGACAGCCCATCACCTGAGAATCAGCAAAACCGAGACATGGGATGCCGTCTCAGCCATTGCGGCCAAGCACCCCTACAGCCCCGTCTGTGAGTACCTGCGAGAATGTCGCAAAAATTGGGATGGTAAAGCCCATATCGATGACCTTTTCTGCTTGTTAAAGTTGGACCCAAAAGTCCAGCAAAATACCGATTTTTGTAAAACATTGCTGGAAAAATGGCTTATATCTGCGGTCAGACTTGCTTTTAATAAAGGTGATATAGCGGCACAGGGCGTGCTGATACTGGTAGGCCCACAAGGCATCGGAAAAACCCGGTTCCTTTACCGATTACTTCCCCATTCTACCTGGGGCGCCGACGGAATCACCTTAGACCCCGGATCCCGCGATGACACCATGCGCGTCATGAGATTTTGGATCGTTGAACTCGGAGAAGTCGGCAACACGCTCCGCAAAGAGCGGATGGATGCGCTTAAACAATACATTACTCAAAAACAAGATGTTTTTAGAAGACCATATGCACGTTCCGCGGAAATGATTCCGCGCCGGACTGTCTTCATCGGTACCGTCAACGAGCTCCCAGGGGAGGGATTCCTCCGAGACCTCACTGGCAACCGACGCTACTGGCCTATTGCCATCACACAGGTGCTTAATTTGCCCCTGGACCGAGACCAGTTATGGGGCTATATCATGAACCGGGCTTTTGACTGCCAGGTCCCACACTATCTCAGTACGGCCGAGCTAGCTCAGCTAGAAAGCCTAAATGCTCAGCATCTCTTGCTCACCACCGAGGAGCGCCTACTATTGGACAGTCTGAACTGGAATGCTCCGCTTGACCAATGGCATAGGATGACAGCCACCGACGTATGCGGCGATCTCTGTATTTCACCTCAGAATAACCGTAAAGTCGGCCGCGCCTTACAAAACATCGCTCGCCGTGACCCGCGTCTCAAGACTCCAAGCAACCACCACCAGCGCGAGTACCTCGTCCCTCCCATGAAGGCACCGGCCTGGGCATCACCGGATCGGACCGAGGAAAGTGGGACAGCCCCATGATTGGTCAATGTCCCCAGCCAACCCGGATAAAATACACTCTGTACCGTCTTGGGGACATGGGGACATTGAGTCCCCAAAAAGTAGATAGATAAATTAAAAATAGGTACACAGTGGAACGGCCTGCATCGATGTCCCTAATGTCCCCGCCCCTGATTCTGTGTACATTGGGGGTACAGGGGGCTATGCCCCCTGTGGTTGGGAATTGGGCCACCGCCATCCGAAGACGGTTTGTTCAGAACACCTGCGGCTACCGTTCCACTTATCCCCAAATTCGGCCATACCCCTACAGAACCCGCCGCCCTTGTCAGCTATAATTTTTCTCCGTGAAAGAAGCGTGATAAATATGATAAATAAACGCCGGGGTCGTAAGCCCCTAAATATCCCCGAGCAAGACAAACGTCGCACTTGTTCGATTCGGGCATCCAAAACTGAATACGAAATAGTTAAGGTGTTCGTCAAACTGCTCCGCCAAGACATGGAAAAATGTCGTGTTTTTTTAGGCCTCGCACAACCATCAGATGCCGTATGCCCACCGCCCCCATCGACCTCCGAATCCGGGGCAGCTGAGTCTGGGGCATCCGCTGACTCGGGTCTGACCCCGGAACAGCAAACCGTCTTCGCTGCCATGGCGGCCGGACATAATGTTTTCCTCAGTGGTGGTGCCGGTACTGGGAAAACTTACCTTCTGGAGCACTTCATTCAGTATGCTCAAGGTGAAGGAAAAACCGTATTACGTATGGCGCCAACGGGTATTGCGGCGCGTATCATCCATGGTACGACTATCCATCGGGCCATCCATGCCCCTACTACGGTCATCGGCCCGGATAACTTCCAATCCACCGACTATGCCTGCCAGATGGGCAAAAAAGTGTACGAAGTAATCGCCCGAACCGATATCATCATCGTTGACGAGATATCTATGTGCCGTAGTGATCTCTTTGCCTACCTGGCAAAAATCATCTTGGCCGAAGAGCAGCCCCACGTCCCTTTCCGTTTTGATGCCAAAGAAAAAAAGGGAAATGCACAAAGCTACGAGGAACTCCTCACACCAATAAAACACCCAATCCAGCTTATACTTTGTGGCGACTTCGCCCAGCTACCGCCTATCATCGATAAAGGCAGCCGTGAAGTCTGGCGACGTTGCTATCCCGAAAATGAAGCTGGCTGGCCTTTTCTGACAGCGCAATGGGATGCGCTCCAGCTAAAAACCTTTGATTTAAAAAAGGTAATACGTCAAGTAGACCCTGCCTTTGCAGAAGCCTTGAACCTCATCCGCCGCGGCGATCCAGCCGGTATCCGGTATATCAACCAGAACAGCGCCAAAATGCCGCAACCAAACTGTATGACCGTTTGTACAAAAAACAGCGAGGTCGACCGGATCAACAAGGAACACTACTTACAGCTGGACACGCAATACCAAAAAACGTATCGGCTTGAAGAAGAAGGGGATGTGACCGATGACGATAAGCGGAATATCCCCAGTCGTTTAAAACTCACACCGGGAGCTCGTATCCTGTTCTTAGCAAACGATACCGAGGAAAATCCACCTCGATACTCTAATGGGTCTTTCGGTACCGTGACGGCCACCAAAATGGACTCTGTCATGGTCGAACTGGACAGCGGCTCTGAGATTGAGGTAAAGCGCAAAATCTGGCAAGTAACCCGCCCGGTCTTGATCGAAGACGAAGATACTGGCGAAAAAAGGGTCGAAGAAAAAGTGGTGGGGAAGTTTTCCCAAATTCCCGTAATGCTCGGCTGGGCCATCACCATCCACAAGAGTCAAGGTCAATCATATGACGCTATGAACGTCGATCCTGCGAATATATTTGCGCCTGGCCAGTTGTACGTGGCCTTATCTCGCTGTAAAGATGTACACAAAATGCACTTATCACGCCCCCTCGTCCCATCCGATGTGCTAACGTCCGATGCCGTAAAGCGTTTTTACGGCTGGATTGAACAAGAGGTTGATCCAAAAGAGAAAGGAGAATAAATGTATGAAAACAATTCAGAAAGACTTTCTCACAGTTTTCCATTCTCTGTGCCGACTACACAGCGTAATACGTCTTCACCATTCCATTTGCGATTGGAATGATGGAGAAATACTCTCAATTAAAATGGTGGCGTCAAATCACTGGATTGTCACATACGCCTCCGGAACGTATTACCATTATGACCTCTGGGACGCCACGTGGTACTGATTCGCTTCCCCACGCCGGTAATGGCATCGACGTTTTTTCTGTTCCCCGGCCTGTTCCATGGCTATCGGTCGTCGGCAGTCCGGGGATTTCTGTGTATTTTTTCTGACGGCGTGGGGGGATTTTGCAAGTTCCCTGTTTGGCCAGCCACCGGCTGGTCAAACAGAACTTGCGAGGGGCGCTGCCCCTTCGAACCCCGGCCCCAAATAAAAAATAAGGAGGTTTTCCCAATGGCTAAAGGTAAGCGTACCCGGCCTTATGGTCTGTCCATCCGCATGACTGCCGAAGAAAAAAAGGCAGTGCAAAAACGCATCAAAGAATCGGGAAGGTCGCAAAGAGACTTCGTTCTTCATGCACTTTTGTCGATACCTATTATCAATAATTACGGACTGCAATCCCTGCTTCCAGACATCCGGCGCATTGGCAACAACCTGAATCAGATGGCCCGCAGCTGTAACCAGGGGAACCATCCAGCGTATGTTGAAATCGTTGCTATGCGGAAGGAGCTGAGTCAGCTGTGGCAATCATTAAGGCAGCTCAATCAGGAGCATCTTTGAAGCATATCATTAATTACGTAACACAGCCAAAGAAGACGGAAGAGCATTTAATAGCCGGCGTTGATTGCGACCCACAAAACGCCTATGACGACATGATGCTGACGAAAGAGCTGTTCCATAAGACGAACGGCCGTCAGTACAAGCATTTCATCTATTCGTTCCCGCCAGGGGAAGCCATTACGCCAGAGCAGGTGCTGGAAAACTCACAGCGTCTCGTGATGGAAACGCCAGCACTGCAAGGCTATCAGGCCCTCATCGCTGTGCACCAGGACCGGAAGCACATCCACGCTCATATTGTCGTCAACTCCGTCCATACTGAAACGGGTTATAAACTGCAATGGTCCAAGCAGGACCTGGCGGATCTGAAAGAACGCTGTAATACCCTATCGCAGGCCCAGGGACTCTCAGTGCCCGAAAAAGGGCCAGATATCACCGCTTGGACTATGCCCAAGCAGCAAGCCTTGTCAAAGGCCTTAGCAGGCCAATATCAGAGTTATTACCTCGAGATGGCCGATGCCATCTCAGCATGTCAAAGCCAATCCGTAAGCCGGACAGACTTCGTCCGGCTGATGGATGAAAAGGGGATCCAGGTCACTTGGACAGACAAGCGGAAGCACATTACTTTTGCTGATGCCGAAGGACATAAGGTAAGAGATAGTAATTTTGAAAAGACTTTGAAAATCCCCTGCTCCAAAGACTCTTTGGAAGCCCATTTCGCTGAAAACGCGAAGAATGTCCAAGCCTTGAAGAAGTTGCAAGAAGAATCAACTAAAACTGAAAAGGCGTCGTTCTGGAAATCGCTTACGCAATCCATTGCGCAAACCGTTTCTTCCTGGCGAAAACAGCATCAAGAAGCGTCAACCCAGGAAGCCTTACAAATTGCAGCTCAAACTTCGATGATGACAGAAAAGGAGGTATCCTCACATGAAATACCAGCCACCGTCCGCACAAGCGGAAGAATCAGCTCGTCAACGCCTGATCGCGGAACTCCAGAACAAGGTAGAAAGACAAACAGCCGAGATCCAGGAACTGGAGAAAGAGAAAGAACAGCTTCGTCAGGAGAAAGACGACCTGAATCACGACCTGGAGCTCATCAGCGAAAGCACTATCTCTCTTCAACGAGAAATAACGCAAAGAAAAGCCGAGACCAAGGCATGGAAAGATAGATATAACCGGAGCCGTCAAGGTAAAGGATTTTCCATGCGCTGGAGCTTCTTCTTGACAGGCTTGCTACTTTACAGTCTTTGGATAACAGCCTATTTCATCCCCACTACCCAGACCTTCCAATCTATACGGGCCTTCATGAAATCCATGACGCTCACTGATTATGTATTGGCTGGCGTGGGGCTGCTTCTGGGCGTTTTATTACTGTATTACTTTATGGGTAAGCTTCATAAATTTTTTTATGGTTATTGAGTATGAAGTAAAAAGCCATGATAAGTCCTAACGAAAATGTGACCTAACCTAGGGTGCTTTTTCGCGCGTCATTCTAAACGGACCTGTGCCGCCGGCAAGGGTAAAATGTACAGCAAGCTGCCCCTGCCTCTGGCCCAGGTCCGTTTTTTCATTTTGCGCAAAAAGCAAACCATTGTGGTGTTAAACAAAGGAGTGGGTTCACATGACAACAACAACCAATACGTATACCAGACAGGACAATCCTACCTCTTCCTATTTTCATTTACCAATTTTCCTGCATCCAGACCAGACAGCCATGGACCTGTTGCAACATACGCAGGATACATACCGGGATGCCTGCCTGGATATTGTGAAATTTTTTGAAGAAAGGAATATAGATATCGCCGTGTTCGAAAAAAAGTACTGGGAATACAGAAATAAGGGGCAAATCCATTCAGAAGAAGAGGAAAAGAGTATAAATCAGGTAAAAAGAATCAGTCGCCAGATAAGCTACCGGCTGAGCCAACGTTTTAAACTTCGTAAAAGGTATGGCATATACCCGTTAGCTACTGTGATGTCAGCATATCGGCAAGCGAAGAACCAGCACAAGGAATTCAATCTTGAGCATTCTCGGCACCTTTCTGCCCGTCTCATTCCAGGATGTTCGTACGATATCCATTTTCAGGCAGATAATGACGCGGATTCTTTTACCTGTGTACTCCGTATTGGCAAAAAGGTAACGGTGAAATTCTCATTGCCCGCTGGTATTCCCTTACCGCCGAGTTCCTGGAAGTCAAAGATGGCTTTCCTTGAGTACAAACATGGTACGTGGATGATGAGAATCGCCTTTAGGAAGCCGGAAATAACATCTTTCGAACAAGTATCCCGCATTGTCGGGGTTGATAGAGGCATCATCAATATTGCCACTACGTATACACCAGGAAATGCCAAGCGGTATTCTAGAAAAGAATATTTGCTGGATTGCGGTTCTTCGTCACCCCAGGATAAAGGCGAGCAAGCTCTTGCCGCCAATATCAAAATCGCGCGAGAAATCGTAAGCCAGGAACCAGCGGGAACCGTTTTCGTTTTAGAAGACCTTACCTTTAAAGATGAAGAACGGCCCAACAACTGGCCGTATAGGCATCTGGAAGACATGCTGACCTATTTTGCGGCATTGTCCGGCCAATGGATCTATACATGCTCTCCCCACGATACCAGCATAACTTGCCCCGTATGCGGTCATGTAGAAAGAGCCAACCGCTTGCAGAATGAACATCGCTTCGTCTGCCAGAACTGCGGCTATGGGGCCGATACCATCGTAAATGATGATGAAAACGCTGCCCGGAACATTTACGAACGTGGGAAAACCAACCTCGGAAAAGAATTCGGTAATACGTTAAGTGCATAATCAATTTCTGGAAGCAGGCTGCGGATTTTGCGGCCTGCTTTTACATATAATAATTCCAATGCCATGCTTATTATTCATTATAAAGAATAAATATTCTAAAATGAGATTAATACGAAACTACACATACACATACACATGTGTATGTGTATAATAGTAAAATAGCTAAATAAAGCCGTTTTTCATGGACGAATTCATAGCTTAAAAAGAGGAATCAAGGTCGCGATAATAAAAATCCATTTGGTTTTATATGCATGATTTTATTGACAACAAAGTAAAAGTGTCCTATAATAATACCTGTAATCGATGTACCGCAATGTATATCAAGGGCACCTATTGGGTTCGTTTGCTTTTCCCTAAGCTGAGAAGGGCCGATGCCGAAATCACCGGTACCGCTCGGCAAAAGCCTGGCAAAAAATAAGTCCAGCAACTCACCCAATTTGTGCGAAGCTTGCCAGGGGACTCCACTCTGGTAACACTCTTCAATGAGGTTCGCAAAAACCAAAGACCGGAATAAGATGGGTACTAGAGTTTTCCACCCCCCTTGCAATCCGTGTATATGAGTGGGTTGAAATATGGCCATAACAACGTCATCCCCACACGTGGGGCTTGCAATCCGTGTATGTGAATGGGTCGAGAGTTGAAATCCTGATCTGCTTTTATTTAGACAAAAGGTGCCAAAATAAGAAGAGAGCGAGTTTTCGGGCTTGCTCTCTTTTATTTTATATTGAGGAGGTGTTCTTATGATTTGTATTACCGGCGACATTCATGCCAATCCGGAAAGGCTGGGGATGGACGCATTGGCCCAACGTGGGATTCATATGAATCCGGAGGATTATGTCATTGTTTGCGGCGATTTCGGGATTCCTTGGGTCGGGGAATCGGACGAAACCGATCATAAGTGGCTGGAATGGCTGGCCCAGCTGCCGTATACGGTCCTGTTCGTCGACGGGAACCATGAGAACTTTGACCAGCTCTGCCGCTATCCGGTGAAAAACTGGTCCGGCGGCCGGGTCCACGAACTGCGGCCCAATCTCTATCACCTGCTGCGCGGCGAAGTATTCACCCTCGAAGACCGGACCTTCTTCACCTTCGGCGGGGCCAAGTCGACGGACAAGGCACAGCGCTGGCCTGGTGTGTCCTGGTGGCCCCAGGAAGAGGCGTCGGCCGAAAACTTCGACAATGCCGCCAAAAACCTGACGGCCCACGATTTCACCGTCGATTACGTCATCACCCATACGGCGCCGGCCCGCTTTGTCGACCAAGTCGCGGACATGGCCCAGTGGATCGATGGCTGCAAGACCTCCCAGCTCCTGAGCGGCCTGGAAGAGCTGATGACCTATAAGAAATGGTACTTCGGCCATTTCCATGTCGACTACATCCGGGACGACTCCGTGGCCGCCTGGATGTATCAGGACGTCATACCGATTGAGAAAAAATGATGCCCTGAAAGGACGTGATAGGATGGATGACGTCATGGATGAACGACTTCCGGATCAGGAAATGTGGGTCAAAGCCATCGTTGCAAGGCAAAATGAAGCTCGATGGAAGGTAACCGATGGGAACAATACCTTTGAAATCCACGTCGAACAAGATGTCCTGGACCGACTCGAACAGGAAAACCTCAAGATTACCCGCGGAAATATTTTCCGTATCCGCTACTATATCCGGCAGAGCGTAAAGGATTATGCCTTGTCGAGCCAGTATGTCGTTACGGAAATACTCGAAGTCAAGAAGAGAATGAAGCAAATCGAAATGCCCTGGACCATCTAGTCTGATAAGCACTGAGGGAGGTGATTCTATGATTTTACAGGAAGCCTTGCGGCAGGCTGATGCACAGAAATTGGCGGCGGCGACGTATGAATATCATCGCGCTGCTGATTCGGGCCCGACCTTGTATGATGAAAAGCGATGTCATGGGGTTACGAAAGCCTATTCTGATTTCATCCAACGGCTGCTGACTTTGTCCCCAAAAAAGGAAGACGAGCAATGCTTGCTGCCGGATAACGATGGGCCTTTCATGACCGCTGCATTATATTTGTATAGTGATGTGCGGGCCGCTCTAGCCCAATGGCAGCTGGAAAAGTGCTACACGAAAGCGGAATTACAGCACTTTTCGACGGCTGAACTAAAAGCCATCCGTCAAACGCAGCAACAGCATCAGCCGGATAGTTATGCCTATACGTTTGAACCTTGGGAAAATATGCTGGCTGTTGATATTTGCTGGCCGTGCGATTTTTCGGATGACGAAAAGTTGCAATTTTTAGCCGCCGTATTATACGAAATATCTTTTTGCGGCGTTACCTTGGAAGAGCATCGCCGTGCCCTAGCAGAAATGGAAGACGAATGGCAAGCCGTAAAGGACGCACAAACCTATCCGTTCGACGAATTCCGTCGTGAAATGGGCTGGGACGCCCTGCCCAAACGGGCTGTAACGGAAGAACGCGAAGACATCATCAACACGATTCTTGCCATTCAGCAGACGTATAAGATGTTCCAGCGAGTCTTTACGAAAGCGCATTATCCGGCCATCTTCACGAAGGAACCAGACGGAATCCATGTGACATTCCCCGATTTGCCGGGATGCATAACCTGGGGCCGGGACGTCCCCCAGGCCATCGAAGCCGCCCGGACAGCGCTGACCCTGCATCTGTCGGGAATGAGGCAGGATAAGCAGTCTCTTCCGCCGGCAACCCCGGTGAGCCTATGCCAGGAACGGGAACAGGTAAAGGACGATGAAGCAATCTATATTATTTATGAATCATGACGCGTATACGATAAAGCGCTCCAGATGCTGAATGTCTGGAGCGCTTTATTCGTAGTTTGAGCTGCGGAAAAATAGTATGCTATATGTCGATTTCTATCATTTTGACAAAAGCCCGTACATATTCCCAATCTTCGGAGTCGATGCAGTGCATGTCCAGGTCTTCGATGGGCGTCGGCTTCGGGATTTTGTGCCGATCTTCTTTTTCGATGGTGATAAGCAGGGACAAACAATCCTTTGCCATGAACTCGGCATCCGCTAAATCATCGCCGCAGGTGACCTGCTGGAAATCAGGAAAGAACACGGTATAATTGCCTATCTTTTCTTCATAGAAAATGGCGGGATAGCTTACCTTCATCGCTTCATGCCTCCTTTATGAGCCGCACAGTCATTGATTTTCGTCATTTGCTTCTGGCTTGGAATCATCTTCATACCGTATTTCTTTTACCAATCGAATAACGTCTTCTTCTGTCCGGAGGCCGGCTTTTTCAGCTTCGCCTCTCATTTGCTCCTGTAATTCTTCCATGGCTTTTAATGCCATGGCCTTTGCGGCTTCGTCCATATTCTCCACCTGCCTCATCAACGGTTATCAATCAATAATGTTCCTAATGCTATATTTCGTCACGGTATAGCCATTTCCCTTTTTTCTGAGAAGAAAAGAGTCCTCCCCCCCCTTCCACGGCGGTTCGTTTCGGCGACCGTCTTGCCCTTCTTGCGGTCATGACCCGACGGGCTGAAAAAGTACGTGAAAGCCCCTACGCATAAGGCTGCCGACTGGGTATTTTTTGTAATAGCGAATTTTAATAGCACTACACATACACATGTGTATGTGTAGTTGTGCCCCCGTTTACGCCGTCTTTCCGCTCTTGTCTTTCCATGGCGATTGTGCTATCGTTCAAATAGGACGATGAGGAGGTGTTCGCATGAGTCGGGAATTGGAACAATGGCTGCTGGAGGAACGAAGAGAAGGATTCAAGGAAGGTTTCAAGGAAGAATACAAGAAAGGACTGGAGGAAGGCGAAAACCGAGTGGCGGCCTTGTTTAAACGGATGAAAGCCGACGGCCGCTTGCAGGACTTCTCTGACGCCCTTGACGATGAGACCCTCAGAGAAAAATTATATAAAGAATACGGTATCGAATGACTGAAAAACCAGCGTGAAGAGCAGCTCATCTTAAGGCAATGGCCTCGGCTGTGTACCACGTGCCAGAAGCAGAAGCAAATGTTCGTAGTCAATCCCACTGACGATTCGTCAGGGATAGTACAAAAAGGAGGTTTAAAAAAGGAGATGATCGATATGAAAGAACTGGAAAACTGGACCCCGGAACCCGTTGAGGAAAGGCCCGATTCCGAATTGAATCCCTTCCTAGATATGATTATCCGAGCGGCCAATGACCCGGAAGTCCAGAAAGACTTCCAGGCCTAGAAGGAAGCCAAAAAAGGACGTAAGAGCCATCCAGAAAGGCATACCGCCCGCCACCTGTACCTGGAAAGCGATTTAGACAAGGGACTGGGAGAATGAATAATACAACAGCGAGGAGGTGTTCGCTATGAGTTCGGAATTAGAACAATGGATGATGGAGGAGCGAAGAGAAGGATTCAAGGAAGGACTGGAGGAAGGTGAAGACCGAGTGGCGGCCTTGTTTAAACGGATGAAAGCCGACGGCCGCTTGCAGGACTTCGATAACGCACTCGAAGATAAGAATGCCAGAGAAAAACTATATAAAGAATACGGTATCGAATGACCTAAAGGCCCCGTGCGGAACGCGCGGGGCTTTTTTATCTTGTCTAAAAATACTTTTATTGTATTATTATACGCTATATTTGTTGCTTAAAAAGCTAAATGATTGCATGGTTAGATATATAAACAGTATGGTATACGTAATAATGACGGTGGTTAATGATTTTTCATGAATTAATAATTTTGTAAATCACCATATTAAAGATTGTATTTTATTGAATTTATGTGAAAATTATTGTAAAATACAAACGTATTATCAATCGTATTCTTTTAAAGAGGTGAATGGATTCATGATATTCCGGATTCCCTTATACAGTCTGGCTATGATGCTGGCTGTATTCCCTATGCAAGTATTGGCTATAGATCCTGTGTTACAGCAGGAACAACTGGAACAAGCACGGCAGCAGGCGACTCTTCGTGATAACCGTTTACAGTCACGACATTTTTCTGCAATTCCAGTGCATGATATCCCCGTGCCCACGGAAGAATCGCCGCAGTCAGGCCTTTCTTTTTGGATTCGTCATGTCCAATTGGATATGGACGATTCATCTTTTCAATTTCTGTCTTCTTATACTCACGAATGTGAAAACAAGAACGTAAATGTCAAGAAAATAAATCAGTTAGTTCATGATATGAATTAAGAACTGTTGCGCCGCGGCTATGCAACCAGCCGTGTCATCATTCCAGAACAGAACATAGCTGATGGTGTTTTGCGGCTGCAAGTCCAGGCTGGGCGGATTCACCAGGTCCGTTATAGCGAAGGGAGCGCACAGCTGCCTTGGAGGACGGCCTTCCCCATCTGGGAAGGTGATATTTTGAACGTACATCTTCTCGAACAAGGGGTAGAACAGATGAAGAAGCTGTCATCGCAAGATGTCAGCCTGCGATTAATTCCTGCTGAAACGCCAGGACAGAGTGATATTGAATTGACAATTCATCGGACAACCCCTGTGCATGGCATTCTCTCACTGGATGACTCCGGTTTGACAGATACCGGACGCTGGCAGTTAAGTGCCGATATCGGCATAGATAATCCTTTTTACGGTAATGATTATCTTCAAATCGACCTTAATGGCGATGTCATGGCCGATGGTTATGAACGAGGTACACGGGGACAGCAAATCTACTATCGAATTCCTTATGGCAAAGAAACGTTTTCCCTCTCTTACAGTCGTTATACCTATCATCAGACCGTATACAGTACCCCCTACGATTTTCTTAGCCGTGGAAAAAGCGATATCAGCAGTTTCTCTTGGGACCACCTCATCAGCCGCAATCAGCATCGCAAGACCAGCTTCGATGTCCAGGTCCGGAAACGTAATTCGCATTATTTTATCAATGACCTGGAAATCCCCGTTCAAACGCTGCATACGACGGCGCTGGAAGCTGGCTTGTCCCAACAGGTATACTGTGGGGCCGATATGTGGTATGGCCGTATCGGTCATCGAATGGGTGTTGGCTGGTTCGGTGCTATGCCGGAAAATCCCTATGATGATGGTCCGAAGACACGTTACCATATGTGGCTCCTGGATGTAGATTACCGCCATCCCTTTATGATGGGACATCGTCAGGCCGTCTATACTTCATCTTTTCATGGACAGTGGACCGCTGGCGGTGATCGCCTTTACGGTGTCGATATGATCAGTATGGGCAACCGCTATACCGTTCGGGGCTTTGATGGCGAGATGACCCTCATGGCCGAAAGCGGCTGGTATTGGCGGAATGAGCTGGCTTCAGAGATTGCCCAGCTGCATAGTCAGGTCTATGTCGGGCTGGATGTGGGGGCTGTCTATGGTCCGGCTGTTGAAGATTTACTCGGACATACGCTGGTTGGGACCGTATTCGGTCTGCGAGGAGATTTCCCATCGGGGATATCGTATGATGCTTTTATCGGCTGTCCCTTATATAAACCCGATGGTTATCATACAGACCGTGTCACTACAGGATTGACATTGAGCTGGCGCTTTTAACGGCTATTGATTCTAAAAGATACTTACCCTGAAGAAACGAGATGACGGATATGAAATATACAAATTTGAAACGACAGATTACAGCATGGATGCTGATGGGACTTTTTGTCGTCGAACCGGCAGCAATTCTGGCTGCTGACGCACCCATTTTACCGGATACGAAAGCCCCGGCATCCCAGCAGCCACTCGTACAACAGACAGCGAATGGGATTCCCCTGGTACAAATTACGGCTCCGACCGCAGGCGGTGTGTCGCGCAATTTGTATACCCATTTTAACGTCCCGGAGAAAGGGGCTGTCTTGAATAATGCCCATAAAGTAACGAATACGCGGCTGGCGGGATATGTTCAGGCCAATCCGAATATGGTCCGGGGAACGGCTAAACTTATTGTCAATGAAGTGACGGGATCGGGAAGAACAGCGATGAACGGATTCCTGGAAGTTGCCGGGGACCGGGCTGGGGTCATCGTGGCCAATCCGAATGGGATTGCCGTCAATGGTGGCGGATTCCTGAATACGTCCCGGACCATGCTGACGACGGGCCGCCCTATTTATGATACCAGTGGCCGGGTTACGGATGTCACCGTTGCCGGTGGCCGGATTCAGATTGCAGGAAAGGGGCTTGATGCGTCCCAAACAGACCAGGTTGATTTGCTGGCGCAGGCTGTTCAGGTCAATGCCGGCATTTGGGCGAAAGAAGCCCATGTCGTGACGGGGCGTAACCGGATTGCTTATGATGGATTACAGGTGACGCCCCTATCAGAAACGGACAATCAGAACGTAGCTGACGAACCGGGAGTAGCCTTAGACGTCGCAGCTATTGGCGGGATGTATGCCAATCGGATTTATCTGGTCGGTACGGAAAAAGGGCTGGGTGTCAACCTGGGTGGGACGCTGTCAGCTACTGACTCGCTGGCCTTGGAAAATAACGGGGACCTGCATATCACTCAGACCGGGACTGCCTATAGCGATAGAACCCTACAGGTGCATACAACAGGGGCTGTGACCAATGAACAGACCCTGGCCAGTGGAAAAGATGCCGTTATCCGTGCGGACCAAGGGTTGACGAACCATGCCGTTGTCGGGGCTGGCATCAGCCGGGATGGTCAGGTGAATCAGGCCGGGAATCTGACCGTTCGGACAACCACCTTGACCAGCGATAAGGCACAGATTGTCAGTGGTGGAAACTTGGATATACAGGCGAATCAAGTATCTGTCAAAGAAGGGTCTATCGCTGCGCAAGGGAATGCATCCGTTCAGGTACAGCAGACCTTGGAAATGGAAAAAGGGAAAGTTTCAGCGGCCGGGAATCTGACGATTCAGGCGGATAAACTGCCTTTGAAAGGGGTCATCGCCAGCGGAGGTGATACGGCGATTACAACGCATCAATCCCTGCAAAATGAAGATAGTGACGCTTCAATGGGAACGATTACGGCGGACGGGAATCTTACCCTGCATACCGATGGAACCTTGACAAACAGCCGCAAGATAGAAAGCGGCAAGACTTTGAAAGTGGAAGCCGGACAGGGAATCCAGAATAACGCAACCGGCGAACTGAATGGACAAGATGTCGTCCAGCAAACGACGACCCTCGATAATACGGGGCTGATTAATGGAACGCAGCATGTCGCCGTAACGGCAAAGCATATCATCAATCACGAAAATGGACGTATCTATGGAGAGGACGTGACGCTTCAGGCGGACCAGCTGGAAAACCGCCGTCAAGCTGAACTGGAAGAACAGCTGGCCGCAGCGATGAAGACTTTACAGGAAAAAGAAGCTGCCCTGGAAGCTGCTTATGCAGCTGATGTCACGAAATATACGAGTAGTGCGCAGGAGTCCCAGTACAAAGCAGCTATCGAGCAGGCTGATAAAGCCTATGATGCACAGCTGGCGGTGGTCCAGGGCCTCCTGGCCAAGCTGGATACCCATAAAGCCGGTACGATTGCGGCCCGGAATACCTTGACGGTGCAGGCCAAAGCCATTGAAAACCGTCATAATGCGACCTTGTACAGTGGTGGAGACATGCATTTAACGGCGGACGATACGCTGACCAATCAAGGCGCTTCCATTGAAAGTATGGGGAATCTGACGATTCAGGCCGGGCAGATTCGCAATGAAAATGATGCTTTTTCAGCGAAACGGATTGGCAGGGCCTGGATGACGAATCCCGAAAAAATCCGTATCGACCAGGCAGGACATGCCGAACAAGGGCAGGCTTTTGACCGTAGTGAATTTTCCAACCTGTCCAGTGGTTATGGCGCCTATCACCACCCGAAGGCAATGACGATTTACGAACCGGTCTATGATACGGTGGACGCTCCCGAATCGGGAGAAACAGCGGATTCAGCTTATAAGGAAGGTACGAAAATCTCGAATTATGAATGGAATGACTCTATCTTTCAGACGTTCGGCCTGACTCCGATGGCCTCAGAGCGGCCGGCCGCCGCTGGCCCTGCCCAGACGGCTTGGGATACACAGTTCCAGGCCTTACTGGCTGAGCTGGACAAAAAGGTTACAGCTCATAATCAGGAAGCCGAAGCCCATAATGCGGCTTTAGGGCTGGCCGATTCTCAGAAAATCAACAACTACACCATTATCCGCAGTCATTCGCAAACATCACATGAAGAGGTAACATCGACCAATGCCGGCGTCATCCGCAGCGGCCAGGCGATGACATTAAAGGGAGATGTGACCAATGAGAACAGCCAGTTGACCGCAGGGACGACGCTGACGGCTACAGGTCGTGTCGATAATATTGCAAAAGAGAACCAGGAACGGACCGTGACTTTTGGGACGACCCAGGGCAGTTACACTTATAAAAGAAAATGGCCCCATAAATCCCGGCGCCGCGGCTATAACTCCGAAGTTTTCATGACACCGCAAGTCGGCCTCAGTAACACCTTATCTCTGAAGGTAGCCGAATATGCCGACCATGGGACGACTCCGGCAGGGAAAGACATTACGGATACCCTGCGGGAATCGGCCTCCTCTTTTTTAGATCCCTTTTCGCTGGATACCCGGCATCCGTCGGACACGACGACAGCTTGGAAAGCAACCGCAGGAAACTTGGCCAGTTCGTTATATACCCTGCATCCAGAAACGACGGCGAAGTATCTCGTAGAAACGGATCCGGCTTTTACCAATAAACATAATTTCTTGTCTTCCGACTATATGTATCAGCAGTTGAAATGGGACCCGGACAAAGTGCCGAAAAGACTGGGCGATGGTTTCTATGAACAGAGCCTGATCCGCAGCCAGATTCTGAATCAGACGGGACGACAGTATCTGGGAGACTATACGGATGACATGACCCAATACAAGGCCCTCATGGACGCAGGGCTGGCCTATGCCAAAGCGACGGGGCTGGCCCCTGGCGTGTCCTTATCGCCAGAACAGGTTGCAGCATTGACGAGTGACATGGTATGGCTGGAAACAAAGACTGTCACCGTAGATGGCAAGGAAGAAACCGTCATTTATCCGAAAGTGTATCTCCGGGGCCATAATGACCTGACGCTGACCGCCGATGGCAGCCTTATCAGTGCGAATACACTGGTCATCCAGACCAAGGAAGCCGTCCGCAATGCCGGGACCTTATTCGGGAAGACCGTTCAGATCCAGGCGGGCAGCTTGGATAATTCCGGCCGTATCCAGGGCCAGAAAATAGCCATGGTCAGTGAAAACGATATTCACCAGACAGGCCAGGTTACGGCTTCTGACCGCCTCCAGATGCAGGCTAAGGGGAATATCACGATAGAAAGCACAGCCACTCACTTGGCAAACCAGGATGTCCTCGACCGGACAGCAGGGATTGCTGTGACCAGTACCGATGGGGTCGCCATTATCAGTGCGGGACAGGACCTGGACCTGGCTGGGGCGACATTGCAGGCTTTAGGCCGTCAGGGAGCTGTCCTGCTTCAGGCTGGGAATGATGTGAATCTGACGACGCTGACATTGGCTGCCAAAAAAGATATGACCCTCAATCAGGATAATTACCTGCGGACACAGCGGCAGACAGAAGCTGGTACCGTCATCAACGCCAATGGCGGTGTATCCCTGGCAGCTGGCCGGGATATTACGGCACGTAGTGCCTATATGAACAGCGATGACGGCACGGTTTCGCTGATGGCAGGACGGAATCTCGCCCTGACGGCGGGCCGGTCCGTGGCTGTGGATGACTACGGTCTGAAACATAAGGAAAAAGGCCTCTTGTCCAGCACGACGACGACCGTCCGTACTCATGACGACCATGAAACCGTCTTAGGGACGACAGTGACCGGGAAACAAGTCCAGCTGGGTGCTGGGCAGGACGTCCGTCTGACAGCGGCTGTGGTGGCCGGACAAGGCGATGTAGTCGTCGCAGCTGGCCGGAATCTGACGGCGGATACGGCCGTCCAATATGACCAGGCGACAGCCTATACTAAGGTCAAGTCGTCCGGCGTCCTCGGTGCCGGACTGGGCGTCCTCATCGGGACCCAGCAGACAAAGGATAATTATGAAGGAGAATGGAAGACCCAGGTCGGCAGTACCCTGGCATCGACAGGCGGCAGCCTGACCCTGGCTGCGGGCGATACGACCCATTTGACGACAGCCGATATCTTCGGCCAGCAGGGCGTGACCTTGACGGGACAGGAAGTGCTCGTCGATGGGGCGACGAATGAAGCCCACGAAAAACGGACCCATGAAGAATCCCGGTCGGGCCTGAGCCTCAGTCTGAGTAATTCGGCCATTTCGGCGGGTGAAACCTTCCGCGGTGCCGTCCGCACGGCCCAGTCGCGGGACAATAAGACCTTGCAGGGCTTGGAACTGGTAGAAGCCGGCCGGAACCTCCGGAAGGACCTGAAAGGCAAATCGCCTGCCGATGTGACGTCAGTTGGCCTGCACGTCGGGATTGGCTCCAGCTCCTTCAAACAGGAATCAGAAGTGAAGCAACAGACCTATGCCGGCGGCCGGATGATGAGTGCCGGCGACGTGACGGTCCGGGCTGAAAGTTCACCGAAAAATAAAGGAAATCTGACGGCGGTTGGCGAATCTATTCAAGGGAAGAATGTATCCCTCACGGCCAGCGGAGCCGTCCGCCTCCAGGCCGGTACGAATGAAGAAACCATCCGTGACAGTTATCAGAGCCATGGCGCTTCAATCGGAGCGTCCTTCCATGGCGGCCTGACCAGTATCGACGCATCGTATGGCAAGATGAAAGACCAAATAAGGCCGCTTATGACGTAAAAAATACCGGTGTGGCTTATAACCACTATGCGT
>ERZ860445.775-NODE-775-length-21598-cov-13.479088_pt1 | contig 21598 bp, 18 predicted proteins | sample MGYA00509977_ERZ860445 | MGnify/ENA primary metagenome ERZ860445 (study PRJEB30046, sample SAMN00715233) | human gut metagenome | study: EMG produced TPA metagenomics assembly of the A metagenome-wide association study of gut microbiota in type 2... | reverse complement strand
CCCTCTACCGCTGCGCTCAAAACGCATTTTCAACAAATGTTTCCGAATTGTTAAGGCGCAAAAAATAAGTAAAGGGTCTCTGCTCGTGTAAGGGGATCACCGTTCACACCGAACGAAGTTCCTGCCCCTGTTTTGCAGCGGCGTTGACTGGAAAGCCGGTATCACGTTCGGTCGGCTCATGAAATTTTCAAGGTGCGTTTCCCGTAAAAGAAAAATACCGCCCACGCAGCATAGCGATGGATTTTGTCGGGTGAAACAGCGGCAAAATGAATCGGGTGTGTTGCGGGGCGGGAGCTTCTTTCGTGGATTTTTCCTCACTGAAGTGGTGGGTCTCACGGTGATAACCAACCACTTTTGCAGAAGATTTGCAATCAATCTACAAGTTCAGTGGGATTTGTGATAGAGAATATCATGGTTCGTAGAGTACGTCAAGATGATTCCGAAGAAATTATTTATGAATGGAGACAATAGTAAGACTTCTATTATGAATATGATACACTTTACATCATGAAAGAATTTAAGCTGCACAAAGATGATTCAAGCTGATGTGCAATATGCACAATAAGTTTTCTACAGCAAAATACAGATGTGGTCATTTAGCTCTTTTACCAGACAACTTTTTTTGTAAAATAAAAAAATTTGTTGACTTGAAATTGCTTGAAATGTTATCTTGTTGGTAACAAAAGCACGGTGAAGTGCTTGCTACCACACGAAAAGGCAAAACAAAAAAGGAGAGTAAAATGATGAAAAAGCGTATTGCGGCGTTGGTCACCGCCGGTGTCCTTGCTTTGTCGATGCTTACCGGCTGCGGAAGCAAACAGGAGAGCTGGAAAGTTACCTGCCCGTGGGCACCGTCTGGTGTAGCAGCGATGGTCAGCCAAAAGGCTGCTGCCAAGTCCCCTGATTATTCTGATAATAAAATCACACTGGTTGCTGAAGCCGTCAAGGGCGATGCTGCTACTGTCAACACTTGGGTGTCCAGTACTAAGGCAAATGATAAGGAACTGGTCTTCGCCGGTGAGGGTCTGTTCGCCATTACCGAGACTCTGGATCCGGCCAAGCTGCAGTTCAGCTACGACGATTTCGAGTTCGTGGAGAACTTGTACTCCTCCGTCTTCGTCCTGTCTGCTGATTCTTCACTGAACCTCAAGAATCTGGACGATCTGGAGGCCTATGTCAAGGCAGGCAACCCCGTATCCGTGGCCGTTAACGGCGCTACCGGCTCCGAGGCTTTCCTGGCAGCGGCTCTGTTCGGCTCTATGGGTGCCGGCGACCAGCTGAAACTGACTCCGTACCAGTCCGCTGCGGAGGCTGCACAGGCTGTGGCAAAGGGCGAGACGAACTTTGCAGTCTCGCATCAGTCCCAGATCCTCGAGACCTACCAGCAGGGCGGCGTTGACGTGGTCTGCGCATTCGACGACAAGGCCATCGAAAACGGCCCCTTCGCAGGCGTTGAGGGCGTTGGCTCCAAGGGCTACCCCTACTTCCGCAACCGCTGCTTCGTCATGGCTCGCAAAGGTACTGACGCCGCAAAGGTTGCCGAGCTGAAAGAGCTGTATGATAAGATCCTCGCCGATGATGAGATGGTCGAGTGGCTGAACGACACCATGCTGCTGGAAGTCGATACCATGACCGAGGACGATGTGAAGGCTCACATTGAGAACGTCAAGAGCATCGTCGAGCAGTATAAGGACATCGTGGCGGGCTGATAACAGGCCCTCATAGCGAAAAAAGCTGAAGCAGGGGGGAGGGGATAGCCCCGACCCCCTGCTTTTATGGTTCAAAAAAGGAGTGGAAACAGGTGAAAAATCTGATAGAACGCATCGAAACAAGGCTGGACGAATGGGGCGCGAAGCTCGAGGAGAAGAACATCGAGTACCCCGTTGACCTGATCTGCGGCATTCTGTTTCTGGTCATAGGCATCGTGCTGCTGCTCATCATGCCCCAGCAGGTGCAGATCTCAGAAAAGGACGTTGTGAACGGCCGCGCCTTCCCGACGATGCTGGTCTGGCTCATGCTGGCCATGAGCGCCCTTCTGGTGGGCCGGGAGGCATACAATATGGTGATGCACCGTCCGGTCAAAACGAAGACGCTGAATCTTCTGGTGGAAGCAAAAGCTCTGGTCATCGTCCTCATTCTGGTGGTCACCTATCTGCTGGCGGAGATCACAGGTCTGTTCGTGGTGGGTGCCGTGTTCTGCGCGCTGGCCTTCCTGCTGTTTTTCCGCTGCAAGAAGCCCCTCTACTACGCCATCACCGTCTCGATGGCGGTGCTGATCTGGGTCGTGTTCCACTTCGTGCTGAATGTTAGTTTCTGAGGAGGCAGAATATGGGTTTGTTTGACTTTATCGGCCCGGCCTCCGGGCTGCTTTTTACCCTTGAAAATATCATATGGATCAACCTCGGCGTCTTCATCGGCTGCGTATTTGCCGCCATTCCTGGCCTGAGTGTCATCCTCTGCATCATCCTGTTTCTGCCTGTTACCTACACCATGAAGGCCATTCCCGGCATGATGTTCCTTCTGGGTATCTACTGTGCGGGTGGATACGGCGGCTCGGTGTCGGCCATCCTCATCAACACCCCGGGCACGCCCCACGCGGCGGCTACTATGCTGGACGGTCATCCACTGTCCAAGATGGGCCGCACCAAGGCGGCTCTTAAAATCGCGCTGTATGCCTCCACCTTCGGTGGCATCTTCTCTGCACTGGTGCTGCTCTTCCTCGGCCCGCAGGTGGCCAAAATTTCGGCACAGCTGGGCACGGCGGAGTACTTCATGGTCTGCCTGTTCGGCATGACCATCATCGCAGGCGTTTCGGGCAAGAGCCTCGTCAAGGGCATCATCGCCGCTTGCCTCGGCCTGCTCATCTCCTGCGTGGGCGCAGACCCCATGACCAGCTACGACCGCTTTACCTTCGGCGTCCACCGCCTGTATCTGGGCCTCGACCTTGCCGTTACCCTCATCGGCCTGTTCGCACTGGTGGAGATCATCGGCAAGGCGGAGCTGAAGCGGAGCGAGCTGAACCTCCACGCCGGAAAGATCGGAAACGACGACGGCAAGATCACAAAGGATGAGTACAAGCGGATGCTCCGCCCGGTGCTCATCGGCTCTCTCATCGGCTCCTGCGTGGGCATTGTGCCCGGCACCGGTGCATCGGAGGCCTCTTGGTTCTCCTACAACACTGCAAAGAATATGTCCAAACACCCGGAAGAGTTCGGCCACGGTTCTGTGGAGGGCGTTGCGGCGGCGGAGTCGGCCAACAACGCTGTCTGCGGTGCGACCCTCATCCCCCTGCTGACGCTGGGCATCCCCGGCGACGGCTGCGTGGCCATTATGCTGTCCGCTCTGATGATCAACGGCCTGAACCCCGGCCTCTCGCTCTTTACCACGGATGGTGCGATCATGTACGCCATCATGCTGGGTCTTATCCTTGTGAACATCTTCATGTTCCTGCAGGGCAAGTACCTGACCAGCCTGTTTGCAAAGGTCGTCTCCATCCCCCAGCAGATCCTGACCCCTATCATCGTCATCTTCTGCTTTGCCGGTGCTTACTCGGTGAACAGCAGCTATTTCGACCTGAGCGTTGCGCTGGTGTTCGGCGTGATGGCATGGTTCATGCGTAAGCTGGAACTGCCCGCTGTCCCTGTGCTGTTGGGTATGGTGCTGGGCAACATGACGGAAACCAACTTCCGCCGTGCTTTGCTCATCTCGGATGGAAGCCCCAGAATTTTCGTCAGTAGTGTGTACTGCTGGATCTTCATTGCGCTGATCGTGGTGGTCATTCTCGGCATTCTGCGCGGCAAGATGAAGGAAGCAAAGAACACCAAAGCAGAACAGTAAAGGAAGGTAAAACCATGGCATATAATATCATTTTCTATTTCAGTGACCAGCAGCGCTGGGACACCTGCGGCTGCTTCGGCCAGCCACTGAATATCACGCCTAATCTGGACAAGCTGGCGGCAGAGGGTGTGAAGTTTGACAATGCCTTTTCGCCTCAGCCGGTGTGCGGCCCCTGCCGTGCTCTGTTCCAGACCGGCAAATATCCCACCGAGACCGGTTGCTTCCGCAATAATCTGATGCTGCCCTCCAACATCAAGACGCTGGGCGAGTACATGGAAAAGGATGCCGGCTACGAGACGGCCTACATCGGCAAGTGGCATCTGGCTTCGGACGGTGAGCTGGAAAAAAAGCCCACCGTTGACCACACCATCACCGCTGTTCCGCTGGAGCTGCGCGGTGGCTATACCGGTTACTGGCGTGCTGCGGATGTGCTGGAGTTCACCTCCCACGGCTACGATGGCTATGTGTTTGATGAGAACAACAACCGCATCGATTTCAAGGGCTACCGTGCCGACTGCATTAACCAGTTTGCGCTGGACTATCTTGACCAGTATGCCGGCGAAAAGCCCTTCTTCATGACCGTGTCGCAGATCGAGCCGCACCATCAGAACGACCATAATCACTACGAAGGCCCCAACGGTTCCAAGCAGCGATTCGCAGATTTTGTTCTGCCGGAAGATCTGAAGGCTCTGGGTGGAAACGCAGCGGAAGAGTACCCAGATTATCTGGGCCAGTGTGCCAGCCTTGATGAAAACCTTGGTAAGCTGGTGTCAAAGCTGAAAGAAAAAGGCCTGTATGATAATACAGTTATCCTCTATGCTTCCGACCATGGCTCTCACTTCAAGACCCGCAACCGTGACGCGCACCTGAACGGCTATGATGATTACAAGCGCTCCTGCCATGACGGTTGCCTGCATGTGCCGCTGGTCATCTGTGGCGGCCCGTTCAAGGGTGGCAAGGAGATCACCGACCTGGTCAGCACCGAAAGCATTCCCAAAACTCTGCTGGCTCTGGCAGGCGTGGATGTCGGTGATAAGATGATCGGTGAAAATCTGCTTGACGTTGTGGAAAAGAAAAACCATAATAGAGTCAATGAGGTCTATGCACAGATTTCGGAAAGCCGTTGCGGACGCTGCATCCGTACTGCAGATTATATGTATTCTGTCTATGCACCCGGCGTCAACGGCGGCGAGGCTGCGGCATCCGATGTTTATGCAGACGACTTCCTTTACGATATGCAGAAAGACCCGTGGCAGCTGAACAATGTGGTCGCGGATCCTGCATATGCTGCGGTCAAGGCGGAACTTCGTGAACGTCTGCTGAATTGGATTCAGCACGCGGAAGGCAGCCGCCCCACTATCACCGACTGAAAAGGAGCGCTTGCCCATGCTCTCGGCTGTTGAGAAAAAATCCGATCAGGTTTATCGCTGGCTTCTGGCTTATATTGACGAAAACAAATTTTCCGGGAACCAGCGTTTGCCTTCGGAAAATGCGCTCTGCCGGAAGCTGGGTGTCAGCCGAGAAACGATACGAGTGGCCATCGACCAGTTGGTAGCAGAAGGACTCGTGTACAAGCTCAAGGGAAGTGGGACTTATTTCCACCGGGAAAAAGTAATGACGCGGGATTTGAACACAGATGATGCCCTTTATAAAATCGGCCTTGTCCTGCAGGGACAGGATACAAGTGCCAATTCGGGATTAATCGAAGGGGTTCGCAGTGTTCTGACGCAGGAGCAGGTTGACCTCCATGTATTTCTGACCGATAACAAATTCTGCAACGAACGCCGTTGTCTGGAGACTGTGGTACATCAGAATTTTCACGGTTTCATCGTGGATGGTGTCAAATCGAGCATCCTCAGCCCAAATCTTGACTGCTACAAGGAGCTTTACCGACGTAAGATCCCGGTGATATTCTACAACAACTTCTATCGGAACTTGCGCTGCCCCCGCGTAACGATTAATGACATCGAATGTGCCCATCAGCTGATAGGACGCCTGATGGATGCCGGACACAGCCACATTGCAGGCATCTTCGTGTACGACAACTACCAGAGCGTAGAAAAGTTTCAAGGCATGGCGGAAGCGATGCGAAATCGTGGTTTGGAACTGAACGACGATTACATCAAGTGGTGTATTTCGGACGAAGCCCACAACGAAAGCTATGTCCGTTCCATTGAAAGATTTCTGAAGAGCATCCCTAAATGCACCGCTATCGTCTGCTGCAACTACATCATCTATCGGCTGGTCATGAAAACCCTGCAGAAAATGGGGAAGACTGTACCCGAAGATTATTCGCTGGTCTGTTTTGATTATTCCGAAGAAACTTATCGGCAGGAGGATGTTACTTGCTCCGTGGAGCAAGGCTTCGAGATGGGACGTCAGCTTGCGCTGCGGCTTATGGAGATGATTTCCACCGGCGAATGCGATGACCGGAACTACACTTATGTCATGAAGCCCATCCTTTACGATGGCCATTCCATCCGGAAGATCAAAAAGGTAAAATAAAGATTCTCCCGGAGGCAGTACTGCTCTCCGGGAGAATCTCTTTATCGGTTTTGTTGTGCCAGAAAATGTGCAGCAGTATGCAGGCGCGGAAGCACATAGGCAAAGAACTGCTTATACGCTGCGCAAAAGCGGTTGCTTCCAGAGGCATCCCAATCTCGCTTGCATCCGCCCCGACAGAGCAGCTGATAAGCACATGCTGCGCATTCCGCCGGGCGTTTGCGGCCCTGTGCCAGAAATGTCTGGCTTGTGGGAGAATCAAGCGCATCTTCAACGGTACAGTGGCTCAGATTTCCCAGCTTCCACTCATCCAGAACATAAAAGTCACAGGGATAAAGGCTTCCGTCACCTTCTACGGTAAGATAATGTCCACAGGAACCGGAGGAAGCGCAGGAGGTAGGCGGCATTCCCAGCAGGATACGCAGATAGTCCTCAAAATTGCGAACGCTGATATAATTGCCTCGTTGCAGCTGCTGATACCAAGTATCAAAGACGCCGCATAGAAAACGACCATAAAGTTCCGGCGTTAGAGAATATGCCTGCCCTCCAATCGTATCAAGTGGGTCAAGACATGGGATGAATTGCAGATTGTGCTGTCCCAACTCGCAGAGGCTTTTGAAGGCTCGCTGCGGCTTTCTGGCCAGCTGTCCGGTCACAACACAGAGCAGATTCGTTTCGACCCTGTAGGCATCCAGCAGCGCAAGCGCATGAGTTACTTTATCCCATGTGCCCTGCCCAGCTGCGTCCAGCCGATAGAGATCATGGTTCTCCTGTGTGCCGTCCAGAGAGAGGCCTACGAGGAAAGAGTTGGCTTTGAAAAAGGAAGCCCACTCTTCATCCAGACAAATGCCATTGGTCTGGATGCTGTGGAACACAGAGATATTGCGCTGCATGGAACGCTCCGTTTCCAGAAAGAACCGGAAGAAATCCAACCCGGCAAGAGTCGGTTCGCCGCCCTGAAACAGAAAATGGACGCTGCCGCCGTCCTCTGTGGCTGCAAAAGCCTTTTCAACCAGTTCTCCTGCCATTTCATGGGAAAGCAGTCCCATATTTTTGCAGGCTCGGCTGTTGGAAACATCGTCATAAAAGCAGTACCGGCAACGCAGATTGCACAGGCTGGACGCTGGCTTGACGAGAAATGTATTATGTTTCATAGAGATTCCCTCCGTGCTTCGCAGTTCTTAAAATAAGGATACCGGAAAATACGGGCTTTCGCAAGCAGTAACAGTTAAAAGCTGTTTGAAATAGTAAGAAAACAAATATAGTTGTCCGAAAATCAAAAAAGGAGAAGAAAACTTGTATGGATGAAAATAAAACATACGGTACACGGTTAGCACGGCTTTGGAAGCTGTTTTTGAGTACGCTGTACATTAGCAGCTTTACCTTCGGCGGCGGCTTTGTCATCGTGACCTTTATGAAGAAAAAATTTGTAGATGAGCTGCACTGGATCGATGAACAGGAAATGCTGGATATGACAGCGTTGGCGCAGTCCTCTCCGGGCGCAATCGCGGTCAATGCTGCAATTCTGGTAGGCTGGCAGGTAGAAGGCTTGATTGGAATGATCGTGGCAGTGTTGGGCACCATCATCCCACCTATGGTCATTCTTTCAGTCATTTCTGTGTTCTACAATGCTTTTGCCACCAATCGCTATATCGTGTTGTTACTCAAGGGAATGCAGGCTGGTGTGGCGGCGGTCATTCTGGATGTTGTATTCGACCTCGGCGGCAAGGTGCTGAAGACCCGCTCATGGGTGTATATTGTCCTGATGGTCGCAGCGTTTGTCGCAAATACGGTGTTTGATGTCAATGTGGTGGTGGTCATCCTTGCCGCTGCAGTATTCGGCGTGGTGCTGGCTCTGGTCCAGTGGAAAAAAGGTGGTGCAAAATGATCTACTTACAGCTTTTTCTCAGCTTTTTGCAGGTGGGTATGTTCAGCGTAGGCGGCGGCTATGCGGCCATGCCGCTGATCCAGAGCCAAGTGGTGGAACAACATGGCTGGCTGACGATGCAGGAGTTTACTGACCTCATCACGATTGCAGAAATGACCCCTGGTCCCATTGCGGTCAACTCGGCAACTTTTGTTGGTTTGCGTATCGCGCAGGTACCCGGAGCCATCATTGCAACACTAGGTTGCATTACACCGGCGCTGTTCTTTGTTTCACTTCTATCCTACATCTATCGTAAATACAAGGATATTTCTCTGCTGCAAAGTGTTCTGGCCTGCCTGCGTCCGGTCATTGTAGCGCTTATCTTTGGTGCAGGTCTTTCTATACTGTCTATGGTGGTGTTCGGAGAGAGTGCAAAGACGCTCGCCAACGTAGACTGGATCGGCATCGGCAGTTTTGCATCGGCATTTTTTGTGCTACGGAAGCTCAAGTGGAATCCCATCCTGACCATGTGCCTGTGCGGCGTGGCCGGGCTTGGACTTCACATTTTGCTCGGAATATAATCTTAAGACAATTTGTCTGTTGGAATCATGAAAATAAATCATTGGGCTTGCAATCAGGGCAAAACTGTGGTATATACATTATACGAAACATTGCTTTAATGAACGTATTACCGTTCAATGACGTATAAAATGGAGGTGCCCGCCATGACCGCCGTGATCTATGCTCGCTATTCCTCGGACAACCAGCGCGAAGAATCCATCGAAGGCCAGATCCGGGAATGCACGGCTTATGCCGAGAAAAACGGCATCACCATCGTTAAGCACTACATCGACCGTGCTATCTCTGCTAAGACGGATAACCGCCCGGAGTTTCAGCAGATGATAAAAGACAGTGACAAGAAGCTGTTTGACATCGTTCTGGTCTGGAAGCTGGATCGCTTTGCCCGGAACCGCTACGACAGTGCCCGGTATAAGACTCAGTTAAAGAAGAACGGTGTCAAGCTCATGTCGGCTACCGAGATCATCTCCGAGGGGCCAGAGGGCATCATTCTGGAATCTGTGCTGGAAGGTTATGCTGAGTATTATTCCGCTGACCTTGCCGAGAAGGTCGTGCGTGGACAGACCGAGAACATCCTGAAAGGCCGCTGCAACGGTGGCCGTGGAACCTTTGGGTACACGCTGGATTCCGAGCGGAAGTTCCATATTGACCTGCTCACCTCGCCTTTTGTGCTTGAATCGTTCAAGAAGTACAATGAAGGCTCCACCATGAAGGAGATCCGTGATTGGCTGAACGAAAACGGCATCAAGAACCCGGTGGGCGGTGCGTTTACATATAACAGCGTTGAACATATGCTCAAAAACCGGCGGTACATCGGAGAACTGAAATTCCGGGATGTGGTCGTGCCGGATGCTATCCCGCCCATCATTCCGCTGGAACTGTTTGAGGATGTGCAGGAGAAGATCGCCAAAAACAAGAAAGCCCCTGCCCGGAGAAAGGCAGAGGACGACTACCTGCTCACCACCAAGCTGTTCTGCGGCTACTGTGGGGCGTTGATGTTTGGCGAAAGCGGCACGAGCCGGACGGGAGAAGTCCACCGCTACTATAAATGTGCTACCGCCAAAAAACACAGGGGCTGCAAGAAAAAGACTGTCCGTAAGCAGTGGCTGGAAGATTTGGTGGTCAACCAGACCATGCAGCTTGTGAAAGACGATGCCGCTATGGAATCCATCATCGCCAAGGTCATGGAGCTGCAAAACAAGGAGAATACCAACATCCCCCTTTATGAAAAGCAGCTCCGGGATGCAGAATCCGGTATCCAGAATATGCTCAATGCGATTCAGGCTGGAATCCTTACCAGTTCCACCAAGGAGCGGCTGGAGCAGCTGGAAGAAACCAAGCGTGAGCTTGAAGCCCGCATTGCGGAAGAAAAGCTGGCAAAGCCCAAGGTCACAGAGGAGTTCATCCGGTTCTGGCTGCTGCGGTTTCGCAAGCTGGACATGAGCCTGAAAGACCAGCGGCAGGCACTGGTGGATACCTTCATCAATGCGATTTACCTGTATGACGATAAGGTTTTGATAACCTTCAACTATAAAGAAGGAACACAGACCGTCACCTTTGGAGAAGCGACAGAAGTTGCATCCGAGGGAAATGGTTCGGATTTGGATTGCTTTACTGCACCAAGAAAAACCAGTACACGTTGTGTACTGGTTTTTCTTTTTGTCTGCACGATGGAAGGGGCTCGAACAAGGCGGCGGCGCACAGCGCCGCAAGCAATCAGCCCAGTGGGCTGTTGCTTAGCCTGCGGGTCCCAATGGTTAGGAATGTCTACCGTGGAAGCTGTGAATCGAAAGATTTCATGGCTTTTTTATTTTGTGAGCCATGAGTGCACGGTTTCTGCACGGTTTTTGCACGGTGGGTGTTATCCATGTCCGATTATGTAGGGCGCTGTATTGCATTGCAATCAGTGCCCTTTTTTGCATCAGGTGAGCAGGGCCAAGCGGAGCTTTGCCTTCATTTCCGGGTCGGCATCCTTGAGCAATTCCAAAAGAGCCGTCATGGAGATGGTGGGTTCGCCACCGACCTGCTGCGGGATTTCCTGCGCAGGGCACAGCTCCTGCATCACGATCTCCAATCTGGGGCAGGTCTCCTTCCCGGATGCGGTCCGGCGGGAGCTCGTGCGGCTGGATTTTCTGCTGACACCCCGGGCGCACTCCCCCTACAACTGCGGCATCGCATCGGTGGGCGATACCCTGAGCCTGACCATCACCCGGCGGGGAAAGGAAGCCGGGGTGGAGAAATGATTCGTGACCGGTCTGGTGCGGCGGGGCATCGTCCCGGCGGTCGTGGAAGACGAAACCCTTACAGCCGGCCTTCTTCCAGCATCCGGCGCACCTCGTGCAGGCTGGCGCACTCGGCGGTGTACAGGCGGCGCATCTCGTCGTCCGGCTGGGCAAGGTCCGGCACCATCACGGTCACAAAACCGCCGGCGGCACCGGCGCGCACGCCGTTGTAGCTGTCCTCCAGCACAAGGGTGTGTTCCGGTGCGGTGCCCAGCGCCTCGGCGGCCCGGTAGAAGATCTCCGGGTCCGGCTTGGAGCTGGTGAACTGCTCCCCGCTGATGACGGCCTTGAAATAGTGGGTCAGGCCCCAGCCGTCCAGATGATGCCGGATGGAGGCCATACGGCTGGAAGAGGCCACCACCATGGGGATGTGCCGCTGCTCCAGCCAGGCCAGGATCTCGTCCAGGCCGGGCTTTTTGGGCGGCGGTGCCAGAAAGGCCGTCTCACCCTGCTTGTGCAGGGCCTCGATGATGCGGTCGGGGTCGCAGTCCGGCCCATAGAACCGGCGCAGCACCGCCCGCATGGAGTCGCCTGCGGTGCCGCGGGCGGCTTCGTCCAGCCCCTCCTTATAAGAAAGGCCCAGCCCGGCCAGTGCGGGTTCCCACAGGGTGGCCCAGATGCGCTCGGTGTCGAACATCAGGCCATCCATATCAAAAATGACGCCCTGGATCATAAAACAAAACTCCTTTCCGGGTCAAAAACACGGTTTGTACCCCTATTGTATCATTTTTTTAGCAGTTTGCACATACATCTGCTCATAATTTGGCGCAACTTACCCGGCCCAAAGATGAAAGATTTTGCGATTCCTTGCAAAAGCTGGTCATCCTATTATAATAGAAAACAACATTCGGCGTTTCGGGCGCAGGAACTGTGCAGCGCCCGTGATCAGGAAAGAGGGAAATTTATCATGTTGGATATCAAGATCACCCGTACCACTTCTCCCAAGGAGAAGCCGGACGAGAACAACCTGGGCTTTGGCAAGAAGTTCACCGACCATATGTTCGTGATGGACTACACCGAGGGCGATGGCTGGCACGATGCCCGCATCGTTCCATACGGCCCCTTTGAGCTGGACCCGGCTACCGTCGTGTTCCACTATGCTCAGGAGATCTTCGAGGGCATGAAGGCTTACCGGACTGCGGATGACACCGTCCAGCTGTTCCGCCCGGACTGCAACGCAAAGCGTTTCCAGGATTCCGCCGACCGTCTGTGCATCCCCAAGATCCCCGTGGAAGATTACATCCAGGCTGTGGAGACTCTGGTGGATGTGGACCGTGACTGGGTGCCCCACACCGATGGTGCCTCCCTGTACATCCGTCCCTTCGTGTTTGCAAACGATGTGGGCCTGGGCGTGCACGCTTCCAAGCACTATATCTTCTGCATCATCGCTGCTCCGTCGGGCGCTTACTACGCCGAGGGCATCAACCCCGTGCGCATCTATGTGGAAGACGAGTACATCCGTGCCGCTCCCGGCCTGACCGGCTTCACCAAGTGCGGCGGCAACTACGCTGCTTCCATCAAGGCCGGTGAGCTGGCCGGGGAGCAGGGCTACGCACAGGTGCTGTGGCTGGACGGCGTCGAGAAGAAGTACGTCGAGGAAGTCGGCAGCATGAACATCATGTTCAAGATCGACGGCAAGGTCTACACTGCCGCCACCGTGGGCACCGTTCTGCCCGGCGTCACCCGCCGCAGCTGCATCGAGCTGCTGAAGGACTGGGGCTATGAGGTCGTTGAGGGCAAGATCGCCATTGCCGACATCATGGCCGCTGCCCGCGAAGGCAAGCTGGAGGAGGTGTTCGGCACCGGCACCGCTGCTGTCGTGTCCCCCGTCAAGGAGCTGGTCTGGAAGGGCGAGCACGCTTACATCGGCGACGGCAAGATCGGCCCTGTCACCCAGAAGCTGTACGACACCATGACCGGGATGCAGTGGGGCAAGATCCCCGACACCAAGGGCTGGATCGTTCCGGTTGAGAAGAAGTATTGATATCCTCAATTCTCCATTCAGAATTTAGCAAGCGCCGCCAGGCATCCGCTCGGCGGCGTTTGCTGTATCATGGCGGCAGCCCTTCCGTCAAATTTCCGAAATTTTCCGGCGCAATTGCTTTCTTTCCTGCACAGTGTTAAACTGATTCCAGACAAAGGGCAGCCCTGCATAGCGGCGGGGTGCCTGTGCAGGAAAGATTGAGAGGGAAAAGCACCATGATCAAAAAATGGAGCGTGAGCTACCCGGCCGTCAACGGCACCGAGCAGCGCAGAGCGTACGTTTATCTGCCCACCATGTACGAGGCCGAGCCGGACCGCCGGTTCCCGGTGCTGTATATGTTCGACGGCCAGAACGTGTTTTTTGACGAAGATGCCACCTACGGCAAGAGCTGGGGCGTGGCCGATTATCTGGACTACACCGACACCCCGCTGATCGTGGCGGCGGTGGAGTGCAACGCAGGCCCCAACAACGAGCGTCTGGTGGAGTATTCGCCCTACCGGTTCGATGACCCCACCTACGGCCACTTCGACGGCAAGGGTCAGGCCACCATGAGCTGGTACATCCACCGGTTCAAACCCTTCATCGACCGCAGCTTCCGCACCCTGCCCGACCGGGAGCACACCTTCATCGGCGGCAGCAGCATGGGCGGCCTGATGAGCCTGTACGCCCTGCTGCAGTACAACGACACCTTCAGCCGGGCGGCGGCCCTGTCGCCCTCCATCTGGGTGGCTCCGGACAAGCTGGTGGGCCTTGTGGGCCGGGCAAAGCTGGAGCCGGGCACCGTGCTGTACATGGATTACGGCTCCCGCGAGATGGGCAACCACGACGGCATGCGCTGCGGCTTTGCGGAGATGTGCAGCAAGGTGCTCACCCGCGGCATCCACCTCACCAGCCGCATCGTGCCCGGCGGCACCCACAGCGAAGCCAGCTGGGAAAAGCAGCTGCCCTTCGTGTTCCATACGCTGATGTACGAGCTGGAGGAAGCGTAAAAGCCTTCCCCCAAGGGGGAAGCCTGAATCAAGAAGGAGGAACCACTATGGAAATGCAGTATTTTAAGGATTACAGCCCCGCCCTTGGCCGGGATATGGAGTGCAAGATCTACGGCCATGCAGGCCGCCCCATGCTGTACATCCCCTGTCAGGACGGCCGGTTCTTTGACTTTGAGGACTTCCACATGGCCGACACCCTGGCCCCGTGGATCGAGTCCGGCCAGATCATGGTGCTTTCCATCGACACGCTGGACAAGGAGACCTGGTCCGACACGCAGGGCGACCCCTATTGGCGCATTCGCCGCTATGAGCAGTGGCTGCGCTACATCGTGGACGAGGCCGTGCCCAAACTCCGCTACCTGTCCCAGGAGCGCAACGGCTGGGACGACCTGCCCGGTGTCATCGCCTTTGGCTGCAGCCTGGGTGCCACCCACGCAGTCAACCTGTATCTGCGCCGACCGGACATCTTCTGCGGCTGTCTGGCGCTCAGCGGCATCTACACCGCCCACTATGGCTTCGGCGACTACATGGACGAGCTGGTGTACCAGAACTCTCCCGTGGACTATATGCGGAACTTCCCCACCGACCACCCCTATATGGAGCTGTACCGGAACCAGAAGGCGGTCATCTGCTGCGGTCAGGGCGCCTGGGAGCAGCCGGACACCACCTGGTACCTCAAGCGCATTTTCGAGGCCAAGGGCATCCCTGTGTGGGTGGACCTGTGGGGCCACGACGTCAAGCACAACTGGGACTGGTGGTATAAACAGGTCGTGTATTACATGCCGTATATCCTGGGACAGCAGTAAAGCGAAATGGGACGAACCCTCTCAGGCGCTTCGCACCGGCTCCCCCGAAAGGGGGAGCTTTTTGCAGTACCTTCCGGTAAAGCGTCAGAAGCTCGCCCTTCGGGAGAGCTGGCAGCGCCGCAGGCGTTGACTGAGAGGGTTTCGTTTTTATAGAGGAAAGAGGAAAATCATGAAGAATTTTATTTTTATCTCGCCGAACTTCCCCACCAACTACTGGCAGTTCTGCCGGGAGCTGAAGAACGACGGCATGAACGTGCTGGGCATCGGCGACCAGCCCTACGATGAGCTGAAGCCGGAACTGAAGGACAGCCTGAACGAATACTACAAGGTGGGCAGTCTGGAAAATTACGATGAGGTCTACCGCGCCGTGGCCTTCCTCACCTTCAAGCATGGCCGCATCGACTGGCTGGAGTCCAACAATGAATACTGGCTGGAGCGGGACGCTGCCCTGCGCACCGACTTCCACATCACTTCCGGCTTCCAGACCTCGGATATGCCCTGCATCAAGTACAAGAGCAAGATGAAGGAGTATTACCAGAAGGCCGGCATCGCCACCGCCCGCTATCACATGGTGGACGACCTGGCAGGCTGCAAGAAGTTCATTGCTGAGGTGGGCTACCCGGTGGTGGTCAAGCCGGACAACGGCGTGGGCGCTTCCGATACCCACAAGCTGGCCAGCGACGCCGAGCTGGAGGCCTTCCTGGCCTACAAGGCCAAGGAGCACCCGGATGTTGCCTACATCATGGAGGAGTTCGTCCGGGCCGAGGTGAACAGCTACGACGCCATCATCGACGCCAGCGGCAACCCCATCTTTGAGGCCGGCAACGTCAGCCCCGTGTCCATCATGGATATCGTGAACAACGACGACAACTCCATCTACTACATCATCAAGGACCTGCCCGAGGACACCCGCGCCGCCGGCCGTGCCGCCGTCAAGAGCTTTGGGGTGAAGAGCCGCTTTGTCCACTTTGAGTTCTTCCGCATGACCGAGGATCAGGCCAGCATGGGCAAAAAGGGCCAGATCGTGGCACTGGAAGTCAACATGCGCCCCTGCGGCGGCTTTACCCCGGATATGATCAACTTTGCCCGCTCCACCAACGTGTACAAGATCTGGGCCGATATGATCGCCTTTGGCGGTACCGATCTGCCGGTGGGCGAGCACTTCTACTGTGCCTTTGCCGGCCGCCGCGACGGCAAACACTTTGTGTACAGCCACGAGCAGATCATGCAGAAGTATCAGGACAACATGCGCATGGTGGACCGCATCCCCGACGCACTGTCCGGTGCCATGGGCAACCAGATGTATGTGGCGAACTTCTCCACCCGCGAGGGGATGGAGCAGTTCTACTCGGACGTGCTGGCCGTGACCGACGACACCAACGCCGCCGCACAGGCCGAGCTGGCACAGGTGCTGGCTCTGGGTGAGCCCGACGCCGCCCCGGCTGCTCCTGCCGCAAAGCCCGCCCGCAAGGCACGCAAGTAATTCCCGCATAAACGACAAAAAGCAGCCCGCCTCCGGGGAAACTCCGGCGGCGGGCTTTGTTGTCCCCTGCGCCAAAGTGTGGTATACTGGACCGGAAAAAACAAAAAATGAGGTATCATCTATGAAAATTCCTGCAAACGGCTTTACCCATGCCGGCAAGTTCCATGCCGACGATGTGTTTGCCACGGCGCTGCTGCAGATCCTGCGGCCGGACATCAAGATCACCCGCGGCTTCACCGTGCCCGATGACTTTGACGGCATCGTGTACGACATCGGCTTTGGCATGTTCGATCATCATCAGGAGCCGCGGGAGTACCGTGCCAACGGCGTGCCCTACGCGGCCTTCGGCCTGCTGTGGCGGGTGCTGGGCCCCGGCCTTGTGGGGGAGCGGCAGGCCCGGCTCATCGACGAGAACTTCATCCAGCCGCTGGATCTGAACGACAACACCGGCGAGCAGAACAGCCTGTGTGACGCCATCGGCTTCTTCAACCCCGTGTGGGACTCCAAGGAGGATCAGGACGCCTGCTTTTTCCAGGCTGTGGCGGTGGCAAAGCAGATCCTGGAGCACCAGATCGACGCCGCCAACGCCGTGAACCGTGCCGACGAGAAGGTGCAGCAGGCCTACCGGAACTCCCGCGACGGCATCGTGGTGCTGCCCTGCTATCTGCCGTGGAAAAACGGCCTGTACAAGACCGACGCCCTGTTTGTGGTGTACCCCAGCCAGCGCGGCGGGTGGAGCGCCCAGTGCGTGACCGACCACAAGACCAAGCGCTCCAAGCTGCCCTTCCCCCAGAGCTGGGCCGGCCAGCCGCAGGAGGTCATCGAGCAGAAGAGCGGCATCCCCGGCATCAGCTTCTGCCACGCAAGCCGCTTCCTCATCACGGCCAAGGACAAGGAGACCGCCATTGCCGCCTGCCGTCAGGTGCTGCGCAACAATGGCCGCATCTGACCGCACGGCGCGGCCCAAGGCCGCGTTTGTGTATATGGTGCGCTGCACCGGCGGCCAGCTGTACACCGGCTGGACCAACGACCCCGCCGCCCGCCTGCGGGCCCACCGCAGCGGCAGGGGCGCGCGCTACACCCGCGCCCACGGGGCCGAGGGCTTTGCCTATCTGGAACGCTGCGCCGACCGCTGTGCCGCCCTGCGCCGGGAAGCCGCCCTCAAAAAGCTGCCCAAGGCGCAGAAGGAGCTTTTGTGCACGGCGTGGCAGGCCGCCGGACGCCCCTTTGCGGAGCACGGCGCGGGCAGTGCCGGTTAAATCCCGTCCAAAATTGTAAATTCTGGATGCAATATTGCCTTTTGGCTTGATTTGTGTTGCAATTTTGTTAGAATTGTGATAGACATTAAGTGTGAATGTGTCTGTTTTCAGGGGCGGCAGGCAAAGCCTGACACCCTGCAACAATTAAAGGAGGATGGAACGTGAGAAAAATCAACAAACTGGGCAGACGTGCGGCCGCTCTGGTGCTGGCCGTTGGCCTTGCCCTGTCCACGGCGGCTCCCGTGCTGGCGGCGGACGCCGACGAGGTGCAGACCCCTGCAGCCCAGACCGAGCAGCAGGAAACCGACACGGAGGCTGACGAAGCCGACGTCGATACCGAGGCTGACGAAGCTGCTGCCCTGCCGGAACTGTCTGAGGACCGGGAGGTGGCAGAGGAGGACGAAGCCGCTGCCCTGCCGGAACTGTCTGAGGACCGGGAAGTGGCAGAGGAGGACGATGCCGCTGCCCTGCCGGAATTGTCCGAGGACCGGGAGGTGGCAGAGGAGGACGAAGCCGCTGCTCTGCCGGAACTGGATGAGGAGTGGGCTGTAGAGGAAGCCGCTGTTCGGGCAAAGACCCATACCGGTAACTGCTCGTTTGACGGCAAGGTGCTGTCCTACACCGCTCCTACCTGTACGCAGGATGGTTCCAAAACCGTTCAGTGTAGCAAAAAGGGTAAATACACAAAGCTACAGTGCACCGAGACAAAGACCTTTACCATCTCTGCCCTGGGCCATGATTTTAAGGGTGCAGAGTGGGTCATTGAAGCCCCCACCTGCACCACCCCCGGCCAGCGGTATCAGGTCTGCAAGCGAGATGGCTGCAACGAGAAGAACATTGACAAGACCTATGCAGCAGGGCATCCTGCCCTGAACCATGATTTTGAGGGCGCAGAGTGGGTCATTGAAGCCCCCACCTGCACCACCCCCGGCCAGCGGTATCAGGTGTGCAAGCGGGATGGCTGCAACCAGAAGAACATTGACGAGACCTATGCAGCAGCCCACCCTGCCCTGGGCCATGTCTGGGGCAAGTATGTAGACGACGACAAGCCCGGCTGCCAGCAGCAGACCGAGACGGCCCACTGCACCCGGGAGGGCTGCACCGCTACGGACACGGAAGACCGGGCCAACTTTGGCCCCGGCGGCAACCCCCTGCCGCATAAGTATACAAACTACACGGTAACGGCAGAAGCTTTTGGTGTGCCCCTTACCTACGAGAGCTACTGTGATTACTGCCATGGCGCACGCAAAGAGTTTACAGTGGCCGACAAGGATGCGCGTGTTGATACGGAAACCAAGACGGCCCTGAACAACGTCAAGCTGGACGGCAAGACGGCAGATGAGTATGTTGATGCAGTCATCAACAAGGCTCTGGCAAATGCACAGGAAGCCGTCAAGAATGCCAAGACCAAGGAAGAAGCCCTTGATGCGCTGGATCAGATCTCCAGCACCGTGAAGTCGGAGCTGTCGGGTATCAAGATCAGTGTGGGCAATCTTAGTACCGATGTGACCATCAGCGAGAAGGATCTGAACGAGGCCCTGAAGCCGCTGGACGATACCGTGGCCGACCTGAAGAGCAGCCTGAACGACAGCTTCCTGTCGCAGGACACCATCACCAATGTGGTGGACAAGCTGGCAGGCGACGTACAGGGCAGCAAGGCCCCGCAGGCGGGCATCAAGCAGATCCTGCACAACACCGTGTACGATGCAATCTATAACATCGGTGTGTCGGATGACAAGAAAAAGACAACGGACAATACGCAGGTCATCAGTGATATGGTGCTGCAGCTGGTAAAGGACGTTGTAGATACCAGTAAGACGGGTGAAGGGTATGAAGATAATGATAAAAAATGGAATGCCCTGACCGGTTCTCTGGTGAATGACGCCATGAACTTGGCCGTGGATGAGCTCATGAAGGATGAGACCTACGCAAAGCTCCTCAAGACCAAGCTGGGTGCCGCCACGATGGAGGAAGTCCGTGCGGAGGTCAGGAACCAGCTGGTGAATGACCCGACCTTCATGAACCAGGTGCGCAAGATTGCGGAAAATGCAGCCTCCAATGCACAGAAGCGCGTGAATGGCGGTTGGCCGACCGAGAAGATCATGGACGGCCTGCAGAAAGACCTGCTGCCCGGCGTGACCGATCTGGTCTCGGATCAGGTCAGCAAGCTGGGTGCAAGCGCCGGCGATATCGCGGACAACAAGGTGTCCGATACCGTGCACAAGTTCCTGCCCGGTAAGCTGGGCGACTGGGTCAGTGATAAGATCGGCGGTAAGGTCAACGATGCCGTGACGGGCAAGGTGGATGACCTGAATAAGCAGGTCACCGACCTGATCAGCAGCACGATCAAGCAGCTCACTTGCGGTAAGCACGAGTATGGTGATTTCGAGATCCTGAAGAACCCCACCTGCACCGAGAAGGGCCAGAAGGGCAAGATCTGCAAGAAGTGCGGTAAGATCACCGAAAAGGCGGACATCCCCGCAACCGGCCACACCCCGGTGACCGACCCCGCTGTGGCTCCCACCGAGACCACCGACGGCCTGACCGAGGGCAGCCACTGCGGCGTCTGCGGTGTCGTGCTCCAGGCTCAGGAAGTCATCCCCATGCTGGACCCCACCATTGATCCCTGGTTCAGCCGTGCCGCCACCACCGAGGCCGACGCCAAGGCTGCCGGTTACGACAGCGTGGACGCTGCCAATGCCGCTCTAGACGCCGCCCTGGTAAAGGCTGGCTTCAGCCCCATCCAGGCCGAGCACTTTACGGTGCAGGTCAACAGCAGCATCGGTGTGCTGCCCAACGACCGCTACCCGGAGGATGGCGTTACCTGCAAGCTCACCCTGCCCCAGGCCACCAAGGGCCAGATGGCACAGGAGTACTACCTGGTGCAGATGTGCACTGCCGACGGCCGGTTCCGCAAGGCTGGTGACATCATCGTCACCCCGGTGCGGATGGATACCTACGATAAGAACGGCCTGGAGTTCACCGCTTACAGCCAGTCCATCGTGGCTCTGGCCTGGAAGCCCCTGTACTAAGGCCCTGTGCAACAAATACCCCTGATATGACCGCAAGGAGCGGCTCCCAAAAACGGGAGCCGCTCCCTTTTTGTGTGCGGAAGAAACTCCTTCCGTCAAAGCCTGACGGCTTTGCCAGCTCCCTCAATGAGGGAGCCTTACCCCCTCTCCGTCACGCCGACGGCGGCACCGACCCCTGAAACGGAACTGACCCTGAGCGCCGCCCGGCACACTGCCCAGCGGCGCTCGTCTGCGTTTTGGGCGGCCTGCCCAAAAGGCCCGGCAGGGACCCCGGCAGACTGCATGAGAATATACACCTGCGTTGCATAATATGCGAATATATTCTCATAAAATTGCATAAAGATGCAAATTGAACCAAAACGCCGTGCAAAGCCGCCCAAGGTTTGGCGGTTTTTGTCATTGACGAAAAAGCCGCATGGTGTATAATAAAATCATCCAAAGCGAACCGCAGATAGAGGGTGCAGGAAGGATGCTTGCATCAGGGAACAAAAGTGTATTTTTATAAAGGAGCGTTCATTATGAAAAAGCAGGATATCAAAAAAGTAGTGCTGGCTTATTCCGGCGGTCTGGACACCTCCATCATCATTCCCTGGCTGAAGGAAAACTACAACAACTGCGAGGTCATCGCCGTTTCCGGTGATGTGGGCCAGGGCACCGAGCTGGACGGTCTGGAAGAGAAGGCCAAGGCGACCGGCGCTTCCAAGCTGTATGTGCTGGACCTGAAGAAGGACTTTGTGGAGAACTACATCTTCCCCACCCTGAAGTTCGGCGCCAAGTACGAGGACTACCTGCTGGGCACCAGCTTTGCACGTCCCTGCATCGCCAAGGCTCTGGCCGACATCGCCATCAAGGAAGGCGCGGACGCCATCTGCCACGGCTGCACCGGCAAGGGCAACGACCAGGTGCGTTTTGAGTTGACCCTGAAGGCCCTGTGCCCCGATATGGCCATCATTGCTCCGTGGCGTGAGTGGGACATCA